>Ga0187833_10003015_pt1 | contig 17509 bp, 30 predicted proteins | sample ETNtaG_37_FD_167968 | JGI IMG/M metagenome (GOLD analysis project Ga0187833, IMG submission 167968) | Marine microbial and viral communities from oxygen minimum zone, Eastern Pacific Ocean - ETNP2014_SV_400_PacBio MetaG (Illumina Assembly) | ecosystem: Environmental > Aquatic > Marine > Hypoxic...
TGACTAATTTCGGGGTTGGCAACTGACCTTGCAACAGAATAGTTGCATTTCAAAAAGTATTACATAACTTATACCGTCATATAACTCGTACAACTATTAATTTAAATAATTGTGTCAAGGGGGAGGAGACATCGATGTTTTTCAGTACGAATAAGCCATCTACATATTGGGCTAAAATCAGAAAAAAAGCACCTAAAGTGCCGGACATTACTTGTCCTGCAATTGATGACCTATTGGATAAAATGGAAAAACTTATTGGAAAAGAATTGTCTCTTCCCAAATATAAATCTTTTGAACGCAAGATGGACAAATTACGTAAAGCTAACGAGCAATTACGAGAGAGTGGTATTTACTGGCATGATGCTTGTAAAGAAGCAATCCGTGACCTTCTCGGAAAACAAGGAAAATAATATGTGGAAAGTAATTATTATAATATGTTTATTTAATCTTGACTGTTATTATTTTCAAGAACAGCCAATAGATTATTATCATGACTACAATGAGTGCATGATTGTTGCTAAAGAAAAAGAAAGACTCTTACTAACAGGATATCAAGAATATGGGTATCTAGTAGAAAATACAAGAACATTTTGTACTGAGGCTCCAACTGTATAATGAAATGGGCATTGATAATGTATTTTTTTTATTTTTCAGCCTATGGTGGATGGAAAGAAACGGATAGACGTTATTATCCGGATTACCAATCTTGTATAGAAGCACAAGAAATCTATGAGGCTAATAATCCTTTTCCTCTTCGAGTTAAAGTCAAGTGCAAAAAAGTCCGTTGACAATACACCAACACCTGTTATAATAAAAATATGGAAAATTTTCCTGATCAACCGATTTGTATTAATATAAATTGTACTCGTCTAGTAGTATATTCTCACACAAAGAAGAGTGGAGATAAGAGGTGGCGCCCCGTATGCGGTAGATGTCATTTAGCATCTTATGGTGCAAAGCCATTAGATGACGGAGTAGTTGAAGTTAAAAAAACTTACTGTGAAAACATTGATGGACGACTTAATTATAAATGCACAACCACCATTCCATATAAAGGAGCATTAGAATTAGATCATATAGATGGAAATGTATTGAATAATACCATAACTAACGTTCAAACACTTTGCAAAGTATGTCATTCATATAAATCCCACCTAAGCAACGATTTTAAAAAAAATAGGAATAAACAGCCTATTGTATCAACTCCAATTATTAGTCCTATGTCAGATGAGTAACAAAGATACATTGACAAACACGTAATCTATGCTATAATTATACTGGTAATTTTATGAAGACCCATTGTATAATTGTTAGTGGAGTTCATTCTGCAGTAGACAAAGTAAGTCTGGCGAAAGAAATCCAAAAAAATATAAAAGGATCATCTTACAAATATTTAGATCCTTGTTTAAATGTATTAAAACCTAAAACAAAACATTATACAACTATTGGACAAATAATGGATGACATTATTATTAAAGAACGTAAGGGTGACTTTCTTGGTGATACCGTGCAAGTTACTCCACACGTAACTGAAGCAGTACGAACTTGGATTATAGATACGGATGCTGATAAAACAATTACTGTGGTAGGAGGTAATCTTGGTGATATGGAAAATTTAGTTTGCATTGAAGCAATTCGTGAAATGAAAATGAAGGAAAATGTAAAAGTTATTATGTATGCACCTGTACCTTATTTAGAAAAAGCAGGAGAACTAAAAACTAAACCTGTACAACACGCAACTAAAGAAGCAATGAAACTAGGTATTCATCCAGATGCATTGTGTTTAGATTGTGATAAAGACCTACGTAATCTAGAATTAAAAAAGATTGAACTACATACAGCAGTACCAAAAAAGAATATTGTATGGCACACTACTACAAATCCAGATCATATTAATGGTATGAAACGTTGTGCTAAAAAACTTGTAGAGATAATTTATGGAAAAAGATAAGATGGGATATTATTTTGCTTATGGTAGTAATCTACATCATCTTCAAATGGCGAGAAGATGTCCAAATTGTAAATTTATTAAAAAAATTACTTTAAACAATTACAAACTAACATTTAGAATAGATGTAGATGGATGTAAACACGGTTATAAACATGGTGTGGCTGATGTAGAAAAAGAGAAAGGCCAAAAAGTTTATGGTGCTTTATTCGTGATTTCAGAACCAGCTGAAAGAAGATTAGATGTCGTTGAAAATTATCCTAGATTATATAAAAAAATGTATTTCGAATACGATAACAAAAAAGTGATGACATATATTATGCCCAAAAAAACAGAGCTAGTTCTTCCTACAACAAGATATTTAAATATTATAAAGCAAGGATACAAAGATTGTAAGATTGATATAAAACACTTAAATCTAGCCTTGTCTGATATTGAAAGGATAATATGAAAGTAATTTCAACAACATTTTTTTATGGTATTTGGTTACCATTATGTTTATTAATGATAGGTGGAGTAATGCTATGGGCAGTATTATATACGGGGTTCAATTACATCATAGGTATAGGATGGGGACTATGTATAGTAATATTACTATTTTTATTTTATATACTATTTCCTTTATTTGCAATACATCAAAATTCTACCAATCCTAATTTTGGAAACAAATATGGAGATGATTTCAATTTAGAAGAGGTAAGAGAAAAAATAAAGAAACACCAAAAAGAACAAAAAGAGTATTGGAAAAAACATAATAAGGAACACAAAGTAACTACATGGAAGGATAGACCACAAGCACATTAATATGAAAGATTATACACTTATAAAATTTATATCCAATTGTATATCATATTGGAGTTGGAAAATATGGCAGTTCAAAGGAACATTGACATTATTAGGCGTTGTCCTTATAATAACAGTATATCTAATGCTTAGATTCAAAGGAGTACTATGAGGAAGAATTACAAACCACAAATAGAGGAAATGATTAAAACAATCAATCTCCATGCTACAAGTTATCCAGGTGGCAAAGAAATTGATTCACGAGTACTCGATGCTATGAGACAAATACCTCGACATAACTTTGTTGCACATTTTCCTTATGGAGATGGTCCTGTACGCATTGGTCATGGCCAAACTATTTCACAACCTTTTATTGTAGCATACATGACTGATATACTTGAATTACAACCTTTGCATAAAATATTAGAAATTGGAATGGGATCGGGATATCAAGCGGCAGTACTATCAGAATTATCACATAAAATTTATACCATTGAAAGAATTCCTGAATTAGCAGAACAAACAAAAACATTATTTGAAAGACTAGAATATAATAATATAAAAATTAAAGTTGGCAATGGATACAAAGGTTGGAAAGAACACGCACCATATGATAGAATTATCGTAACTGCTACGGCAGATGATTTAATACCTCCTCAAGCATTAGTTAATCAATTAGTAGAAGGTGGAAAAATGATTATACCAATGAAAAGATCAGCTGGATATGAAGAATTAGTTTTAATAACTAAAACAGACAAAACGTATAACGAAAAATCTTTAATTGGAGTACGTTTTGTTCCTTTAGTAAAATGAAATTTAATTGTTTTTATGAAGTTACCGTAATCAAACGTGTACCAGAATCTATAAATTTCTTTGAAGACGAAGAAATATGGTATCTTGGTTACTATCCATATAATATGGTATTAAAAGAAGTTAAACAATTTTATGAAGATGGTGCTGATAAGGTTAAACTTAGAAAAATAACAGAGAAGGAATTTAACAAAAAATGATTAAAGAACGTTTATGTGTTTTAATATCAGGACGGGGATCTAATCTTCTTTCTATAATTAAAAGCTGTCGTGAAAAAGATTTTCCAGCAAAAGTAAAATTAATAGTAAGCAATAACCCTGATGCATATGGTTTAAGATATGCAAAACAATACAAAATACCTTTTAAAGTAATCACAAAGAATTTTGAAAACACACTACTCAAACAACTTCAAAAAAATAATATTGAGATACTTTGTTTAGCTGGCTTTATGAAAGTATTAAGTAAAAACTTTGTCGACTCATTTTTTAATATGATTTTAAATATTCATCCTTCACTATTACCAAAATATAAAGGATTAAACACACATCGACGAGCTTTAAAGAATAAAGAAAAATTTAGTGGTTGTACTGTTCATCGTGTTGATGAAAAATTAGATTCGGGAGACATTATTTTACAAAGCAAAGTAAAAATTACAAAAAATGAAACTGAAGCATCATTAGAGAACAAAATTTTAAAAAAGGAATGGGCTTTATATCCTAGGGCTATTAAAAAATATTGCAAAGAAATTAAACGTTACTATTGGAAAATTGGAGGAACTGCATGACGTTTGAAGAAGGAATTATTATGGCCATAGTATTAAATGGAATAGTATTACCATTATTATTATTTGCTTATTACACGGGATTTAAAAATCTTGAAGATAAAAAACGTAACGAAGAAGATGCAAAAAAACCAAAACCATGGCAATACTAGTAGGTTGACAAAATACCAAAAATACTATATAATGGTAATTATGCAAAAGCGAGCATCGGGTTCACAAGTGCGTAGAAACTCATTTGTCAATCCTAACTACACCCCCTTTAGGGTAATATATTTAGAAGCGGGAAACCGCGAGACTACGTATAGACCTTGTCCCGATGTTAGGCTTTAATATGAGAAAAAAATCTCAAGAACTATTAGATAATCTTAATAAAATTGTAAAAAAACCAAAAGGTAAATGGGAACAACGACAAGTTCTATCCGACTGCAACAAAATGTGGAAATCAATAATAGACTCTGGCATAAACTCTCTTCCAAAATCATACAATGAAGACAAATGGATTGAAGCACCTGATGACGAAGATGGCGATGTATATAAATGGTGTGACAGAGTATATGGTGGTTTATATAGTCAAGATCTTTTACAAAAAGATGGTACAACATATAAAGGTAAACTCTATCATAAAAAAAGATTAATTAAAAATAAGATAGATGGCAAAAACTTTTATTCACAATGTACTGTTACGTCTGATGGACGTTGGTTTGATAATAGTGGATTTCCAATTGACCCACCAAAAGAAGTAGATATAGAACCTGAAGCAAAACCAGATGAAGAAGACATTGAAGAAGAAAAAAGAATAGCACGTGAAAGAGAACAAAGAATATTAGCAGAATTAAAATGAACCCATTAGCAAAAATGTTTGAGCCTAGCAAAGATAGATTAATATCTAATGCTAAACGTATGATGGAAACTTGTAAAGACCCATGGTTTAAAGCATATTGGCAAAAAGTTTATGTTCATCTTTGCAAACAATACAAAAAACTCAATTAAACTATTGGTTTTACCTGGTTGACAAAAAACCAAGATCTGCTATAATAGTGGTTATAAGGAGAACAATTATGTATAAATGTTCAGCGAAAGCACAATTAGTTATGGATCAAGTTAGACAAAGATGTCAAGCTGATACACAAACTAATAATAAATGGACTGGAAGATCTGGAAACTATATGTATATCATGGGCAGAGAGAATGCTGATGGTAAGGCAACAGGTGTTGTTCATAAGTTTCGAGAAGATGGCTCTCACAAACTTTGTGGATCTTTTAAAATAATGTCTGATGGTATTATAACAAGATTTACTGGTTTATCAAAAGCAGATTGGAACAATGCAATGAAGTCAGCAGAAACAGAATATAACGCAAAATACTCTGAAACTGCTCCTGCAGAAACTCCAGCTTCGGCAGAAACAAAAATTGCTTAATAAGATAGGTATCTAGGTTCGCGAATATGAACCCTACAAGGGATATAAAAAACGCGGCCTAGATACAATTTTATATCATGGGCTTTATACAATTAAGACTTCCAAAAAAAATCAAACATAAAAAATTACCGAACACGGCAAGAAGACGAAAAGCACTAACATTTCATGAAAAATGGCTTAAAGCACGAGGCCTTGATTTAAAAAGTTTAAAAAAGAGATTAAAAACTTGGACTGGTTATCCTTTTCCTGACCTTTCTACTGATCCAAACTATCCACCTTGTTCAGATAAAATTCCAGTAGGATCATCAATGAAAAAAGAAATACAACGATATTCCGGTAAACGAAAACTATTAGGTATAGCAACAATGCACAAATCTAACATGGTACCAATTTTTGACGAAAAAGATGCCAAAGATATCGCCAAAATGAGAAGATGAAAAACACTTTGGTAAAAAAACCTAATAAAATCAATGACTTACGCAAGACCTACTCAGGTTGACGTTTACCAAGAATATGTTATAATTGTTTTATGATAAAGATGATCATAATAGTTGCAATATTCTTTGCAGTGTATCCGATGATTGGAAATGGATATGAACAATTTGCTAATGACTTTAATCTAAATGTTGTTGGTGATTGGATTGCGGGTGTTATTGAAAACTTAAAAGGATAAAGGAGTAACATGAAAAATATTGTTAAAATATTACTAGTAATTTCTACTAGTTTATTGTTAGCGAACTGTTCTACATATTCAGTTAAAAAGGATATGAATAAGAATGGTTATATTAATAAAACTCCAAAATGGTATGTAGATTACAAGCACGAAACTTGGAAAACTTTCCAAGAAGCGGCTGTATCTGTATCACCAGATATGGAGTTGGCAGTTAAGAAAAGTATCTTACTTGCAAAGGCAAAACTTGCTGATAGAATTAATGGTGAAATTAATAACAGAACCACTATTAATAAAAATGAAGCAGGTATAAACGAAAGTTTAACCGTTAATGCACAGGCTCAAGATACTATTGTGAATGTCATAGAAAACACTTTGGTAAGATTTTATGAAGTGACTAAACAAGAAATATTCATGACAAATCATAAATCTTATAGAGTATATGTAATGCTTGAAGTGTCTAAAAAAGATATAGACAAAATAATTGCAGAAATCAATAAGAAAAATGTAGCTGTCATTGATGTTGACGAGATTAATAAAAGAGCAAACGAAGTATTAAACAACAAAGGTTAATATGAGATTACTTGTATTAACCTTTGCGTTGCTCTTAGGACTATCTGCAACGGCAGAGGCAGGTGGACCATGGTCAAATCAATACTGTAATATCGAAACTACGACAATTAGAGTTGTAGATCAAACAGGCAACACAATTGAAGAAAGAACAGAAGAAAAAGTTGTTTGTGAAGATGGTGTTAAAGACTTCTTACACGGATACGGTATTGCTGATTCTTGTCAAATATTTGAATGGAAATTTTGGCTTGCCAACACAGTACAAACCCAAAGAGATATTGCTTGTCACAAAATGGATGGTGGATATGAAATTGTTAAAGGTTATCATAATATTGACTAGTTTGGTATTTGTTACCAATTGCTCTTCAACAACAGGAAATACAAATAGTTTTAAACCCAACGAAATAAACGGTACTATGGCTAAAATGCCTGATCCTGTATTTTTTGGGAATAATATGGAATATAGTATGCCTGCATTTCTTTGGAGATCAACCCAATATTTAAGATTTAGACTTAATAAAGAAGAAAAGAAAAAGCACCAATCAGCAGTATTCTTTATGTTAGATAATACTAAAAATGGTGAAATTGTTAGTTGGTATAGCGATAAACGATTAGCAAACGGTAAAGTTAGAGTAATACATTCTTATCCTATTAGTGGTGGATTTTGTCGTACATACCAAGCATATATTAAATTAAATGGTGCAGAACGACATACAACTAACAATGCTTGTCTATATATGGGTTCTCCTACCTGGTCATTTTACAAATAATCTTATCATAATAAACTAAATAGTCATATAAATAAGTTTAAGAGGAATTTAAAATATGGCATCAGTTTCAAGAGGAATGGGAGTACCAAGCGATCAACCACAAGGCGCTTATTACACAGTTACAATAACTCAAACAATATATTCATCTGCTACAGGTGGTAATTTAGGTGGTGGAGTTAGTCCAAAAACGGCTAGAGACCATGGCACGGCACCAACAACACTTGTAATATCTAGAATGCTTAACAGAGGCAATATAAGATACAAAAAAATGCTAGAATTCTTACAAACTAGAACGAATGTAAAAATAGTAAATCTGTTAACAGGCGGTGACTCAAATGGTGATACACAACTTACTTCATTAGCATTCGGTATAGTATTTGAAAATGATGACTATGTTCCTACAACAGGAACATCTGCAGATGGTTCAACAACGTTTTCAACAAAAGTTGCTTGGATTCAAGACAAAATTGCAGAAGCACTTACAGGCACATTTACAGAAAATTGTACTGTGTTTGATCCATCAGGCTCAAATGCCGCTCAAATCAAAACAGAATCACTTACAGCCGGTCCAGTATCAACTGCACATGGTGAAGTAGTAGAATCAGTTGCGGTAGCAGAAGTAGCCGCATTCAGAAGTAACGTTGATGCTGAAACACCAGACGAAGGTGCAGGCTTGGCTTCAACCGCAGAATAATAAAAATTACCAAACAAATCAATAGCATAATATTTTAAAAGATGTTATATTAAATACTATCCGTATGTTTATAGCATTACTAACACTACTCTCTGCTCTATCTATATCAGGGGTAGCAATATTTTATTCAGTAATAGGTTTAGCTACCATATTCCCTGGTGCTTTCGTACCAGTGATTATCATGGGTTCTGTATTAGAAATAGGTAAGTTAATTACTGCCTCATGGCTATATCGGCATTGGCAACAGTGTCGCTTTCTATTAAAAACATATCTTACAACCGCGGTAGTAGTATTAAGTTTAATTACATCCATGGGTATATTTGGATTCTTATCCAAAGCACACTTAGAACAAAACCTTGCGAGTAAAAGTCTCACACAACGAATTGAAATTGTTAATAACAAAATTGTAAGTCAAGAAGTTTACATCAAACGACAACACGCAGTAATTGAACGTTCAGAAAAATCTCTTACTAGAACCTCTGGATCAAACTCCGAAAACATTGAAATTGAAAAACAAAATTTAAAAGATGCACAAGATAAATTAAAAACACTACTTGTGGTCGAGACCAATACAATTAAAAATTTAAACAACAGATTATCTATACTTGATGCTGATGTTAATACGTTAAGAGATAAAAAAGGTTTATTCAGTGGAGGCAATCATAAAAAGGCTATGAGACTTAAAGAGGCTCAGGCGCCAGAACGTGACCTTATTAATAACAAAATTAAAGAAGCACAAAATAGAATTGATGTCCTTAAAGAAGAATACAAACAAGAAACTAATCTAATACAAGCTAAAATTGACAAGTTAAGAACAGGAAGTTCAGATAACAAAAATGATATTAATGTTGCAATCAATACGGCTGAAGACAATATAATTAATGCTCAAGACAACATAGACGATTTAATTATAGAACGAGAACCACTTGAAACTAAAATGATTAAACTAGAAGCAGAAGTTGGTCCTATAAAATATATTGCGGCACTTGTTGTTGATTGGGGAGTAGCAGAAGACGTTGATTTAAACGAAGCAGTAAGATGGGTTATCTTAATTATAATCTCAGTATTTGATCCACTTGCAGTTGCATTATTATTAGCGGCTAATCAAAGTTTAATGAGAAGATTTCCTGTAGAACCTTTGCCACCTCCACCAGAACTTACTGATTTTGAAAAACCAGAACCATACGAACCACCTGTTGAACGTGTAAAAGATAAAGCTGACGATTGGAATGAAATGGTAACGAAAGCAAATGCTCTTGCTGAAAAAGAAAAAGCAGAAAGCATACAACAAGAATGGTCAAAAAAACTTGAAGCATTTAACAAAAAAGTTCCAAAAGTTAAAGATAAACCTGTTGAGTTTATACAAGAAGAAGAAGAGACTATTCCACATATAGATCTTATAAGTCAAAAAAAAACTAAAGATAAAGAAATAGTAGCAGATAAAGAACCATCAACTTCTGAACTTCTTGCAGAAGGTTTTGCCAAAGAACAAAAAGCTAGAAAGAAAGAAGAACAAGAAGCAAAATTTGAGCAACGAATAAAAGATGAAGAGGCCGAATTAGAACGTATCTCCAAAGAAGCCGAAGAAGAAGAGGTTATGGAAGAAGGTATTCCAAATTATATAGAACCTCCAATATCAGAACAAATAGAAGAAATAATGGAACCAGAAAGAACTAGACCTGATTTCACAGAAGTAATTGAGTCTGAAAAAGCAGTAGCTGGCAACCTTGGAGCAGTAGTAGTTGACAAGGGCAAAGTAATAGAAAAACAACCTGCTAAAGCACCTAAGATAGAAGAAACAAAACCTGATCTAACTCCTATGACAGATTTTGAACGGACAGGTATGTTAAACAAACTTCATCAAGAACATGGCAAGTATGAAGATATTAGTGATGAGGAACTTAAAAAAGAAAGAGATGCGGGTAACAAAGAACAATTCCTAGCAGATGTGTCTTTAACAGAAGAAGAAGCACGTAATCATCCATCAATGACAGAATCACGTAGAGCATTCTTTCAAGATCAGATAGACGATATAGTAAGAGGCGATATAACATCTGAAAATGTACCACCTGACATAGCAAAAACTCTAGCATTACTAATGACTGATGAATATCCTGATCCAGACATTATTACAAAAGGTTCAGCATTAAAAGAAGAACACCCTGAAGGAATAGAAAAAATGAATGCAGAAGGATTAAAGGAGAAATTTATGATAAAACCTAAAACAGAAGATAGACCAATCACTGATGACGAATTAGACAAATTACTCGAAGGTTGGGACGAAGAACAAAAACCCACAGTACGGCAAAAAACAAAAGAATTAGAGTTACCTGAACCTGAAAAAAATGAAATCATTTTGCCAGAATTAAAAAACACGGTAGACGAAGTACCTGAAATAGTTGAAAAAATTAATATAGAAAATATTATTCCAAAAGAAAAATTTACCAACTATAGAAAACGTTTAACTACTGACGTAGATTATCACAAAAGAGTTGAACAACGTATAAATGATCTTATAACTAAATTAGAGAACAGTGAAGCTAAACTAAATGACTTGACTGACGAGGATCAAAAAGTTATACTGGATATATTGAATCAATAATGGAACCAAAAAACGTAGAAGCAGAAAAAGAAATATCGGCAGTTGGTAAAAAACTTGAACTGCGTAAGAAGATGGGGAGTATTACTCTAGTAACTCCACCAAGTTTTTTTACAAATCAAAATAGAAGTTTTTGTCTGGTTAATCTTAGCAAAAAAGATAAAGATAACTTTGCAGATGCAGTAAACAAATGGTTTCCTAAAGACGATTTAACAATTTATCTTTGGGACGATAATAACTTTTCTGCATTAGATCCGTTTAGTTCTGATACTGATCCTGAATATGAACAATACTTAGAAAATTGGAAACCAAACAAAGCAGGTAGAGATTACACTTGGTTGTTAAATGCTTGTAGAGCCGCAACCACAGTCGTATTAAATATGGATTATTCAAGCAACCAATTAAAAGTTTGGTCTGGATATATTCTAACAATGGCTAAAACTTGGTTCATTAATTCTAATCTAGACGATGCATCATCATTTGGGGTCCTTAATAGAAATATAATTGCGGGAATGCACGAACTATTTCCTAAAATTAAAAAATTAAAAGATAATCGGTAAAATGGGAGACGAAAGTTTAGTTTGTTCATTTTGTAGTAAATCTCGAAAAGACGTTACAAAAATGATTGTAGGCGCAACGAAAGTTGCCATTTGTAATGAATGTATCAAACTATGTGTTGAAATACTCGATGAAGACGTATACAAGGATAAACAACTAAGATTAGGAAAAGGTGACAAGGATATACTCAATCCTGTAAACATCAAAGAACATTTAGACCAATACGTTATTGGACAAGATCCTGCTAAAACTGTACTATCAGTAGCAGTATCAAATCACTATAAAAGAATAACAAACCCTCCTAAAGATTTTGAAATAGACAAATCAAATGTATTATTATTAGGAGCCACCGGTGCTGGTAAAACACTTATGGCAAAAACAATAGCAAAGTACTTAGACGTACCATTTGCTATTGCTGACGCAACTACACTTACTGAATCAGGATACGTAGGAGAAGACGTAGAAAATGTTGTACAAAAGTTATATGCTAGTGCAGACGGAGATGTTTTTAAAACAGAAAGAGGTATTATATTCATAGACGAAATAGATAAAATTTCACGTAAAAGTGAAAATACTTCTATAACAAGAGATGTATCAGGAGAAGGTGTACAACAAGGATTGCTTAAAATTGTAGAAGGTACTGAATGCAGAGTACCCCCACAAGGAGGTAGAAAACATCCTGATGCCCAAATGATTACTATTGATACAAAAAATATACTGTTTATAGTCGGTGGTACGTTTACGGACCTTGAAGGACAAATTAAAAGTAAAATGTCAGGTGGAATAGGGTTTGGTTCAACACTTAAAGATGATAATATTAAAAATTATCTTGTAGATGTCAAGCCAGAAGACTTAACAAAATATGGATTAATACCTGAATTTGTAGGCAGATTTTCAATGATTACACACGTGGATAATTTAAGTGAAACACAATTAGTTCAAATACTTACAGAACCTAAAAACTCAATTATAAAACAAATGCAATATCTGTTTCAGCTAGATAATATTAAATTAGATTTTGATAAAGATGCCAAACTATCCATAGCAAAAAAAGCCAAAGCATTAGGTACAAATGCTAGAGGTTTAAAAAATATTATAGATAAAGTACTCCTTCCATATCAATTTGATGCTCAAGAAATGAGAGGTAAAGGAGTAGAAACAATTAAAATAACAGGTGGCGTAGTTGACAAGGGTGCAGACCCTGTGTTATTGTTTAAAAAATTAGATGCGAAGAAACAGTCAGCAAAATAGACCATACAATTGCAATTACTGGGCGGAAGTCCGTACTGGTGAGGATCCTATGCGAGCCTATCGTAGAATTAAGAAAAAAATAAAAGACGATAAGTTTATAGAAGAAATTAAAAAGAAACAATATTATCGCAAACCCTCAGAAAAACGTCAAGAAAAACTTAAACAAAGACGTCTTGTACTTAAAAGACTTGCCCACGCCGCTGAAGACGAACGACTCATGGGCGGTTCTAGAAGACAATTCTAATTACTAATTTTACCAAATAGGTCGTAATTGACAATATCATGCTTATATGTTATAATAAGTGATAAATAAAGTTAGACGTTGCTAATAGGTAGGACGTCCACAAACTTAACTCGCTTAATAGAAGGAGGCAAAGACATGAATAAAACACTATCTATCTTTAATAACTTAAGACCCATAACAGTAGGGTTCGATAATATGTTCGACCATTTTGAACACTTAATGGACGACAATTTTTTTCGAAACGGAGTTACTGCGAACTTTCCACCTTACAATATTGTAAAGGCTGGAAAAAATACCTATGATGTAGAACTTGCACTTGCAGGTTTTAATAAAAAGGATATTGAAGTTCAATATGAGGATAACCTTTTAACTGTCAAGTCTAAGAAATCTGAAAAGGTTGAAGAGACTGATGTTGATGGTAATATAATTCATAGGGGAATCTCTAAAAGATTCTTCTCAAAATCATTTACCATTGCTAATGACGTAGAAGTAAAAGGTGCTGAACTTAAAGATGGTTTGCTTACAATTGCTTTGGAACGAATAATTCCAGAAGCCAAAAAAGCAAAAACTATCGAAATAAAGTAAAGCAATAATATGATAGGTAGGGTGGTAACACCCTACGTATCAATAGACAAATTTAAAATTTATGTTATAATAAAGGAATAATATGAGTAAAATAATTGGAATAGATTTAGGAACAACAAATTCTTGTGTAGCCGTTATGGAAGGTTCACAAGCAAAAGTATTAGAAAATGCAGAAGGTACAAGAACAACACCTTCAGTGGTAGCATTTAGTGAAGAACAATTGGTAGGAACATCAGCTAAAAGACAAGCAGTAACCAATCCAACTAACACTATCTTTGCTATAAAAAGATTAATTGGAAGAAAATTTGATGGAGATTCTGTACAAAAAGATGTATTGACATCACCATTTAAAATTACAAAAGCAGACAATGGAGACGCTTGGGTTGAAGCAAAAGGTGAAAAGTACTCACCATCACAAATCTCAGCTTTCGTTTTACAAAAAATGAAGGAGACTGCTGAAAAATATTTAGGTCAAGAAGTTAAAAAGGCTGTAATAACAGTACCAGCATACTTTAATGATTCACAAAGGCAGGCAACCAAAGACGCAGGTAAAATTGCTGGACTTGAAGTTGAACGTATTGTGAATGAACCAACTGCGGCCGCACTTGCTTATGGTTTAGATAAAAAGAAATCAGGTGTAGTAGCGGTATATGACTTAGGCGGTGGTACTTTTGACATATCAATTCTTGAAATTGGTGATGGCGTATTTGAAGTTAAGTCAACTAATGGGGATACATCATTAGGTGGAGAAGACTTTGATAGTGTTTTAGTTGATTACTTTGTTAAGGAATTTAAAAAAGATCATGGTATAAATTTAAAAACAGATAATTTAGCATACCAAAGAATTAAAGAAGCGGCAGAAAAAGCAAAATGTGAATTATCATCTACAACACAAACAGATATTAATTTGCCATTTATTACCGCAGATAAGACTGGACCAAAACATTTAAACATGAAACTTACAAGAGCAAAATTTGAATCATTAACTGAAACATTGATTAGAAAAACATTCGCTCCTTGTAAAACAGCATTAAAAGATTCAGGATTCAATAAAAAAGACATAGACGAAGTTATCCTTGTAGGAGGTATGACTCGTATGCCAAAAGTATTTGAAACAGTTAAAAGTTTCTTTGGTAAAGAACCACACACAGGAGTTAATCCAGATGAGGTAGTAGCAATAGGTGCCGCAATTCAAGCCGGTGTATTACAAGGGGACGTCAAAGATGTATTGTTGCTAGATGTTACTCCTTTATCACTTGGTATTGAAACACTTGGTGGCGTTGCTACAAAACTAATTGAAAAGAATACAACTATTCCTACACAGAAAAGTCAAGTATTCTCAACTGCTGAAAACAATCAAGCGGCAGTTACAATTAGAGTTGTACAGGGTGAAAGAGAAATGGCAACTGATAATAAAATGCTTGGAAACTTTAACTTAGAAGGTATTCCACCAGCACCAAGAGGTATACCACAAATTGAAGTAACATTTGATATTGATGCAAATGGTATTGTTAATGTTTCTGCTAAAGATAAAGGCACAGGTAAAGAACAAAAAATTACAATACAAGCATCGGGTGGATTAAGTGAAGACGAAATTAACAACATGGTAAAAGATGCTGAAGCTAATAAAGAAGCAGATAAGAAAAAACGTGAAGATGTAGATGCTAGAAATCATGCTGACGCACTTGCTGATGCAACTGAAAAATCACTTAAAGAACACGGGGATAAAATTTCTGCAGAAGATAAAGCAAAAATTGAAAGCAGTCTTACTAGTTTAAAAGATGCACTTAAAGATGGTAATGTTGAAACTATAAAAGGTAAAACAAAAGATCTTGCAGAAGCATCAATGAAACTTGGAGAAGCTATCTATAAAACTCAGCAAGAACAAGCAAAACCTGAAACAAAAGAAGAAAACAAAGCAAATGGAGATAAAGAAAACGTTGTTGATGCTGACTTTGAAGAAGTAAAAGAAAAGGAGAAAAAGTAAGTAAATATGAGTATCATGGATATAGGAGTAAAAACTTTAACAAAAGAAAAAGTTAAACTCGACGAACCAAGTTTATATGATGTTATTTTTCTAAATGATAATATTACTACACAACAATTTGTAATTAAAGTAATAAAGCAAATTTTTAATAAAACACAAGAACAAGCAGAAGTAATCATGAAAAAAATACATACCAACGGACAAGGCACTGTTGGTTCTTACGTTCATGAGGTTGCAGAACAAAAAGGCATTGAAACTACTTTACTTGCTAGACAGGAAAATTATCCACTACAAGTAAAAGTAAAAAGACAATGAACTTAAAAGATTTTGTATTAAAAAATCAAGAAATAATACAAACAATAAACAATCGTGTTCATGGTAATGATCGGGTTGATATGTACTACGGTACCTTAGATTATGCTACTTCAAGATTTCATACAATACTAATAAAACTTTCACAAGACAAAATACTAGAAGCAGATCATCATTCAGATGTTATGGATTGTTTCAACGCAATACAAGACTTTTATAAAAACGTTCAACGATATCGCTTTTGGCCAAAAATTACACGTCCATTTATTAAATTAAACTTACACGGTATTGGCACAAGACGTATTCCAAAAATAAAAAATCTATTAAAAAAACTCGATAATTAACAGTATGATCAATAACTGGTTATTCTGGGCAGTGCCCGAACAATATATAATGAAGTACTTGTGGCTGTTATTGTTAATAATGTTTGTTATACCTACATTTATTTTTGAAATGCAATTTACTAGATTAGGATTTGTAATAAATTTATTATGGTATGATATAATATTTTTTGGATGGATAAAAGTTAAAGAGACAACAAAAAAAGAGTAAAATGAAAGCAGTAATATGGAGTAACATTGGTTGTCATTTTTGTGAAATGGCAAAAACCCTATTAGAACAAAAGGGCATTGAATACGAAGAACGAAACCTAGCAAAAAATTGGAAAATACAAGATTTATTAGAAGTAGCACCAGGTGCCAGATCAGTACCTCAAATATTTGTAGATGACAAATATATTGGTGGTTATGAGAAGCTGGTGGAATATTTAAATAAAATGTAAACCAAAGAATTATTTCTAACTAAATAAAAATGTAGCGCCACGCATAGTGACGCCGGAATACAAAGGGACGCTGGGTAGTTACCCATTTATTTGTTATAACAAATGACGCCTTTCCGTACGCGAGTTCTCGCTAACAACAATTAACAACAGTGTAGCATAGTATGGGCAATATTAATTGACTCCTATTGCCCATACTATGCTACACTTTATAAAAATAATGTTGGAGAGGACAAATGTTTGAACAAGAAAAACAAAAATGGGATAAACTTAAAACAGTAAGAGACTTTTTTGAATTTATCGAAGATCCAGAAGTAGACGCCGCAGGTTATTTCATGAAATTATGTGATTTAAAGAAACGTTCTTCTTGGGTCAGTGCAAGGATCGATTTCGATTACGATGCTACAGAAATTTTAAAGGGCGAACCCCAAATACGTGCTAATGAAATATCTAACACGACAAGAACACCATACGAAATAAAAAATCATCATCAAAAATATGGATTCACAAATGGATATGAGAGATATAAAATAAATGACGTAATGATAAAAATTGTTGAAGCACTTGGGTTTGAAGAAGGTTATAGTGCTTATGTTAATAATCAACCACCCGGTATTATGATGTATAGACATATTGATTTTGGAATGTGTTATCAATATGAACAACTTGCTCGGGCACAAGCTGATAAGGGAGCCAAATTAAAAGAACATGGTGGTGCGTTAAAGGAAAACGAAAATATTTTAGATCTGGA
>Ga0187833_10003017_pt1 | contig 17508 bp, 15 predicted proteins | sample ETNtaG_37_FD_167968 | JGI IMG/M metagenome (GOLD analysis project Ga0187833, IMG submission 167968) | Marine microbial and viral communities from oxygen minimum zone, Eastern Pacific Ocean - ETNP2014_SV_400_PacBio MetaG (Illumina Assembly) | ecosystem: Environmental > Aquatic > Marine > Hypoxic...
TTGTTGGGAATGAGGACACTAAGGAATTCGAAGCAACGAATTTGGGTCCCTCATGCCCTCTATTTGCATATAAAGATATTAAAAGAAATACCAAATGATTATGTAAATTAATCCGACCCACCAAATAATATTGCCGAGTAGCCAACAAATCATACTTTGCTATTCCTTTTCGTTTATTTTCTTAACGAGATCGATTGGTTTTATCCTGGTGTATTTCTTTAACTCGGACCAAGACTTGTGGCGACTTACAACTGCAACCTGGGCGATGGACCAACCACGCTTAAATAAATTCGTGATGCAACAAGCTCGTAGATAATGGAATGTAAAATCGTGGACACCGGCTCTTACACATGCTTGTTCAAAGTAATGTCGAAACTTATCTCGATATATTGGAAACAATACTTGGTGGTTTTCTAATTGAATAACCTTATCTTTAAATTTCCATTTAGCGCAAATGTCTAATGCCCTTCGCGTAAGAGGGACCACATCTGTTTCCCCGTTCTTTGTGTCTATTAACTTTGCCGTGCTGTTATCGAAGTCTATATCTTTAACTTGTAGTTTGGTTATTTCGCCAAACCTCATCGCTGTTTCATAAGCGAACTCAACTATATCTCTTAATTGTTTTAAATTACTTCTTTCGCATGCTTTCAATAAGTTAGCGTATTCTTCTTCTGATAATGTTCTATCTATCTTTGTCATCACTTTTTCCCTTTTCACTAAAGCTGTTGGATTGTTTGGCGGTAAAGTAATGCCCCAATTAATTCGTGCTGTTTCCCAAATCGTATAAATGTAATGAAGATATTTATTTATCGTTGCTGGCTTTCTGCCAACACTAATACTCTTTTTAAATTCAAGAACTTTCTTCGTTGTTAATCTAAGTATCTTTGTCTTTGCGATAGGTAGCCGGCTTAGATAGTTTAATTTATAAGTTTCTGTTTGCGCGCCTTTCTTATTTGGAGTGATTTCATCACGATACCTGAGAATTAATTGTCCTAAAGTTATAGAGGCGCTGTCTCTAAAGTCCTCATAAGTTTCTTTTTCAATTTGAAGCTCTATCTCTCTCGCCCACTTAGTTGCGCTTCCTTTATTAAAAAAAGTTTTACTAACTGAACGATGATTGCGTCTTACTAACGCTCTCCACTTACCTCGTTTTTCTTTCCAAACTGAACTCAAAAATTCTCACTTTCTTTGTCCTAACTGCACGCATAGTGCACGCACATTAAGGGCAACTTACGAAAAGTGAACGGATTGTTTATGTTTCTTGAAAAGTTTATGGGGCGTTCTGTTGCCCGGTGCCCCTGACCGCGCTAGCCTAGAAACTAGGCAGCGATAGCTAATCTATTATCGTTAGCATTTATAAGTTTAGCCCGATAACGGCGGTACCATGCCGAGCAAAGTCTTTATCTTTAAATTAACGTCAATCCTATTTCGCCCCCGTTTTTTTATGGTGGAGGCGCCGGGTACTGCCCCCGGGTCCGTCTAACTTATTACACAAAGCATTTATTGCTATAGTTGCAAAAAACAACCTCACTATTATAAAGCAAACTATGATTAAAGCAATTATGGCAGTTGATGATAATGGGGGTGTTAGCAAAAGAGGGAGTATGCCATGGCCAAAAAATTCAAATGATCTCAAAAGGTTCAAAAAATATACATTAAATAATATAGTTATAATGGGAAGATTAACTTGGATAGATCCTTTTATGCCCAGTCCTCTTAAGAATAGGATTAATGTTTTAATAACAAATCAAGATAAAATTAAATATCCAGGAGCTGACGAATATATATCTGGAAACTTAATTTCAAAAATTAAATTAATAAATACTAAATATGAAAAACAAGATTTGTTTATAATTGGCGGTCCTAATATTTTAGATCAGTTATTTGAATTAGTTGAAGAGTTTTATTTAACAAGAATTTATGGAATATTTGATTGTGATAAAAAAATAGATATAAAAAAAATTGAAGATACGATGACTCTAAAAGAAAAGATTATTAAAGATAAAACATGTCATTTTGAGATTTGGAAAAGATGAAAGCATACTTAGAAGCACTTAAACATTGTTTGGATAAAGGAATTGATGTTGATAGCAGGGCTGGAAAAGTTCGTAAGGCGTTTGGATATCAAATGCGTTATGATCTTAATAAAGGATTTCCTGCACTCACAACAAAAAAACTTGCATGGAAGTCAGTGGTATCAGAATTATTATGGTTTTTAGAGGGATCAAATGATGAAAGACGTTTAGCAGAAATTCTGTATCAAGATGATAGAGAAAATCTTAAAGATAAAAATACAATTTGGACGCAAAATGCTAAATCAGAATATTGGAAAGAGAAGGCAAAATTTGATGGAGACGTGGGAAGAATATACGGAGTCCAGTGGAGGGATTTTAGAGGTGTTGATCAAATTAAAAATCTAATCGACGGTATAAAAAAAGATCCTAATGGAAGAAGACATATCTTGTCTGCATGGAATCCTGCCGAATTACATTTAATGTCACTACCTCCATGTCATTCCTTTTCGCAATTTTTCGTTTCTAATGGAAAACTAAGTTGCCAACTTTATCAACGTTCTTGTGATATGTTTTTAGGAATTCCATTTAATATTGCAAGTTATAGCCTGCTTGTTCATTTAGTTGCAAATGATTGTGATTTAAAAGTTAATGAATTTATTCATACTTTAGGAGATTTTCATATTTATCACGAACACTTTGACCAAATAGATATACAACTAAAGAGAGATCCAAGGAATCTGCCACAGTTACAATTTGTATCCAAAAAAATATTTTCATATAAAGTTGGTGATTTTGAATTAATTAATTATGATCCTCACCCAATGATAAAAGCTAGGATGAATGTTTAATTAGTTAATTTTTTATGAACTTCTTGAGCGATATAAGAAAAAACTTTTGCTGTATCATTATTTGAATCAGCAATACATACAGGTCTGCCTTCATCAGATTGAATTCTAAGGTTTTTATTTATTGGAAGTTCTCCTAAAAAATCTATTTTAAATTTTTCTGCTTCTTTTTTAACACTTCCATTTGAGAATATTTCATGTCTTTGATTGCATGAGTCACAAATAAAATAACTCATATTTTCTACAATGCCCAATATTGGTACATTAACTTTGTTAAACATATTCATGCCTTTTCGTACATCAATTAAAGCAACTTCTTGTGGCGTTGAAACAATTATGGAACCACTCAAGTTTGAATTTTGAGCTAAAGTTAACTGAACATCCCCTGTTCCAGGTGGAAGATCAATAATTAAATAATCTAGTTCGCCCCACTCAACACCACTAAACATTTGTTCTAAAGCTTTTGTAATCATTGGACCCCTCCAAATGGTTGGGGTATCATCGCTAATTAGAAATCCAATAGACATGCATTTAACGTCATAATTTTCAAGAGGAATAAGTTTGTTATTATTGTTAAATTTTGGTTTATCAAATATTCCCATCATGCGGGGAACGTTTGGCCCATAAATATCAGCGTCTAAAATCCCAACTTTGTATCCAATTTTTTTTAGAGCAACTGCGTAATTAACAGCAAATGTAGTTTTGCCAACGCCTCCCTTCCCGCTGGCAATAGCGATTATCTTGTCTGCGTTAATTTTGAATCGTTTAGCAGGATCTGTTTTTGGAACTTTTTCTGAAGTTAGCATAACATTAACTGATGTAATATTCTCGATGTTTTGAATTGAGTTCTTGAGGGCAATAATTAGATTTTGATATTTTTTTTGAAATTTTGGATCAATATCAAGGCTTATATTGGCATTTCCATTTTTACAAACAACATTAATGTTTTTATTATTCTGATCTAACTTGATATGTGTTATAGGATCTTTGAAATTTTTTGTAATTTCATAAATACTTGCAATTAAATCGTTTAACATCCTTGATTTTTATTAATTTGCTCAAATATAGGTTAAATAATATAGATTTTATGGTAATAACCTCAAATATAGCAAAATCAGATGAATTGGAACAATAATGAATAACAATGATAATCCATGGGGTTCTGGCGGAAACAATCCTTGGGGGGGAGGTTCATCGAGTAATCGTGATTTAGAAAATTCAATTAAAAAAGCCAAGGAGAAATTTAGCAGGTTCAAATTGGGCGGTCCTAGAAACTTATCTATTTTTATTATTATTGCATTATTGATTTGGTTAGCAACTGGCTTTTATCGAGTTGAACCGGATGAACAGGGCATTGAGTTATTGTTCGGTAAATGGAACCAAGCTACCACAGAACCAGGTCTTCATTTTTTCTTTCCCACACCTATTGGAAAGACTATGACTCCAAAAGTCGAGAATGTCAGAAAAATAAATGTTGGATATAGATCAGCTTCAGATTTAGGCTTTAGTACCGGTTCTAATACTGAAAGAAACGTTTTAGAAGAAAGTTTAATGTTAACAGGTGATCAAAACATAGTCGATGTTCACTTTACTGTTTTATACAAAATTAAGGATGCAGGTAATTTTTTATTTAAACTTCGTAATCCGGAAACAACTGTAAAAGATATGTCTGAAAGTGTGATGAGAGAAGTAGTCGGACAAAGAGAACTTGAATTTTTACTTACAGGTGGCCGTCAGGAAGTTGAGCAAGTTGTCAGATCTGATTTACAAGATATCCTTGATGTGTACGAAAGCGGGATACTGGTTCAGTCGATTCAACTTCAAAGTGTTAATCCACCCGCTTTAGTCATCGATGCATTCGATGAAGTTCAAAGAGCGCGCCAAGATAAAGAAAAATTGGTTAACGAAGCCAATTCCTATTTGAATAAAATTGTACCAAATGCCCGGGGTGATGCCGCAAAACTCGTTCAAGAGGCAGCTGCATATAAGGAACAAGTTATTAAGCAAGCCGAAGGTGTTGCTCAAAATTTTATAGATGTTTATGACAGTTATAAAAACACTAAATATGTTACTCGACAAAGAATTTATTTAGAAACTCTAACAGAAGTACTAGAAGGTCCAAATAAAATTATTTTAGACAGCACTGGAGAAGGTCAGGGTGTTGTGCCTTACCTGCCCTTAAATGAATTAAATAAAAATAAGGTAAATAACTAATGAGATTTTCAGCTCGCAATTTTATTATTATCTTAATTTTATTTATTGGTTTTCTTACTTTTACTGGCGCTTTCTTTATTGTTCAAGAATGGAAGCAAACAATTGTTTTACAGTTTGGAGAACCTCGGCAAGTAATAGATGAACCAGGTTTAAAATTTAAGATCCCATTTATTCAAGATGCTATTTTTTTCGATAGAAGAATGTTAAATTTGGATCCGCAACCTGAAGAGATGATATTATCTGACCAAAAAAGAATAATTGTTGATTCCTTTGCACGATATAAAATTATTGATCCTTTGAAGTTTTTTCAAACAGTTAGAAATGAAACGAACTTTTCAGATCGATTTGGACGAATTCTAAATGCTGCAGTTAGGGGTGTGATTGCTCAATATCCTCTGATGGCTTTGCTTAGTGATGAGAGAGAAACAATCATGAGCGTCATTGAGTCTAAGGTTATTGTGGAAGAGAAAAAATTTGGAATTAAAATATTGGATGTTAGAATTGGCAGAACGGATCTTACTGAACAGGTTGCTAACAATGTTTACCAACGAATGCGCTCAGAAAGAGAAAAAGAAGCAAATTTATTAAGAGCAGAAGGTGAAGAACTATCAAAGGAAATTATGGCTTCAGCTAACAGACAACAAACTGTAATTATCGCTGAAGCTGAAAGAACTTCTTCCATTTTAAGAGGTGAGGGAGATGCTCAGAAAAATGTAATCCTTGGTGAAGCTTATGGTTTGGATAAAGAATTTTTTAGTTTCTTAAGAACAATGCAAGCATGTAGGGATACCTTTGGAGATACTGAAATGTCTATGGTTATTGTTCCTGGCCAAGTGTGTGAGAAATTTTTTGGAGAAATTGATCAAGATTAATAATGCTAAAGTTCATTCTCTTTGGTATTGGATTTGTATTGTTGTTTGAAGGTCTTGTTTATTTCTTTTTTGCTAATAAAATAAAAAATATTTTTCAAATAATTAGCGTTTATAACACAGAAAAAATTAAGTTATTTTCAACTCTTATTATTTTGTTAGGAACATGTCTTATTTACTTCACTTTTAAATATTACGAATTTAAGTAAAATGAGAAATTTATTATTTCTAACTATCATTTATTTTTTGTTTGTTCCCAATCTTTTTGCAAGATCAGCGCCTGATAGTTTTGCTGATTTGGTAGAAGAATTAATTCCCTCTGTAGTTAGTATTGCTTCAAAAACGATTATTAAAGAACAGCATCAACAACCATTACCGCAATTTCCTGAAGGGTCTCCTTTTGATGAATTTTTCAAAGATTTTTTCGATGATGGACAACGTAAATCTCTACCACAAAGACCTATGTACGGTCTTGGATCAGGTTTTATCATTGACTCTGCAGGCATTGTTGTAACTAACAATCATGTGATTGAAGGCGCGGATGAAATTACCATTATAATGTTTGATCACGAAGAATACAAAGCTGAACTATTAGGAAGAGATCCTAAAGGTGATTTAGCAGTATTAAAATTTGATCCTGGTGAAAAGAAAATCAGCAGTGTTAATTGGGGTAATTCAGATGAAGTTAGAGTCGGAGATTGGTCAATTGCTATTGGCAACCCTCTTGGTCTTGGTGGTACAGTAACAGCAGGAGTCGTGTCAGCTATTTCAAGAGATATTGGAGGTGGTTCTTATGTTAAATTCATTCAAACTGATGCATCTATCAATAGAGGTAATTCAGGGGGGCCGTTATTTAATACTAAAGGAGAGGTGATTGGAATTAACGCAGCCATTATTTCTCAAACTGGCGGAAGTATTGGTTTGGGTTTTGCCATTCCTTCCAATAGTGCAAAAAAAATAACAAAACAGTTAAGGGAAATTGGAAGGACTATAAGAGGATGGTTGGGAGTTCAAATCACAGCAGTTTCCAAAGAAATTGCAGAAAGTTTAGGTTTGTTAAATGAAAAAGGAGCATTTATTTCAAATATAAATCCAGAAGGTCCATCGAAAGCAGCCGGACTCCAAGAAGGGGATGTTATTTTAAAATTTAACAATATTGAAATAACTAAGATGACAGATCTTCCAAGAATAGTAGCTGAGTCAGATGTTGGTTCAATTGCATCAGTAGAAATTTGGCGTAAAAATAAAATTATAACTGTTGAAGTTGAGTTGGGCGAGTTGCCTGAAAAAACTTTTGTAAAGAGAAGTGTGATTAATAAAAATGAGAAAACATATTTTGTAAATAGTCTTAAATTGACAGTAGGTTTTAATTTTAAAAAAGAAGGGGTGATTGTTATAAAAACAGATGATGATTCAAAATTAATTCCAGGAGATATTATTATAGAAATTAATAGAGAGCCCGTCACAACTATAGATAATTTTCTTAAATTAGTTGATACTATTAACAAAACAGGAAGGAATTCTCTTTTGTTTAAAATAATTAGAGATGAAAAGTCACTTTGGGTAACAATTATATTTCATCGATAATTTGATCAAGCCTCTAATTTTCATTGTTGGTCCTACTGCTATTGGAAAGTCAGCTTTAGCCATTAAGCTTGCGGAAAAATTGAATGGTGAAATTATAAATGCTGACAGTATGCAGGTATATTTAAATTTGAATATATTAACTGCAAGACCTTCAAAAAAGGATCAAAAATTAATCCCGCATCATTTGTACGGCTACATTGATGGCTCAATTAGATACAATGTTGCTAGTTGGTGTAATGATATAAATAATATTATAAAAAAAAATAATAAGAGAGGAGTTTATTCAATTATAGTTGGGGGAACAGGAATGTATGTAGATAAACTATTAAATGGGTTGGTTCAAATTCCCTCTATTCCTGAATCCATTAAAAAAAAATCAGAAAAATTACTTTTAGAAATTGGAATTAATAATTTTATAGACAAAGTTAAGAATATTGATGAGAAATCTTTAAATAAAATTTCAAAAAATGATAGCAGCCGTTTAAGAAGAATTTGGGAAGTCTATGAATATACCCATAAGACACTTAATTATTGGCTAGAAAGTAAAAATATAAATTTTTTATCAAATCAAGAATATCAATTATATTTGTTTACTCCAGATAGAAAGAAAATTTATAATCGGGTTAATCAAAGATTCATCAATATGATTGATAGTGGTGCTATAGATGAAGTTAAAAAACTCAATACATTAGATTTTGATAAATCCTTGCCAATTATGAGGGCTCACGGCGTTCCAGAAATTTCAAATTATTTGTGTGGAAAAGCCACATTGGAAGAATGTATTCATAAGGGGCAGCAAGTCACTAGGAATTATGTTAAGCGACAGTTAACCTGGTGGAGAACATCATCTTTGGAAAATCTTAAATGTTTTGATCAATTCCCTAGTGAAATTGACACAAAATTATTGAATTTTTCATAAAATCTAACTAATTTATTGATTTTATTTTATCCACAGCCTATGAGTTTCTGGAAATGTCTGAAGAAATTAATGGTGCTGAAATAATCTTAAAATCCCTTTTAGATCAAGGGGTTGAAGTTGTATTTGGCTATCCTGGCGGCGCAGTTCTTCCAATTTATGACAGTTTGTTTAAGCAAAATTCTATCAGACACATTCTTGTTCGCCAAGAAGGTGGTGCTATACATGCTGCTGAAGGTTACGCTCGTTCTTCAGGAAAAATAGGCGTGGTTTTAGTAACTTCTGGACCTGGAGCTACTAATGTGGTCACTGGTTTGACCGATGCAATGGTGGACAGTGTACCAATCGTATGTATTACAGGCCAAGTTCCTCAACACCTCATCGGAAGTGATGCGTTTCAAGAATGTGATACAACCGGAATAACGAGACCATGCACAAAACATAATTATTTAGTTAAAAATGTAAATAAACTTTCAAGTGTTATTCATGAAGCTTTTGTAATAGCTAATAATGGAAGGCCAGGACCAGTTTTAGTAGACGTACCCAAAGATGTTCAGTTTGCAAAAGGAAAGTATTTTGAACCAAGTACAATTTCCATTCAAAAACATCGTCTATTTAATCCCAAAGTAAAAGGAAATGATGAGAGAATTGAAGAAGCAGTTAAGTTGATTGCTAATGCTAAAAAGCCTATTTTTTATATTGGAGGAGGATGTGTTAATTCAGGAACTAAAGCATCAAATCTTGTAAGAGATTTTGTAAAAACAACAAAAGCACCTGCAACAATGACTTTAATGGGACTTGGAGTCCTCCCGTCTTCTAGTCAACACTCTCTTGGAATGGTAGGGATGCACGGTATGTATGAAGCCAATTTAGCAATGCATGATTGTGACGTAATGATTAATGTTGGTGCTAGATTCGATGATCGTGTAACAGGTAGGCTAGATGCATTTTCACCTAATTCAAAAAAAATTCATATAGATATTGATGCTAGCAATATCAATAAAACAATAAAAGTGGATGTTCCAATTGTTGGAGATATAGAAACAATTATGCATCAAATTATAAATGTTTGGAATAGTAAAAAATATTCTACAAATACAGACGATCTAAATAAATGGTGGAATAAAATTGAAAAATGGAAGAAAGTTAAATGTTTAGATTTTGAACAGACTAGCGATATGATAAAACCACAACAAGCAATAAAAAGATTATATGAACTTACGAAAGATAAAAAAACAATTATTACTACAGATGTTGGTCAGCATCAAATGTGGGCTGCGCAATATTATAAATTTGAAGAAATAAATAAGTTGGTTACCTCTGGAGGCTTAGGTACTATGGGATATGGTTTTCCAGCGGCTATTGGAGCTCAAATAGCAAATCCTAAATCATTAGTTATTGATATTGCGGGCGATGCTTCAATTTTAATGAATATTCAGGAAATGAGCACAGCTACTCAACACAAACTTCCTGTAAAAATATTTATTTTGAATAATGAATATATGGGTATGGTAAGACAATGGCAGGAATTGCTACACGGAGGAAGATATTCTGAGAGCTATACCGATAGTTTGCCAGATTTTGTAAAATTAGCTGAGAGTTTTAAGGCAAAAGGATTAAGAGCTAAAAATACAAGCGAATTAGATCAGGTAATAAAAGAGATGATTGAAAGTGACACAACTGTCATTGCAGATATTATGGTAGATAAAGAAGAAAATTGTTTTCCTATGATACAAAGCGGCTCAGCTCATAATGAAATGATGTTAAATAAAAATCAAAAGCAAGACAAACTATCATCAAAAAAAGGAAAGGTTTTAGTATAATGGATAAGTCAGATAAATCAGTTTATGATTCACCTACCACTATTTCTGATATTAAGAGGCATATTTTAACTATATTAGTTGATAATGAACCAGGTGTATTAGCAAGGGTTATTGGTATGATTTCAGGGCGAGGATATAATATTGATAGTTTGAATGTTGCGGAAGTAAATAAAGAACATTTGTCCCGAATTACAATTGTGACTCAAGGAACGAATGAAGTAATAGAACAAATTCAAAGTCAACTTATGAGAATTGTGCCTGTCCACGATGTAATTAATTTGCAAGATGAAGGAAGTTCTGTAGAAGCTGAAGTTGCACTTGTGAATATGTACATAAATGAAGAAAATAAAAAACAAGCTTACCAAATATGTGATTTTTACAGGGCGAGAAAGATAGAAAATGAACATAATTCAACAATATTTGAAATAGCAGGAGCGTCTGATAGAATTGATACCTTTATTAAAGACATAAGTAAAATTGTGGAAATTGAAATTGTCAGAAGTGGACCAGTGGCTATATCTTCTGTAAATAAAAGTGAGGAGGAATGATGAGAGTTTATTACGATAGGGATGCTGATATAAATTTAATTAAAGATAAAAGAATCGTTATAGTGGGATATGGCAGTCAAGGTCACGCCCATGCAATGAATTTACGTGATTCTGGTATAGAAAATGTTGCCGTAGCTTTGAGGGAAGGATCCTCATCAAGACAAAAAGCAGAAAGTGCCGGATTTAAAGTTATGACCCCAGCAGAATCTTCAAGTTGGGCAGATATTATTATGATGCTTACCCCAGATGAGCTTCAATCTGATATATACAATAGTGATATCGCAACAAATATAAAAGAGGGCACTGCAGTTGCATTTGCCCATGGGTTAAATATACATTTTAATCTAATAAAACCTGAAGCAAACATTGATGTAGTTATGATAGCTCCAAAAGGTCCCGGACATACTGTTCGTGCTGAATATGTAAAAGGAGCTGGAGTTCCATGTTTGGTTGCCGTTGATAAAAATCCTTCTGGAAATGCTCTTGAAATAGCTATTGCCTATGCTTCTGCAATAGGCGGAGGACGTGCTGGAATTATTGAGACTACTTTTAAAGAAGAGTGTGAAACAGATCTTTTTGGGGAACAGTCAGTTTTGTGTGGCGGACTAACACATTTGATTCTAGCAGGTTATGAAACGTTAGTTGATGCAGGATACGCTCCAGAAATGGCTTATTTTGAATGTTTGCATGAAGTAAAATTAATAGTTGATCTTTTATATGAAGGTGGAATGGCGAATATGCGTTATTCAATTTCTAATACTGCTGAATATGGAGATTATAGTAGGGGTCCTCGGCTTATTACTAACGAAACAAAAAAAGAGATGAAAAAAATCTTATCTGAAATTCAGTCAGGTCAGTTTGCTAAGGAATGGATGAATGAACACAGAAGTGGTCAAATGAAGTTTACAGCAATGCGAAAACAACATGCTGAACACCCAATTGAAAAAGTAGGTGAAAAATTAAGAACATTAATGCCATGGATTGCAGAAAGCAAGATGGTTGATAAATCCAAGAACTAATTGTTAGAAGGTATACAAAATATCAAAAATGTCCGAGAAAATTTATATTTTTGACACAACTTTAAGGGATGGAGAACAATCCCCAGGCGCAACAATGAATCTTGAAGAGAAAGTTCAAATAGCTGAAATTCTTGAAGAAATGAACGTAGATATTATAGAAGCAGGCTTTCCAATTGCTTCAAACGGTGATTTTGAAGCAGTTTTAGAGATAAGTAAAAATATTAATAACTCTACTATTGCTGGTTTAGCTAGGGCAAAATTAGCTGATATTGATCGTGCGTGGGAAGCTGTGAAGAATGCGAAATCATCAAGAATACATACTTTTATTGCTACTAGTCCGGTTCATATGAAATATAAATTGAAAAAAAATAAATCTGAGGTTCTAGAAGCTATTCAGCAAACGGTTAGTTATGCACGCAATCTCTGTTCAGACGTAGAATGGAGCTGTGAGGACGCAGGCCGGTCAGATGTTGATTTTTTATATCAATGTATAGAGTTGGCTATTCGTTGTGGAGCGACAACTATCAATATACCTGACACTGTAGGATATACTTTGCCAAATGAATTTGGATCTATTTTTAAATCTGTAAGAAACAATGTTCCAAATATAGATAAAGCTATATTATCTGCACATACACACAATGATTTAGGACTTGCTGTTGCAAATAGTTTAGCTGCTGTTCAAGAGGGAGCCAGGCAGGTGGAATGCACTATCAATGGTTTGGGAGAACGCGCAGGTAATTCAGCTCTTGAAGAAATAGTTATGGCAATTAAAGTTAAGAAAGACTTAATACCCTTTCACACAGAAATTAAAACTGAATTTATCACTAAGGTATCAAGACTGGTCTCTTCTGTTACGGGATTTTCAGTTCAGCCAAATAAGGCTATTGTAGGAGCAAATGCATTTGCTCATGAAGCAGGCATACACCAGGACGGCATGTTGAAACATACTGGTACTTATGAAATTATGACTCCTGATTCAGTTGGCTTAGCAAAATCCACCCTAGTTTTAGGTAAACATTCTGGAAAACATGCTTTTAATGAAAAACTTAAGGAATTAGGATATGATTTTGGTGATAACGCTCTAATGGAGTTATTTGGACGGTTCAAAGATTTGGCCGACAAGAAAAAAGAAATTTTTTATGAAGACATAATAGCCCTCGCTGGAGATAGAACTGTATCATATAATGAACATATTAAATTTGTATCTTTATTAGTAAATGCAGGATCGATTGAAAAACACGAGGCAACAGTGTCTTTAGAGGTTGATGGAGAGAAGAAGTCCACAACTTCTTTTGGCAATGGGCCAGTTGATGGGACTTTTAATGCGATAAAGAAATTAACAAAAACTGATTTTAAACTTAAATTATATCAAGTGCATGCCATTACAGCAGGAACGGATGCTCAAGGTGAGGTAACTGTGCGTCTAGAAGACAAGGGCTTAACATCTCAGGCAAAGGGTTCAGATCCAGATATTATTGTTGCATCTGCAAAAGCCTACATTAACGCATTAAATAAATTAATTTTTAAAAAATCTAAATCTATGTCAAATGAAATTTCAGAAATAGAAATAGAAGGATTATAACAAAGAATTTAAAAGAAGGATGAAAAAATGGTTATAGATAAATTATTCGGAATATTTTCAAAAGATATGGCTATTGATCTTGGAACAGCAAATACACTTGTATATGTAAAAGGAGAAGGAGTGGTATTAAATGAACCATCGGTTGTTGCAAAGATAGACATTCAAGGACACTCACAAGTTCTTGCTGTTGGAAATGAGGCAAAACAAATGCTTGGAAAAACTCCTGGCAAAATTGAAGCAATAAGACCTATGAAAGATGGTGTGATAGCTGATTTTGAAGTTGCTGAGCAAATGATAAAACATTTTATAAAAAAAGTTCATAAAGGAAGAGCATTAACAAATCCACAAATTGTAATTTGTGTTCCTTCTGGGGCAACAAATGTAGAAAGAAGAGCAATAAGAGAGTCTGCTGATGCCGCTGGTGCACGTAGAGTTTTTATCATAGAAGAACCAGTTGCAGCAGCAATTGGGGCAAACCTTCCTGTTGCTGAACCTACAGGATCAATGATTGTAGATATTGGAGGAGGAACAACAGAAGTTGCAGTATTATCACTCGGGGGAGTTGTGTTATCGACATCTATTAGAGTAGCAGGAGATAAATTTGATTTAGCAATATTAGAGTATATGCGTTCAACACATAAACTTGCCATTGGCGAAGCCACTGCTGAGAGAATGAAAAAAGAAATTGGATCAGCGTGTCCACCAGATGATGGGGAGGGGGAAAGCATGCACGTCAAGGGAAGAGATTTAATAACAGGTTTGCCTAAAGAAATAAACATTTCTCAAAGACAAATAGCTGAAGCTTTGGCAGAGCCAGTTGCCCAAATATTAGATACAATAAAAAAAGCACTTGAACAAACCCCAGCTGAATTAGCAGCAGATATTGTCGAGAGAGGAATAATGTTGACTGGGGGCGGCTGTTTATTAGGAAATCTTGATAAAGTTCTTAGGAGATCTACAAGTTTACCTATTTCTATAGCAGAAGATCCTTTATTGTGTGTGGTTCTGGGAACTGGAAGAGCCTTGGAAGAAAAATCAAAATTAAGTGATATATTTGCATCTGATTAATCAAGAAAATGTTTTACCAAACAAAGATTAGGCATTTAACAAAGGCAAAAAACATTGGAAAATTGTACATTACTATACTTTTTATTTTAACTTTTTTGCTGATTCTTTTTAATAAAACTGATTATTTCGTTGTAAATAAAATTAAATCTTTAAGCACTGGAGTCTTAAGTCCTGTCAGCGGATTCATAACTTCTCCAATAAAAGCTGTTACTCAAGCTGTTAATAAAATTAATGAAATTCGTTTTTTACAACAAGATAATCTAAAACTTAAAGAGGAAGTAAAAAGATTAAAAAAATGGCACATACTTGCAATTAAAAATCAAAGAGAAAATAACGCTTATAAAAAACTGTTAAACTCAACCACAAATAATATTAATATTGTAAAAACAACAACAATAATATCTCAAACACCAGATATTTATGCAAAATCTATTTTTATAAAAGCCGGAATGAATCACGGAGTGTTTGAGGATTTTGCTGTTATTAATGAAAGAGGTTTGGTAGGGAAGGTAGTTTCTTCTTCTGATAATAATTCTAGGGTTCTTCTTATAAATGATCAAAATTCATCTGTGCCTGTAACAACTATGTCAAAAAAATTTAATGCAGTTATTAAAGGTACTGCTGATGGCAAATATTTAATAAGTTCATTTGTGAAAGATGAAAAAAAACCAAAAATAGGAGACGTACTTTTAACTAGTGGAAATGCAAGAGTATTTTCTAGTGGTATATTAGTTGGAAAAGTTATCAAAATAAGTGAAGATGGTTTTTTAGCTCTCCCATATGTTGATTTTAATAATCTTGAGTTTGTGCAGGTAATAAATATTAAGTAGATGCTTTTATCGAGGTATCTAACCCCTTTTACATATTATAATCTTATTCTTATAATTTTATTTTCTTTATCGATTAGGTCAATTGAATCGTTTTCAATAATTAGTTCAATATCATATGTATTTATTCATTTTGTGATAATTTACCTAGGGCTGTATTATTATCGCATTGCACTTTATAGCATCTATTTTTTATATGGTTTAGGATTTGATATTTTATTGATTAATCAAATAGGCCCTCATTTATTTATATTTATGACATTATTGTTTTTTATTAATTTATTAAAAAAATATTTTATTTATTTAAGTTATTTAAGAATATATTTGTTAATATTATTTATCCAGTTATTAATAATTTTATTAGAAATGCTACTCATGAATTTCTTCTTTGATTATAATTTCAATTTGAATGAGTATATAAAATTTGTTTTTATTTCAATTATTTCTTCATACCCTGTTTTTTTTATTTTTTCCAAAATTGATAATTTATAATAATGTATTTTTCTGATCAAAAAAAACAAATAAGTGTACAAAATAGAAGAACTTTTTTTTTATTTTTAGGAAAGTTGAGTATTTTTTCTATTATTGGATGGAAATTATTTAATATTCAAATATTAGATTCTGCAAAATACAAAACTTTATCAAAAAATAATCAAATAAATATCAAAATTCTATATCCAGTCAGAGGTGAAATAAAAGATAGGAATGGAAATATTATTGCAACTAACAAAAAGGTTTATGACTTATATGTTATACCTGAGCAGACAAAAAATTTAAAAGAAACACTGAATAATTTGAGTAATTTTATTCATTTTGACTTTGGAAAAAAAAGAAAGATAATTTTATTAAGCAAAAAAGTAAAAAAATTTGAAAGTATTAAAATTGAAGAAAATTTAAATTGGGAAAAATTAGAATTAATTGAAACAAATAAAAATCACTTACCAGGACTGCATCTTCAAGAAGATTATCAAAGAGTTTATCCTCAAAATAAATATTTCTCCCATATATTAGGTTACATTAGTCAACCAACTATGAATGATTTAAAATTACCTTTTATCTCAAAAATGCCAAGGTTGGACATAGGGAAGACTGGACTGGAAAAATTTTTAAATGAAGATTTAATTGGAAAAGCCGGGAATAAAGAGGTTGAAGTAAATTCCTCTGGAAAAGTAATAAGGGAAATATCAACAAACCCGAGTATGAAAGGTCAAAATATAAGTATTTCTATAGATCAGCGCCTACAGAAGTTCTCATATCTTGAGTTAGAAAAGCATAAGGCAGGATCTATTGTAGTATTAAATATCAAAACAGGTGAAATCTTGTCTATGGCTTCCATGCCAGCTTTTGATTCAAATCTAATAATAAAAAAACCTAATAAAAATTATTGGGAATTACTTTTGAATCATCCGTTATCGCCACTAACTAATAGATCTGTTCAAGGTCTATATTCACCAGGCTCTACTTTTAAAATGATAGTCGCATTAGCAGGCCTAAAACATAAAGTAGTTAATTATAGTAAAACGCAATTTTGCAACGGAAAAATTAAGTTTGGGGATAGATTGCATCACTGTTGGAAGAAAAAAGGACATGGATCAATGAATATGGAAAATGCCATTAAAGAATCATGCGATGTATTTTTTTATGAATTGTCAAAAAAAATTGGCATTGATAAAATTGCCCAAATGGCAATAGAATTTGGACTAGGGGAAAAATATCAAATTGGTTTTGAAAATGAAAAAAAGGGAATTGTGCCTTCTAAAAAATGGAAAAGAAAAAAATTGAAAGAAAGTTGGTATGCTGGTGAGACGCTAATTACAGGCATAGGACAAGGATATCTATTAGCAACACCTCTGCAACTAGCTGTAATGACAGCAAGAATAGCAGCTAATGGAAAAAAAATTGAACCAACAATATTCAAAAGAAAAGAGAAGAAAGAATTTGATAAAATTCACAATATTAACGAACATATTGGTTTAATTAATAGGGCGATGTTTAAAGTGGTTAATGAACAAAAAGGAACTGCTCATAGATCAAAAAGTGAAGAATATTCATTTTCTGGTAAAACAGGCACCTCACAAGTTAAAAGAATCACTATTGAAGAAAGAGAAAGTGAAGATCATAAAAAAAAGGATATCGAATGGAAAAACAAAGATCATGCTTTATTTGTTGGATATATGCCTTCTGAAAATCCA
>Ga0187833_10003022_pt1 | contig 17495 bp, 10 predicted proteins | sample ETNtaG_37_FD_167968 | JGI IMG/M metagenome (GOLD analysis project Ga0187833, IMG submission 167968) | Marine microbial and viral communities from oxygen minimum zone, Eastern Pacific Ocean - ETNP2014_SV_400_PacBio MetaG (Illumina Assembly) | ecosystem: Environmental > Aquatic > Marine > Hypoxic...
AGCCACGTCGTCAAGAGCATCATCAATGCGCGACCCCGGTTGCAGGAAGCGATAATGGAGGGGATCGTCAACTACTCGAGCCTTGCCCAGAAGCTGAGGCCACGGATCGAGGCAGAGCTCGGCACCGAGGTCAAGAACACGGCCATCATAATGGCCTTGCGGCGGCATGGAGAACGGCTGAAGAAGGAGACCATTATCCAAAAGCCGATAACATGGAGTAACGAGATCATCATGAAGACCAACCTGTGCGATGTCTGCATCGTCAAGGCCCCGTCGGCCCTTGCCAGGATCGAGCAGATACACCGAGTGGTCGACTATGAGAAGGGTGAGACCCTCAACATAATCCAGGGGAACTACGAGATCACCATTGTGATCTCCCAAAAGCACCTCGATGAACTGAGAACGATCCTGAAGGATGAGACGGTCCTGAACATCGAAAAGGACCTGGTCGCCATCACCCTCAGTCTGGGCGAGGAATTCCTGCACACGCCAGGCATACTCTCACTGGTCACACGAAGGCTCGCCTGGGAGAACGTGAACATCTTCGAGAACATCTCCACCATGACCGAGCTGACGTACATCATCGGCGAGAAGGACGCAGTGAAGGCGTACAGTGCCTTCCAGGAGATGATCCGTGAACACTTTTCCGAGGAACGGGAGAAGTATCGGATCTCGTACCGGACCTAGGAACGACAGCGGGAACATCGAGGGGTTCGTGTTCGCCGACGTGGACGGGGACAGCGGGTACGAGGTACTGGGGACGGGCGAGGGCGTCGTCGACGTGACGCGGCCGGGCGGGTCCCCGGGACCGTGAGGGCGCACAGGTCATGCCATGGTGTGATTGATCATAACCTTCCCTGGGCACTCTAGGGGCGACCGTTACATGGTCGTGCGTCCCCACAGCCCCCGACGACGTATGTGTCACGTCATACTGCGACAAATCCGCTCCCTATGATGACCGGACCTTACGGACATGCTTCTGGCGGACGGGTAGGTCCCAGAGGCCGACAGTGACGCCCTAGGGACTACTCCGGGTAGTAACGAGAACGATTAAGGGATGGACGTCATCGTACACGTGTGAGGCCATGGCCCCGAAGAGAACGGAGGCGAGGGGCAGGGCGTTCAGTACAGCATTGAGCTTTGACGGCCTTGTCGGCACGATCGCCGAGGTCCATCAGCGACTGGCCGTTCATGCCACGAGGGCGGTGAACATCAGCCTGACCATCAGGAACTGGCTGATCGGCTACTATATCGAGGAGTACGAACGCGATGGCGTGGACCGGGCCACCTATGGCGAGCGCTTGATGGACGAACTCGCAAAGGCTTTGAACGAAAAAGGGATGAGACGCTGTGACCGGGGCGCATTGTATCGTTACCGTCGGTTCTACCTGTGCTATCCTCAGATTGTGGAGACACTGTCTCCACAATTCCATTCTCTTCTACCTAGAGGATATCGGTCATCAGTAAAAGTGGGGACATCGTCCCCACAATCACATCCTTTACCGGCTCCGATATGCCCTGCACCAGAGATTGTGGCAACACTGTTGCCACAATTGGGAACGTCTCCCGAAATGCTCCTATCATCGCTATCGTACTGCCATCTGGAACGGCTCACCGCTATCGAGGACCCGCTGAAGCGCTCCTTCTACGAGATAGAATGCGTCCGGGGCAACTGGTCCGTGCGGGAGCTCAAGCGCCAGATCGCCAGTCTCTATTTCGAGCGTTCGGGGCTGTCGAGGGACAAGAAGAAGCTGGCCGAGCTCGTACGATCGGGCGCGGAAGTGGATTCGCCTCGCCTGACGGTACGTGACCCCTATGTGTTCGAGTTCCTCGGGATACGGGCCAAAGAGGTGATGGGCGAGTCGGAACTGGAGGACCTGCTGCTGGACAGGCTCCAGGAGTTCCTGCTGGAGCTCGGGCACGGCTTCTGCTTCGAGGCCAGACAGAAGCGGATGCTCATAGGCGACGGACATTACTTCGTCGATCTGGTCCTCTACCACCGCATCCTAAAGTGCCACGTGCTGATCGAGCTGAAGGTCGATGGCTTCAGCCACGAACACCTCGGCCAGCTCAACACCTATCTCAACTGGTACCGCGACAATGAGATGACCAGTGGTGACAATCCTCCAGTGGGCCTCCTTCTCTGCACGCAGAAGGACCGTGCTCTGGTGGAATACGCCCTTGCCGGGATGGACAACCAGCTCTTCGTCTCCCGCTATCGACTGCAACTGCCGGAAAAGGAGGAGATCCAGAGGTTCCTGGAAGAGCAGATGAGAAGGGAACGGACGCAGGTGCCACCGACGTGACACGACCAGGCGGGTTCCCAAGACCGTAACGACACCCGATACGACAGGTTGATAAACTCTGGACACCTAATAATGCACAGGGCATGGTGTGGCACCTGGAATTAATACTTCCTTCCCCCCGCTACATCATGCCCATTCTTCCTTCTTGAGCCTGTTACTGTCCCCTGAAGAAGTGCACGGTCCCCGTCACGAGGTCATCGAGGGCGACGGACCCGTGCCTTCACGTCCCCGTCCCGGGAGTGTCTTCTCCAGGTCCTTCAGGTCGTAGCATAGACAGTCATCGGAGCGCCGGGAGAACGACTTCGCGAAGATGGCGAAGTGCTCCTTCCGGGAGCCTTTTCGCCAGTCGACGTGCCCCGCCTTCTCCCTGAGCTCCGCCAGCACGCGTCGTGCGCTGACCCCCTCCTTCCACTTGCACTCGACGAACAAGATGTCCACGGTCGCCTCGTTCACGGCCACGAGGTCGATCTCGTAGGTGTTCTTCCCCCTCTTTGCCCCGGGGACCTTTCCCCACTGCCGACCGATCCTCGTGAACGGGAAGGGTCCCCGGACGGTCCCTGTCAGGAGCAGGTGCTTCACCAGGGACTCGAAGGCCCTGCCCGCATAGGTAGGGAAATCGTTCTTCACCAGACCAAGGACCTCCCCGTACCGCATGGCCTCCAGCTCGATCCTGTTCAGGTACACGTACCTGAACCAGAAGGAGAAGTACTGGTCCGAGAGGAGATGGCGCTTCCTCCTGAACTTCGCGGGGGCAAGGACGGGCTTCTCTTCCACGATCAGGTGGAGCCTGTCGAGCACGTCCAGGTACTTGGAGACCATGCTCTTGTCGAGCCCGGTCTGGTCGCATATCTCGGCCAGACGGTGGTACCCTAGCGAGATCGCCTTGAAGATGAGCCTGTAGTTCCTCGGCTCACGGAACTCGTCCCGGAGCAGGATGTCCATCTCCCTGTGGAGGTATGAGCCCTTCTTCAGGACCTTCTGCTCGACGTTCTCGAAGAACGAGAGGTGCGGATCGAACCTAAGCAGGTAGGCCGGTATCCCGCCGACGACGAACCACACGTTCGCAAGGTCCTCTATCGTATAGTCCGGGAAGAACTCCCCCAGGAAACGGAACTCGAGCGGCGCTATCTGCCACTGCCCCGTCCTCCGCCCGTACAGGGGGCTTTTGTAGCCCAGCACCTCTGATTCCATGGCGCTCACCGAGGAGCCGAGGAGGACGAGCATGACGTTCCGTCGTTCCAGGACCTGCTCCCAGATCTTCTGGAAGATCGAGGGGACCGCCCTGTTGCCGCGGATCAGGAACGGGAACTCGTCGATAACTATGATGGTCTTTTCATCCCGCTCCTTCGTGAAGGCCGCGTGGTTGCAGAGGGAATCGAAAAGGGAGGACCAGTCGGGATAGGTCGCCTTCGAAAAACCGTCGTCACCCAGTAACTTCCCGAACTCCGTAGCGAAAGCGCGTATGTTCTCGCGGTCGCCTTCCTCCGTGGCCAGGAGATAGATACCTCGTTCCTCTCTCAGGAACTCCAGCACGAGCTTGGTCTTCCCGACCCTCCTGCGGCCGTAGATCACCACGAACTCCGGTTCGTTCGAGCCGAGCCGTTCCTTCAGGAAACCGAGTTCAGGGCCCCTGTCGACAAAGAGTTGAGACACAAGTAGTATACTTTAGTCTCAACTATATATACATTCTGCTCCCCGCGGGAACGATCGCCCCCGTACCCCACCCCAAATCAAACCTTTGTCTACCGCCTCGCCCCGGCGGCCCGCTTCAGCGCGTCGATCAGCTCCCGGTCGGAGTACTGCACCATCTTCCCAGCCAGTGGTCAGGAGGGGGAGACATAAGGGGTTTCCCATCTTCCGTCCCTGTGGAGCATATCCTTTTATCACATCACGTCCGCTCGCACGGTGACGCATGTGAGAAAGCACAAGAAGGGCTCAAAGCGGAAGAGGCGTGGCGACCCGCCGCCGAACCCCGTCTTCATGCGCCGTGCGATGGAGAAGCACTTCACCGACATCGAGCGGCTCGTGGAGGACAAGCGGTTCGGCTCGATCGAGGATATGAACGCCTACGTCCAGCAGTTCATGGGCCCTGGCAGGTCCATCCCGCCGCCGGAACGGGAGCTGACACCGGTGGAAAGGGCCCAGGACGTGATGTTCACGGCGTGGGAGGAACCTTACCGTCGGAAGCGCATCGCCCTCGCCAGGCGCGCGCTCAAGATCTCCAAGGACTGCGCCGACGCCCACGTTCTGCTCGCCGAGGAGTCTGCAAGGGACCTGGAGGAGGCGAAAGAGATCTACGCGAAGGGCGTGGTCGCCGGCAAGCGGGTGCTCGGCGAGGAGCTGTTCGCCGAGGTGGAGGCCGAGGGCCGCTTCTGGAGCAAGTCGGGGACCCGGCCGTACATGCGCGCGCGGCTCGGGCTCGCGGTGACCCTCTGGGAGCTCGGGGAGCGGGAGGCGGCGCTCGATCACTACCGGGCGCTCCTTGAGCTCAATCCCGACGACAACCAGGGTGTGCGCCACCTCCTCCTCGGCGCGCTGCTGGAGGCGGGTTCGGACGACGAGGCGGGTGAGCTCCTGGACCGGCACGACGAGGGCTCCGCCTTCTGGCTCTACGGCCGCGCGCTGTGGACTTTCAGGCGCGAGGGCGCGGGCCGCAGGGCGAACGCCCGCCTGAAGGAGGCACTGCGGGCGAACCCGTTCGTCCCCCTCTACCTCCTGGGGCTCAGGCCGATCCCCGGAACCCTGCCGGACTCCATAGGGATCGGGGACGAGTCCGAGGCCGTGTCGTACGTCGCGGACGCGCACGGGGGCTGGGTGGAGACCGAGGGCTCGCTCGAGTGGTTCGCGAAGAGGCTGTCGGGGTCGCTCGACACGTGGAAGCGGGACGTGATGCGGACGCTCCGGCCCGGGGACATGCTGCCAAGAGACGGGTAGGGGGCGTTCCCGGAACCGTGACGGCACCCGAAACGACAGATTAATTAACTCCGGACGCATTACACGGGAACAAGGGCATTGTGTGGCACCTGGAATTTACTTCCTTCCCCCCGCTGCACTATGCCCGATTTTCTTTCCCTGGTCTGATACCGTCCCCGTCACCCGGGTGATGATGCACGTCATGGTGCCTCTTGGACGCCCAAAGGACGACCCCGGGTAGTAACGAGACGGAATAAGGGATAGTACCCATGGTGTACATGTGATGCCATGGCCACAAAGAGAACGGTGGCGAGGGGTAAGGGGACCGGCGGGTCATTGAGCTTTGGGGCCCTTGTCGGCACGATCGCCGAGGTCCACGAGCGATTGGCCGTTCATGCTACGAAGGCCGTGAACATCAGCCTGACCATCAGGAACTGGCTGATCGGGTTCCATATCGAGGAGTACGAACGCAAGGGCGTGGACCGGGCAACCTACGGCGACCGCCTGATGGACGATCTGGCAAAGGCCTTGCATGAAAAAGGGATGAGACGCTGCGACAGGATCGCATTGTATCGTTATCGGCGGTTCTACCTGTGCTATCCAAAGATTGTGGAGACACTGTCTCCACAATTGCTCGGTGGTCTGCGATTCCCCAGAACAATGCTACCTGGAAAAGTTGCGACAGTGTCGCAACAATCACATCCATTACCATCCCCGGATTGTCCTCCATCAGAGATTGTTGCGTCACTGACGCAACAATTTGTCACTACTTCCGGAAGACTACTGTCATCGCTATCGTACACCCATCTGGAACAGCTCACCGCTATCGACTGCAGCTGCCGGAAAAGGAGGAGATCCAGCGGTTCCTGGAAGAGCAGATGAGACGGGAGGACATGCTGCCAGCTGACGGGTAGGGGGCGTATCATCAGGGAACGCCGCCAGGATAGCGGTAATCACCCCAGTTCCTTCCCACGATAATAACAATCCCAATAAGAACGTTCATTATCCGGGATATATGAAGGAGCTAAGCGGCGTGAAAAAAGCGTGATCTTAATGCCTAAACTCAAGAAAACTACTAATTGTAAAGAAAATAGTAGTTCATACTACGTCGCATTGTCGTGTTTATTGTATTATATGCAGGGTAGAACAAATTAACTACTAATTTGACAGATATTAGTAGTTTTTAGTAAGACATAAATATCCATGAGCACACAATACTATCCAATGAAGATGCCAAGCGATCCTCCGGATGTATCGAAGATATTCGGGGATAAGGACAAGATGCAGGAAGTGATCAAGAACCTCGAACGAGCGGATGTACATAAGTTCGTTGATAAGGTCAATGATAATTACTATTATTGGGACGAGATCCGCTACCGCTCTCCGCCAAAGGACATCAAGAACGACTCCTTATGGGCACTGATCAAATTATTGCGAACATTGAAAGCCACACAGATCAACATCGGTAAAACAAAGTTATTGGATATCAAGTTCAATCTTTCGAACCCGATCCTCGAGAAGCTGCACGAGTTCGACATGAATCTGGGAGGATCGATATCGACGACAAGCATCATCCCTGAAGAGGACCGGGATAGGTACCTGATCAGCTCGCTCATGGAGGAGGCCATCGCTTCCAGCCAGCTGGAGGGTGCTGTAACGACGCGGAAGGTGGCGAAGGAGATGTTGAGGACGTCACGGAAGCCCAGGGACCGGTCCGAACAGATGATCCTGAACAACTACCTTACGATCAAGAGGATCATCGAGCTGAAGAACGATCCGCTCACGACCGAACGACTTCTGGAGATCCACGCACTCATCACACGCAACACGCTCGATGATAAGAAATACGAGGGTCGGTTCCGCGACACGAACGATGTCCACGTCATCGATCGGATGACGGGCGAATCCGTTCACGTACCGCCAGATCACAAGCTGGTCCCGCAACTGGTCCGGGACGTGTGCGATTTCGCGAACAAGATGCAGAAGCAGAAGTTCATCCATCCGATAATCAAAGCGAGCATCCTCCACTTCCTCATCGGCTTCGTCCATCCATTCGAGGACGGGAACGGACGGGCCGCGAGGGCCATATTCTACTGGTACCTCATATCCAACGAGTACTGGTTGATCGAGTACATGCCCATCTCCAAGACGATCATCCGAGCGCCTTCACAGTACGCTCGAGCATATCTTCACTCGGAAAAGGACGAGAACGATGTCACCTATTTCATCAAGTACAAGATCAGGACGATCCATATCGCCCTCAAGGACCTCAAGGAGTACATATCCAAGAAGATCAAGGAAAAGGACAAGTTGTTCAAGTTCCTGCAGATCGATGGTCTTAACGATCGTCAACGGTACATCCTGAACAAATTGTCAGAGGACTCGAAACGGACACTCACGATAAACGAGGCCAAGAACACCTTCGACGTCGTGTACCAGACCGCACGGTCGGATCTGCTCCACTTGGAGAATCTGGGCTTCATAGAAAGGCGGATGATCGGTAACAAGTACATCTTCATCAGGGCCAAAGACTTCGATCAGGTCATTAAGAAAAAGATGAAGGAAAGCAAGAAGAAACGCAGTGACTTCCAGATGAGATTGATGCCCTGAGCTTATGAGCTGCTGCCTTCAAGATGTCAGACACCAAGAAAAGTGGCAACACGGTTGCCACAATTACATCCTCTACGGCCTTCGATATGACCTGCGTATCCCCGAACCCGGCAGACCCTTATCTCCGATTACACCTCGCGATCACCGGAACAAGAGATCTGGCAGACACTGTCTGCCAAATGTGATCCCGATGGAGCGGGCGTTCCCAATACCGTAACGACAACCAATACGACAGGTTCATTAACTATGGACGCCTTAGTATGTACAGGGCATGGTGTGGCACCTGGATTAATTTCCTTCCCCCCGCTGCATCATGTCCGACCTTCCTTCTTGGGCACTGATGTCGTCAGAAGTCGTCGATATCGTAGACCAGGGCACCCTCTTCCCGCAGCGTCCGCTTTCCCCTGATCCTGCGCGCAACGATACCGAGCCGCGTGTCCGGGGTAAGGGTGCGGACGAGGGACGTCTTCCTTTCCAATCCGGCCAGGATGGTGTGACAATCACGGACATCGAGCGACTGCCATTTGAACTCGAACGCACAGGTACCCGTCCCTGAGCGTCCGATGAGGTCGATCTCGTAGGTGTTCTCCCCCTTGGGGGCGCCCGGTACCCTCCCCCATTGCCCTCTGGCCTCAGTGAGACCGAGCTTGCCGACAACGAACTCCCGGGCGATGGGCTCGAACGCCCTCCCGAGGTAGGCGGGCAGGCCCCTCCTGATGCCTTCGATGAACGAGGGGTCCCGGGCGACGTAGCGGGTGAGGTCCTTGTGGACGTTCGCGAACCAGAACCTGAGGAGGGGATGGCTGATCAGGTAGATGCCCCGCTTGCCCTCGAACGGCAGCTCGTGCCCGATGAGCTCGAAGTAGTCCCGGAGCTCCTTGAGGTGCCGTGTGATGGACGTCGGTGGCACCCTCATGTACGCGGCGATGGAGGAGAGGGTGGTGCTCCCGTTGGCGATGGCCTCCAGGACCGAGTAGTACCTGCCCCCCCGTCGGCCGAACTCCTGGGAGAGCACCATGTTCACCTCGTCCTCGAGCGGCGCGTTCCCCGACAGGACGAGCGCGTCGATGATCTCCTCCGCGGTCCGCCCCTGAAGGGCGAAGTCCTCGATGGTGACGTAGTACTTCGGGTACCCGCCGAAGATGCACGCGCACTTCACCGCGTCCTCCCGCGAGAGCCCGAGCTCATGTCCGGCCTCCAGGGTGGCCGCGAGGGACAGCGGTCGCAGCCGGATGGCCCGTTTCACCCTGCCGTACAGCGGTTCCCTACTGTCCTCGAACGTCCTCCTCACGAGCCCCATGACCGAGCCGAGCAGTACGATGCAGCCGGGCGTGTCCTCGTGGGTGTCAAGAGCTTGCTGCAGCGTCCCGAACAAGGACGGCTCCACGTGGTGGAAGTTCTGGAACTCGTCGATGACGACAGGTCCTTGTGACCTCGCTATGATGACGTCGACGAACCGCTCCCAGGAGTCGAGCCGTTCGAGCTCACCGAGAAGACCCCCGCTCCGCAGAACCCCCTCGAACTCCTTCAGGAGGTCCGAGGACCTCTTGTTGCGGTTGACGAAGAGGTAGGTCCCGCCGTCCTTTAGGAACTCCAGCGCGAGCCGTGTCTTGCCCACCCTCCGTATGCCGTAGACCGCGATGGCAAAGAGCTTCCGCTCGGAAAGGGACCGTATCCGTCCCAGCTCCTCCAGTTCTGGCTCCCTATCGATGAACCGCATTTAATACACTAACTGTATTATTCACTTGGTGAATATAAATGTTCCTTACTACCGCCGGTCGTACCCGTACCGTCCGGGAAAATGGCGCCTCTACGCCGTGCCCGGTCCTGCTTCTCGGCCCTGTTACCGTCCCCTCCCATCGCTCTTGTAGGATCATGGCAAAAGAGGGATAAAGCTTGGTCCTCCCCCCATCACTATGAAGGGGACGGCCAAGGACAGAACTGATCACGGACGCCTCGTGCTGGCATTGGTGCTCTGCATCCTGCTGGGCGCCATCGTCGTCCAGGCAGTGACGGTGGCAAGCCCGTCCAACTTCCATGGACAGGAGATACAGAAGATCATCGACTACCTTCGCTCCATCGGGCAGAACGCCACTGCCGACAACATCGCACTGTACCTGGGCAACGGCAAGATCATCGTGAAGCCGCTGGACGGAGGCGCGCTGGGCAAGAACGACGAGTACGGCGGACCGGTCTTCGTCGATCCCCGGGCGTTCAATCCTCCCAGCCTCCCCTTTGACCCGTCGAACCCCGTGCACGTCAGCTGGATGATGTCGCTCGCAAAGACGCTGGTCCACGAGAAGTACCATTCCGAGCACCACACGGCCTGGGACAGGATCTCGGGCAATGGGAAGGAGGGGCTGGGCCTGGGCAATCCAATGGAGGCGGAGGCCTGGGGCGAAGCGTTGGGATTTTTGGACAAGGTGATCAATATTACCCTCGAACGTGCGGCCGACCCGACGATCACCGACGAGGAACGTGCGAGGCTGCTGAAGCTGGCCTGGCTCATGCTCAACGACAAACTGACCCTGGTGAGCGATTACGACGATAACGGGTACGGCCCGCCGCTCTGGAACGAGACAGAGCTCGAGAGGATACGCGACGATGTGAACGGGGCGCGCGAGGAGCTCGAGACAGGATCATTGAAGACGTCGCTCGGGGGCATCCGGGAGGCGCACGCGACCTTCGATGCGGAAGTCGAGGAAAGGCTCGCTGCGTTCAAGCTGGAGGTCGACGCGATACGTACGAAAGACCCCCAGGAGTACGCCAGGGGCATGGTGGGTATCGTCGCGGCCGTAGAAGAGCTCACTCTCGACGAGCCCATGGACCTGCACCTCGTGCTGGACCTCGACATCCCCGGTGACCTGAGCCCGGGACCCACTGCGTTCCTGCTCAAGTACTCCGGGTCCGGGGGTGAGGTGATCGTGCACCGGCTCGCTGCGGGGGACGAGTTCAAAGCGGAGTACTCTCTGTCCATCGCACAGTCGGTCGTGGGCGAGATCATCTCCAGCTACGATCCCGATGACAGGGCCAGGGAGCTGTACGGCCAGGGGCTGTTCACCGTGTCCGGGGCCATCGGCGGGTCAGGACGCGAGACCGTGCTCGTCGTCGTCGGCGAGGGATCGAAGGCGGACGACAGCATCGCTGCCGCCGAGATCGGCCAGTACCTCGGCTCGCAGGAGTTCCTGGTCAGGGCGATGCTGGACAGCGAGGTGAGCGCCAGCGACCTTGCAGCGCACCGGGTCATCGTTGTCGGCGGACCGTCGGTCAACTCGCTGGCAAGAGAGCTCGGGGTGACCAAGTGGGACCTCTGCGAGGGTTCGTCGTTACCGTGCGAGCGCCCTTATTCTGTGATACGCGGCTTCAGCGACGGATTCGCGCCGGGGCAGGAGGCGATGCTCGTGGCGGGCTGGGAGGCCGAGCACACAAGGATGGCAGGACGTGTCTTCCGCGACGCCGAGAAGTACAGCGACGAGCTCTCGGACGGATATGCAATGATCGTCGGCTCGATCCATGACCCGGCCGGGGTTGCGGTCAGGTCGGCAGGCGCTGCTATCGAAGTGTGAGCCCCCTACGGGTCCTTTGCAGGACGGACCGCCCTTCTCAGGTGGTCGGGCCAGTCGCCCACATCTCCGTTCGCAATCTCGAGAAGGAGCGGCGTGATCTGCTTGCTGTACCTCTCCACGCAGGAGAGGGGGGCCAGCCCCGGATACCCGTAGATACAGATGTGCTTGATCCGCCTTTCCGTGCCATGCTCGTCGCGAACGCTCACAAAGTAGAAGGGATCGTCCAGGCTGGTGGGCCGACAGGTCTCTATCGGACCCGGGAAGTCCACAGAAAGGTCCAGGACGATCGCTCCCCTGTTCATGTGATGGAGCATGTCCTTGGTGATCACGTACTCCTTGTTCCTCCGCTTCTCCTCCGGCCACGACATGGCATTGACGACTATGTCCGTCCCCCGCAGGAAGTAGGCGAGGTTCGGGCAATCGGCCTTTCTCAGGATCTTGACGCTCGCCCCCAGCTGGCTGGCGATCCGTATGGCCGCCGTCCCCACGCGTCCGTAGCCCAGGAACATGACGTTGCACTCGGACGGGGATCGGCCGTGCTCGCTGAACGCGTACAGCATCCCCTGCTCGCCGGTCATGTCCGTGGCATCCACGAACCTGCCCCCGGCGTCGTCTTTAACCTCCTCCATGGCGATCCCCAGGATGCCGTTCTCCCTCATGAGCTCTACTGCGTGCGGGTTCTGGGCGGTGTGCAGCATGCAGAAGAGCCTGTTGCCCTTCATCATGCCGAACTCCTTCTCCGTCGGGGCCTTGAGCTTCACCACCAGCTCCTTGTCGAATATCCGGGCAGGACCGGGAACGATAGTTGCACCCGCGCGCTCGTAGTCCTCGACCGCGATACCGATCTCCCTTCCCGCATCCTTTTCAACGAAGAGCTCGTGCCCTGCCGCGATGATGCGTTCCACGTCCTCGGGAAGGATGGCCACCCGAGGATCGTTGGCTATCGTCTCCTTCGGTATGCCGATCTTCATTCCCGGTTCAACCCCGCCCGGTAAGGATTGAGCGGAATGTATAAATACAACCTCGCGGGCCGCGGTAATCCGTGTACGATCTGGGGGATCCGGAAGAGCTCGATCGCGGGCCTGAGCAGGACGCCGTGCGCATCGCCGTGCTCCTGAACCATCCCGACGCCTACACGGGGAGCATGGTCGCCTCCTACCTTGAAAGTACGGGGGCCGAGGTGCACACGTTCCTTGCGTACGACGGTGAGCTTCCCGACCCGGACGAGTTCGACGGCATCGTGGGCTCGGGCGCGCCCTACAGCGTGCACGGCAACGATCCCTGGAAGGAGGCAGAGGCACAGCTGTACCTCACGACCGACCGGCCGGTCCTGGGGATCTGCTTCTCACACCAGCTCATGGCAGAGGCCTACGGCGGCGTCAGCGGCAAGGCACCCGGCTACGATCTTGAACGGGGCCCCACCACCATCCATCTGAACGGACACGATCCCCTGTTCAAGGGGCTTGCAGAGGATATCACCATGGCCGAGCACCACGTCGACGAGGTGCTTGCCGTCCCGGAGGACTTCGAGGTCATGGCCTATTCCGACAACTGCGGTGTCGAGGCCATGCGCCACCGGACCCGGCCCGTGTACTCCGTCCAGTTCCACCCCGAGTGGGCCGCGCAGCTGGAGAAGGAGGGGATGGAGAACCAGGACGGTAACATGCTTTTGGACAACTTCATGGACATGGCGCGCGAGGCAAGAGTTCGGCGCGAGGCGAGCGGGCTTGCCAAGGTGGGCTTTGCCATCGGCGACTACTTCAGGCACCTGTTCGGCGACAGATAGTCCGGCCCCTGTCCGCCGCCAAGCGGTCCTTCCACATCAGTTCAAGGACCCTGTGACATGTACCGCGTCCCTGCAGACATTGTCGGAATCATCAACTACCTTGAGCGTGATCGCCTTGAACGAATTGAACACAGGTGCCAGGTTCCCCGTAGCAGAACCGCTGAACGAGGTCCCGGGCATGATATCGCTGACGAGGACCACGGGTATGTTCCCGGACCCGTCGTCGCCTATCACTTTGATGACATAGTTGGATAATCCACCGTCGTCATGTGCCTTGAACGTCACCGTCAGGCCATATGTAGCACCGCTTACAACGTCCCCTGCGACAGGATCGGTGATCGCACAATCAGGAGGCGTCTCGTCGGCGGTGGCGGCAGGGCACACGCCCCCGCACCGCTGGTCGAGGCAGTCGTCGTACCCAACGCCGATCTGGACCTTGCAGTCCCACTCGCACGTGCCGCACTCGTCGTTGTGAGGTGGCTTGGGCGGGAGGCACCGGCCGTCGCTGTGGCACTGGTCGTCACCGTGGCAGAAGCAGTCAGTGCAGCAGTTGGTCTGGTCCTCGTCGGCATCGCACGTACCGTCACCGCAGACAGATGGCACGTAGCAAACGCTGTCGCACCGCTGGTGGATACAGTCCTCGTGATCTCCGCCGATCTGGATATCGCACTCCCACTCGCACACGGCGCACTCGTCGCTTGCTGGCGGTTTGGGCGGGAGGCACCGGCCGTCGTGGCACACGTAGAACCCGGAGCAGCCGCAGTCAGCGCAGCAGAGGGCCTGGTCCTCGTCACCGTTGCACGTGCCGTCACCGCAGTACGTCTTTGGAGCGGGGGCGCAGTCGCCGGTGGTGATCGCCTGGTGATGGCACAGGGCCGAGGAGCACAGGTCCTGGGTGCAGGCGAAGCCGTCGTCGCAGTCGGCGTTGCTCGTGCAGCATTCGGGGATGGCGGGGTTGTGACACACGTTCGACGAGGAGCAGAGGTCTCCGGTGCAGGGATTGCCGTCGTCGCACTCGGTGTCGCTCGTGCAACAGCCGGGGATGATGTTTGGTGAGTGGCGGCACAGGGAACCTATGCACCGGTCGAGGGTGCAGGGATTGTAGTCGTCGCACTCGTTGTGGTCGTTGCAGCAGTCGGAATTGATTTCGTAGTGGCACACGTTCGACGACGAGCACAGGTTGATGGTGCAGGCGTCGTTGTCATCGCAGTCCTCGTCGCTCGTGCATCCGGCAGGCTCCAGGCTTGGCCCGCAGCTCTTGTCCTTGAAGTCCTGAGCGTCGCACTCGCTCCTGTCCGCGAACACGCACACGCCGACCTTCTTCCCGTCATCGTCGATGCGGACCGTGTAGTCGTTGCCCTTGTCCTTGCAGTGGATTGCCGCCGGGCTGTCCGGGTCGACGAGTTGGTCCCCGTCCTCGACGGGCCTATTGACGCACCGGCCGTCCTCGCACACGCAGTTCCTTATAGCGCAATTGAACCAAGTAGATGACATGACCGAGCCCGGCTCCAGGAGCTCGTCGAGCGTTGTACCCAGGATGCAGCCAGTGTTCTTGTGGCACACGCAGTCGTCGTCCGACAGGCACATAGGAGCCACCCCTGGGTGGCCCCTCCCGCAGTCGCCGGTGGTGATGTCATTGTACTGGCACACGTTCTCATTCGAGCACAGGTCAGTGGTGCAGGGATCACCGTCGTCGCACTCGGTGTCGCTCGTGCAACAGCCGGCGATGATGTTTGGTGAGTACCGGCACTTGTTCGCGATGCACCGGTCCAAGTTGCAGGGGTTGCCGTCGTCGCACTCGTCTTGGCTGTTGCAACATTCAGGATTGACCGGGTTGTGGCACACGTTCGACGACGAGCACAGGTCAGTAGTGCAGGCGTCGTTGTCATCGCAGTCGTCGTTGCTCGTGCATCCGGTAGGTTCCAGGCCGGGCCCGGGGTTCGTGCAATCATCGATGCACCCGGCGTCCCCGGCGCACGCGATGTCGCACACCTCGCCGGCGAACCTCGGGTCCTTGGAGAGGCGCTCGCCGACACACCCGGGCACGCAATCTTTAAGCTCAAGGCGGCACTTGTCCTCGCTGAGGACGTCGCATCCCTCGTAACAGTCCTCTGCTTCGGCCTCGCACGAGAAGGTGTAGTCCTTCACCTCGGAAAGACAGCCCTCGCGGGCGGACGTGTCCTTGCCGGCGCCCTGGTCATCTGGGCAGTGTCGGTCGACGCAGTAGTTGAACAGATCAGGATCGTTCGCGGCGGCGCTCATCGACCTGCACCAGGCGATGCACTCCTGGTGGTCCTCGGGGATATTGACCTGATCATCCTGTCCGGCGATGGCCTCGCACTGGGCTTCCATCTTTCGGGTGCCCTCGACGCACTTCTCGACGATCGAGCCGCACGTGTCGGCACAGCTGTCGATCAGGTCCATGCACCGGTCCACGCGGCCCGTGCACTTGTCGCGACAGGCCGTGATGCGGTCCGCGAACGCGACCTTGTTACGGTGATCAGCGAGCTCCTGCTTGAAGCTGACGAGCTGCCCCTTGTCATCCCTGCCCTTCTGCATGGTAAGGGTCACGCACTTCTGGAGGTTCTTCTTGATCCGGGACGCCAGCTCCTTTACCTTGTGGTAGTCATTGGCGTGGTAGGCACCGTCCGCTTCCTCGTAGAGCTGCTCGGCTTCGTCCACCAGGTTCGAGCACTCATCGGCGAGCAGTCCTGCCTCCTCGGCCCCCTCGTAGAACTCCTTGAACTTGTCCAGCTCGCCCTGGAACCTGTCGACGAACCTGTCCATGTTCTGGCTCTCGCGGTCCAGGAACTCCTCCACGACCTCGCGTCTCCGGCCCGCGTCCGCACCGTAGAAGTCGTTGGCGCCCTCGTAGCTGGCCGACTTGGCAAGGCTGAAGACCTTCTTGATGAGGCGTAGTGCCCGAACATAGTCATCCACGCTGCCGGAACTCTCGGCGGAGTCGAGGGCGCTATGCGCCCCTTCTAACACTTCTCTTGCTTTCTCCAGCACCTTCGTGGCCTCGTTGAGGGACGCGACCTGGTCATCGGTCTCGGCCTCCGACTCGAGCGATTGCAGGTAGGACTCGGTCTCGTCGAGCAGGGCCGCAGCCTTCTCGAGCTCGCCGGTCACTCTCCCGGCCACCTCGGCACGCTTCTCCTCAAGCCTCTCATGGATCTTCTTGAGCTCGGCCGTGCGCTTCTCCTTCCACTTGTCCCGGTCCCGCTCGACGAGGTCGACGAGCTTCTTCTCGACGTCGGTCGTGGAGAGGGCCGTCACCTGGATGCCCTCGATGAGCAGGAGCTGGGCGGCCACCTTGCTCACGAGAACAGGGATACCGACCACCTTGACTTCCGTGATCCCGTTGGCCTTGACGAACTCGATGACGTCCACGATCCCGGACTCGTCGGAGATCACCTTGCGCGCTGACGCCTCGACGGTGTTCGGCATGGAGATGGTGGACAAAAAGTCGTTGGCAGCGGTGGCGATGACCACGAGCGTATCCACCACGACCTCTTCTCTAAGCTCCTTGATGGCCCGGTCCTCGAGCTTCTTTATGACCTCGTTCTCGTCCTTGCCCGTGATGACCTCGATCCCGATGCCCAGGGACGTTAGCTCGGCGGTCACGTTATCGGCGAATCTGGTGCCTACAAGGAGGACCTTTGCCACACCGAGCTCCTTGAGGGCGTTGCTGGTCTCGGCCGAGAGGGCGTCACCCGCAGTAAGGAGCACGGGGACCTTCCTTGCGGCCGCCAGGCCCTTGGCCATGGCCAGCTGGATATGCTCGAAGCCCTCGGCGTTGCCCATGACGTCGTACACCAGCACGGCCTCCTCGGCACCCTCCTGCCACATGTAGGTGGCGAACTCGGCCGCCGTCCCGTACCGGCTGACGCCCCACGTGCGGACCACCTCGAAGCCGTCGGCCGTCAGCGCGTCCTCGATGTTCGAAGAGATCACCGCGCTCCCGCCAACGAGGATGATCCTCTCCGGTCGTGTCTCGTTCAGGAAATCGGCCACCTTCCCGGGCAGCACGTCGGGCGGGGTCAGGAGGACGGGGATGCCGCTCTTGTCCGAGCCCGCGCCCGCGATGATGGCGTCCGGATAGTTCCCCGAGGTCGCCAGGATGACGGCGTCCAGCCTATCTCCCGACAGCGACGTGGACAGCACGACGATCGAGACCATCATAGTGAACAGTATTACGAGAGCCTTCGGCTTCCTCATAACAATTGTTATAGTCCGGGACTGCTTTGTTGCATAACTAACCTTTTCTCGGCTCCAATCCCTTGTCCTCTTTTAATGTTACGGCGACCACCG
>Ga0187833_10003024_pt1 | contig 17494 bp, 23 predicted proteins | sample ETNtaG_37_FD_167968 | JGI IMG/M metagenome (GOLD analysis project Ga0187833, IMG submission 167968) | Marine microbial and viral communities from oxygen minimum zone, Eastern Pacific Ocean - ETNP2014_SV_400_PacBio MetaG (Illumina Assembly) | ecosystem: Environmental > Aquatic > Marine > Hypoxic...
TGTCTTCACCATCAGGCAAGCTGGCTGCAAAGCCAAATACGGCCTTATCATTAAAAACAAGCTTTCCTGACTCTAGTATCCTTCCTCCTACGCCTTGGACCCCTGCAACCCTTTTTACCTTATCCAGCTCTTTATTAGTCAAAGGGTCTACTACGCCTGTTCCAGGAGGTCCAAAACCACCGGAAGCAGTTACACTTAAGATATCTGTTCCTAAAAAACCAAATTGAGAATTTATAGCCCCTCTTAACCCTTCTCCCAAACCCATCAAAGAAACAACTGCAGCTATGCCTATAAAAATTCCAAGCATAGTAAGCCAGCTCCTTAACCTTCTGGATCTCAGATTATTAAAAGAAAAAAGGATATAGTCTTTTATCATTTTTCTCCGAAAATGTTAAACCTTACTGTTCGTAAGCTTAATCATTTCTTATTCCTCTTTTTTCTCCACCTTCTGTAAAACCAAAGCCCGCCAACAACAATGATGATAACAATCAGAATGCCTGTTTTATTATTCCCTTTAATCAAGCCAAGCTTCTTTGCTTCTGATGCAGAGTAAAGCTCAAGATCCAGATTTACATTCTCTGAATATCCCTTGTTATTAGCATCCTTGTATTCTATATACAAAGGCAGTTTAATCTTATCCTTATCTGTAGTTTCGACAAATAAATCAAATTCTGCTGTTTCATAGTCATCAGAATCTATATTTCCAACATATATCTCATCCAAAGAGATTAGTTTAAACTCTTTTGTTGGTTTTAATCTTATATTTAAGAATTTTATATCAACAATGCCCTTGTTTATGAATTTAACTACAACTTCTCCTAATTTCCCGCTAGTACGAATATCTGTGTCCTCTAATACAATGGCTATATCAGGAGTATCCCCTATAATAATCCCTATTGTATTGTTATTTTCATAACTATTCCCAAGTTTATCATTATAATTGATTCTCAGAGGCATCTTGTAAACATCAGATTGAGCATCTGGTTCTGTTATTAGGTCAAATTTTACTGTAGCTTCCTCTTTTGAGCCAAGCTGCATTATTGTTTTTTCATTAGTTGTCCCGATTGGTGCAAGAGGCACATCTGAAAGGTATAGTTTTAATTTGATAGTCTTAAGCAAAGAATCAGCCATGTTTTTTACACTAACTGTTATAGAAGATTTGCTTCCAGGTTTAAAACCTCCAGAAGATGTTACAGACTCTACAGATAATACTGCATCATGAGTTCTGACATTTATCTGAAACAAGTCTGATTCTATCCATGCACTATCCCCAATCTTATATCTTAATTTTAATTTGTTATCCCCTTCAACAGCATCTTTATCTACTCTTAACCTATACTTAACAATTCTGCCTATATCTCCTATCTGCCTTCCATGAACAGAGCCTATCTTTTCAACTGCAGAATCCCCATAAAGAGAAAAAGGATATTCTGGTAATAATTCTACTGTTATATCCTCTGCATTTTCAGAGCCCCGATTCTCAAACTTAAATCTTACATCAACAAAACTGCCTGGCTCTACAGGGTCTGGGTCCTGATTCACCAAAGTAACAATTATCCTAGCCCATTCTGATGGTAGATTGGTTGCTAAAGCTGCTGTAACAGTTGCAGCAGTTATACAAACCAAAAGCAATATTAAAACAAATTTTATTAAATTTTTATTTTTTTTCATTTTTCACCTCAAGATTATAATTTCTTAACAATTTGACCATCTTTCAAATATTCTCTTCTTTCAGCATGATTAGCTATGTTTTTATCATGAGTTACCATAACAATAGTCTTGCCTTCTTTTTTATGTAAATCCCGTAAAAAACCTATTACGCTCTTGCCTGTTTTTGAATCCAAATTACCAGTTGGCTCATCTGCAAGCACCACCTCAGGATTATTGATTAATGATCTGGCTATCGCAACCCTCTGTTGCTGGCCTCCGCTTAGTTCATTGGGTTTATGGGTAATCCTATCTCCTAAATCCACCATTTCTAACAATTTAGTAGCCCTTTCTATTCTTTCCTGCCTGGATATATTCTGGAATATCATAGGTAAGCTTACATTTTCTAATGCGCTTAGTGTTGGAATCAGATTAAATTGCTGAAAGATGAATCCTATCAGTCTACCCCTTATCTGGGCTAAATCTGATTCAGAAAGATGAGCAATGTTATGATTCTCTAAGAAGATTTTTCCCTTCGTGGGTACATCCAGGCAACCAATCATATTCATAGCCGTGCTTTTTCCACTTCCACTAGCCCCCATTACTGCCAAGAATTCTCCTCGTTTTACCTCCAAATTAAGGCCCCTCAAAGCAGGCACTTCTACTTCCCCCATCTTATAAACCTTCCAGACGTTCTCCAGTTTTATTACAATTTCTTTCTTTTTCATTTGCGCTTGTTTCGAAAATTCTTCAGATTTTCTAAACCTTTAGAATCCTTAGGATTCAAAAGTTTGATTATTATATCCCCCTTATTATCAATTATAAACTCCAATTTATCTCCCTGCTTCCATGATTTTGCTAGAACAAGGCTTTTAGGCAGAGTAATGATAAACTGTTTCTTATTAGGGTATTGCAAAATTGAAGTATTTGTCATTTTATATATAAAATTATATATAATCATTCCTAATCTCTAATTTTCAAATATATTTAAAAATACAGGTATTTAAACCTTTTGATTTTCGAATAAAGTGAGAAAATCAAGGCTACGAACGAAGTGAGTATGTTTGGTTTTGCGCAATTCAAGCCTTAAGAAACCTTTATATATAGCCATCATCAACCAATTCTTATGAGAAGAAGAAACGACAACAAAAAAAAGCAATTTATGATGGGGGTTTTTATAGTTGTAATAATGGTAGGAAGCGCATTTGGCGTAATCTTCTATGGCTTTGCTGGAAACACAGGGAAAGTAAAATACAACAAGATCTCTTTTTCTAGGGTTAATGGCGGGTGGTTTGCCACTATCAATAAAGAAAAAATATTCTTTAACTACCTTCCTACAGAAGTAGAGGACATACAAATAAACAATAATATCATAGATAAGATAAAAAACACATTAGAAGTGGATATTACATATGATGAAAATAATAGTTATGCAGAAGAGATTGCTCTTTCACAATACCAGTTAAGAAATATATTAAACAGCTTCAATATACACGTAAGAAATGGGTTTACTGCTGCTAACAATTTCGATATACCCATAATCACATGCAAAGATGCAAGCTCATTTGTTCCTATAATCTACTTTGAAGAATCAAACGAAACTAGCGTAACTATAGATAATGGCTGTATCATTGCAGACATTAATAACAGGATAGATGCCATTAGAGTCAAAGACAGATTATTGTATGGCATATTAGGAATATTAGGGTGAACTATGGAGCATAAAGAATCAAAAAAAGAAGAAAAAACTTCTAAAAAAAAATCAGATAAAATATTAGTTTGGAGCAGCATAGCTCTTATAATCATACTAGCATTTCTTTTCGGCGTCATCTATCTCTTTAAGCAGCCTGTCAATACAATAGAAGACTTGAACAGACTTAATATAGAAGGCAAATTAAGATCTGAAGATGGATACCTCTATAATGAAGTCTATAGTTTTATTAAAATTGATGATTTATGGTACACCCAATTAAAATCTCCTTCTGGTAATGTTGAATATAACATACCTTTTCATTTTGGACCTAAAGAAGTAGAAGATTTGAATATGGAAGGCAAACTTGATGAAAGATTTACAAATTCTACTGATATACACATCTCAATTAATCCTTTAAGTAAAGAAGCAAATACTGCCTTAGCTGTTAGCGAATTTACAGGAAATATAATCAAATCATTTGGTAAACGTCCTATTATCTCTTGTGATAGAAATGAAACAGATAATTGTCAGATTAGGCCAATAGTAACCTGTGATGATAAAGACAAAGCAGTAGTTCAGTTTAAAGAAGACGAAGAAACAAGGATTCTATTATCTGGTAATTGCATAACCCTACAGGGCCAGGGCCGGGAGTTAGTAAGAGCAGTTGACAGGATTTTACTAAAATGGTACGGAATAATGGACTAAGTCATTATTACTCAGAAGAGCAAAAAAGCCCCTTAAACTTAAGGAAAGTTAAGGATGTTCTAAGAAATAATTCTTTAGAATTCTATACTGGTTCAGGGGTTTTTTCTCTAAAGAAAATTGATAAAGGCACTAAATTACTTACAGAAAATGCCATCATGCAGAAAGACTGGAAAGTTCTGGATATTGGCTGCGGTTATGGGGTTATAGGCATTTCGATTGCAAAAGCATTCCCAGAAACCAGTATCTTAATGACTGATATAAACAGAAGAGCTATTAAACTAGCTAAAATGAATTTAGAGCTTAATCTTATACCTAATGCAGAAGTAAGACAAAGCAACCTATACGAAAATATTGAAGAAAAATTCAACACAATCCTAGTCAACCCGCCGCAAACCGCAGGAAAAGATATGTGTTTTGAAATAATAGAAAAAGCAAAAGACCACTTAGAAAAACATGGATTATTTCAGCTAGTAGCAAGACACAATAAAGGCGGAAAACAGCTAAGCAAAAAAATGGAAGAAGTATACAATAATGTAAAAGACATAGCTAAAAAGGGCGGTTATCGGGTTTATGTTAGTGAAAAGAAATAGAAAATCAAACCTCTTTAACTCCTTCTTTTGTCAAAGCAACCAGCCTAACAGCAAGGCCCAACTTCAATAAAGCAGATAAAACAGCCATATGCTCTTTTCCAGTGCCAGAAATCAGATTCAAAGCAACCTGTGTATCAGCTATTTTTCCATTTAGTTTGGACTTAACTTCTTCAATCAGCTCAGGCAGTAATTTAGCAGGGTCAACCAGAATAAACTCAACCTCTTTGTCAACCTTAAAATCTTCCTTTCCCTGAGCATCAGTAATAAGATATACCTTATCCCATTTTTCCCCATTAACTACTCTTCTGACATGCTCTCTGGTTCCTTCCCCCCCTGATAAGCATGCAACAAGTTCTGCCATGACATATCAGAAATCTAATTTCCTTTAAAAGTTTTATCTTAAGTAAACTATATAAACAACCCCTCATAAACACAAACCATGGTATTCATAACGTTAAATGAGATAATAGATATTGTATTCATGACATTTGCTATAGGTTTTATATTCTCAGATATATTCAAAAGAGAGCCTTTGGAAGGATATGACCCATTAAAATACTACAGCAGAACAGGAATGTGGGAAAATATCAAGTTTGCTGCAATGATTGCTGCTCCTGCTGTTGTCCTTCACGAGCTTGCGCATAAGTTTGTTGCATTAGGATTTGGAGCACAAGCAACATTACATGCCCCCTATACAATCTATATGATTGTTATCTTACTAAAACTAGTAAGATTCCCATTACTCTTCTTTGTGGGAGGTTACGTTGCTCATACATTATTACCCCCATTAGAATCAGCTGCTGTTTCTATTGTAGGGCCTTTAACAAATCTTGCAATATGGCTGTCTATTTTAGCAATTGTCCGTTTCAACCTTGTAAACAAAAAATACTACAGAATCCTAGAACCAATGGCAAAGCTAAACATGTTCTTGTTCATATTCAACATGATTCCATTGCCTGGTTTTGATGGCTACAACTTTTTAAGCAGTTTATTTAGTGCTTTTGCCTAAGAATTAACCAAACATCCCTTTGATAGTGTCCATAAACCCTTTCTTTTCCACTGGTTGTATCTCTTTTTCAACAGAATCATTCAGAATCTCAATATCAGTGTTAATCTTCTTTATTTTATCATTCAGATTCTTCATATCAACAGAGACTAAACGCCTGTTAGTCACCAACAACAATTTATCATAGTTCTTGCTTACAAAAATGTTATCTAGCTTGCTTATCTTCTCTTTTTTGGGCATATGCCTATCTATAAATGCATTCCATTCATTTAAGCCCTCATCTGTTTTTACAAGATTCAGGATTAGCGCAATATTCCTATACATCCTGACACTGGTGTTAATCACATCCTTTCCACAGCTAAATTCATTTAAAAGAATACTAGAATCTTTATCCTGTAATTGATCGAGAACGATGATTTTTGTTAAATTACTGTTTGTAGGATCTATTTCAGCTATTTTTGATATCATAATACCACCTTCTTTTATTTATAATTAATACTATAAACACAATTAGTATATAAATTTAACTTTTATTTGAGCTGTAAGTCTGCTGAATATAACCTAATAAAAAATAATTTTTAATTTATTAGCCACCAAAAGAGAGATTAAGACCAATTCCTAAAAATAAGCTGATAATAGATGCTAATATATAGATTATTGTTATATAAAAGAGGAATTTAAGTACACCTTTTAGTCCGTAGATTATACATTTCAGAAATTTAGATTCTTTTTTATGACAAGTATAAACATGATATATGAATAATATCACCATACCCAAAGTAAGTGACATAATTAAATATACAATAACAATATTTTTAGCTATTAAATCATAATTTTCTGAAAATTCTTTCATACTAGATATTGATAAATATTTATCTATGTATGGGCTTGATTGTTGAAAAGTAATAATAACTCCCAATATTAAAACGATAGAAAATAATAAATAAGCAATACTTACATTCTTTTTTAGGTGGATTTTCTTCTTTAAATTATTCAATAATATAAAAAATAGGATGATTAATATCAAAATAAATGATTGTAAAGTAAGCTCTAGGGTCTCTTTATTGATAGAAAATAATAAGAAAGCTGAAATAGAACTTGCATATGAAATAAATATAGCCAAAGCTAAACATAAAAAACCATATATTATATTGGATTCATGTTTTGCCCTATTAGACTTTTCTACCAGTATCTTAGTCTTTGTTACCATTTATCATCTTAATCCTTCTCAATAACCAATTTAACTTTATTTTTCAACAATTATGCCTGGTTTAGAAGGCATCGCCTGCTTCGCCTTCCCTTCCTTGCTTTCCTCTGCCTTCTCAACACTTACCTTGCATTTAAACTCATTCTCAATCTCCGTAGAAACATTCTTCAGGTTATTAAGCTCTGTTTTTTGGTCTAAAACTGTTTCAGGCATCTTTGTTGCATCTTTAAGAATACTAGGAATTAACTTAGAAATCTCTTTTCCGTATCTTTTCAAATCAACTTCACCCATGCATACTACCATTATTGTTTTCATGTCTCTTGTTTTCGCAATCTCCCCTTTCAATAATTTAAAAAACAAATATTTCCACTTAGGACTCACAATCAGCTTTATCTCTTTAGGCTTCTTAACATCAATAAGCTCCAAAACATTGCTTATATCAGATATAGTTTTATGCACCATCAGTTCAGAAGCCTCTGCTTTCCTATCTATCTTCTTCTCATCATAATTTGGCCACGGATGTAAAGAAACAAATGGCTTATTGCCAATCTTTTCCCATAATTCTTCTGCTACATGGGGCATAAAAGGAGCAATAATCAAGGATAGATTCTTTATAGCTTCATCATACACAGATTTATTCACACCAGCCTCCTTATTCTTGTAGATATCATTAACAAATTCCATAATTGTTCCTATAGCAATGCTCAATTTAAATTCTTCAATAAGTTCAGTGACTTTTTTTATGGTTTTATGCATACTTGATATCAGAAACTTATCCTTATTTGTCAGCTCTTTGCCACCATAATTAGTAGTATCATCAACAAGATTGTAAACCCTGTTCAAAAACCTAAAAGCTCCATTAATTCCCTGGTCACTCCATTCTAACTCCTTCTCTGGTAGAGCTGTAAATAAAATAAAGAGCCTTGCAGTATCTGCTCCATACTTTTTAATTATCTCAGCAGGATCAACAACATTGCCAATGCTTTTTGACATCTTAGCGCCATCCTTTATAACCATGCCCTGACATAACAATCTTGTAAAAGGCTCACTAATGTTATGCAATCCTAAATGTCTTAATGCCTTTGTAAAGAACCTTGCATAAAGCAGGTGCATGATAGCATGCTCTATCCCCCCAATATACTGGTCAACAGGCATCCAATAAGCTGCTTCTTTTCCAAACGGTTTCTTATTATTCTTTGGATCGCAATATCTGAAAAAATACCAGCTGCTGTCAACAAAAGTGTCCATAGTATCTGTCTCTCTTCTTGCTTTGCCACTGCATTTAGGACATTTACAATTTACAAATGATTTTGATGTTGCTAAAGGATTTCCAGCACCAGTAAATTTAACATCTTTAGGTAGTTTCACAGGAAGTTCATTCTCAGGCACAGGCACAATACCACACTTATCGCAATAAACAATAGGTATAGGAGTTCCCCAATAGCGTTGCCTGGATATAAGCCAGTCTCTAAGTTTATAGTTGACCGTCTTACCGCCTTTTCCACTTTTCTTTAGTTTCTTTGCTATCTCACCAATAGCTTCCCGGTTATTCAAACCAGAAAAATCACCTGAATCTGCTAAATGTCCATCCTCCAGATAAGCCCTGGACATCTTTTCAACTTTTATGTCATAAGCATCAGGCTGTATTACTACCTTTATCGGAATCTTATATTTTCTGGCAAAATCAAAATCCCTCTGGTCATGGGCAGGAACAGCCATAACAGCACCAGCACCATACTCATAGATAACAAAATTACCAACATAAATTGGGATATGCTCAGATGTCAATGGGTGTATAGCATATTTGCCGATAAACATTCCATTCTTCTCTGATTCCTCAGACGTCCTCATAAACTTGTCTTCCTGCTGAACCTCTTTCCAGAACTTCTCAAATTCCTTCCCATATTTTGTACCAGTAACCCATTTCTTAACTAGTGGATGTTCTGGAGCAAAAACCATAAAAGTAACCCCATACAACGTATCAGCCCTTGTTGTAAAAACAGGTATTTCCTCGTTTGTATCCTTTATCTTAAACTTGATTATAGTGCCTTCGCTCCTTCCAATCCAGTTCTTCTGCATTATCTTTACCTTTTCAGGCCATTCAAGCTTATCAACACTCTCTAAAAGCTCATCTGCATACTCCCTTATCTTAAAAAACCACTGCTCAAGCTCTTTCTGCTCAACATCACTTTTGCATCTCCAGCATTTGCCATCATGAACCTGCTCATTAGCAAGAACCGTATTGCACTTGTTGCACCAATTGACAAATGAGTTCTTCCTGTAAGCAAGCCCTTTCTTATAGAATTGAAGGAATATCCATTGGTTCCATCTGTAATAATCAGCATCCATAGAAGATACTTCTCTGGACCAGTCATAGGACCATCCCAACTGTTTTTGTTGCTTCTTTATTTTTTCAATGTTTTCTGATGTCCATGTTGCAGGATTCTTTTTTTGCTTTATAGCTGCATTCTCTGCAGGCAATCCAAAAGAGTCATACCCTGTAGGGTATAAAACATTAAATCCCTGCATTCTTTTATATCTTGCATAACAATCCGTTATAGAATAATTCCTAACATGACCCATGTGTATTCCCTCACCCGAAGGATAACTATACATTTCTAAAACGTAAAATTTCTTCTTTTTAGAATCTTCAACTACTTTGAATATATTGGCATCTTCCCATTTTTTCTGCCATTTAGCTGCAATTTTATTAAAATCTGCCATAAGCCTTGAAAACAGGAATTAGTTTAAATTATTTATGGTTTGATTAAAGCGTACTTTGCGGGAATTCTTCCAACATTCCCTTTACCATAAGAAGTTTTCTCAATACATTTTAATAAGTTTTGATTAAAATAAAGTTTAATCCATCTAATAGCAGTGTTTACTTCTTTATATTTCTTTTCTTAATTCTGAGCTAGTTATATATCCTTTATTCTTACAAAGATTAATAATTGTGTTTTTAACTCTCAATGGTTCCTTATATCTTACAAAATGTTTCATCATTAATGTAAATGTCTCGTCTTTTCTTTTACAAGGAATCTTGATGATTTCTCTTAATTTCAATAAATTAGTTCTTTTTGATATCCTTATATGTAATCTAGTTTTTTCTATGCCCTTCTTTGTTTTGTAAGTTCCTATATTTTTTACATCATAGGTTATTCCAATTTTATCAAGCATTTTTTGTTCATAGATATTCAGTTTGTACTCATTTAAATTAATATTAAATGATCTTCTCCAGATAATTTCTCTCCTGTATTTTACTGGATGGTATTTTACATGGCCTTCATCTGCAATTGTCTGTTCTATCCAACCGAGCATCAACTCTTTATCTTTCAGTATAAAAGAAGGAACGGGTGGATTATTCTCAGATTTCATCCCTTTGAAACCGGTTATCAAGATTAAAACATCTCTTATTACTGACGGGAAAGCTAAATATTGATCTTTTTCTTTTATCCAATCTCTAACTGTATTTTCATCTCCTCCAAAGATAGATAGAGAATCTTTCTTTACAGAATCTCTTAATTCCTGTTCACTGTTTGAGTAATATGCACCAGCACTAATCCAACCTTCATTACATATGGCTGCTAGAAATCTTGTTCCAGCTCTTGAATTAAAATTAAAAGGTAATTTTGGGTTTATGATTCCTTGACTATTAATACCTCCAATCCAGGTTATATTTTTTTCAATATTATTCAAACTGAATTCATTACTATTGATAAGGTTTACAATTTTTAATAAAGATTTAATTCTTGTTTTAGAATCTTTCTTATTGATATATCTTCCAATAGTTGGCCTAGAAATTCCAGTTATTTTATTGGCATTATATTTAGTTCTGGCAACTTCCATAAATTTTTTCATCAGTTTACCTTTAAATTCAGGAGTTAAAAAAACATGAACATTAGCAGGCAAATTCCAGAAATGTATTATGCCTTTAAATGTATCTTTCTGATTCTGGATATCCATATAAGAAAGAACCAAGTAAGCTCATTTATATACCTCACGCAGGCAAATGTCCAGTGGTTATTTTCAATATAGAAGATAATCAGATTTATTGGTTTCTTATGAATACATTTTATAGTAATAATGCATTTAATGATTGTTACCCAAAATATTTCTCGCGAAACCTTTTTGGCAGAAAAGGGTATAATCTTGCCATAATCAAAAATATAAGCCCCAATAAGAGTAGTATTGTTAAATCCATTGAAAAACCAAAGAAAATAATCCAGAATGCCAATATCCATAACATAATATTTGTTCTATTAAGGTCTCCAACTAAAAGTTCGCCTAGCCATTTCAATTTCATAACGTCAAGTTAAGAGCTTTATGCATTTATATTTTTCTTTCTCTATATTCTTGTTTTAGATACAATTAAAAGAAATCAAAGCAAAAATTAAAAAACTAAACTTAAACCTTCTTAAACCTTGCAGCAATATCAATCAGATCAACATGCCCTAAGAACAAAGCCCTGCAGCAGTATCTTTCTAATCCTAACTCATCCATAACCTTCTTCTTATCTTCACCTTTCTTGACTCTTTCTAGGTAAGTCTCCCAAAGGTGTGCTACAGGTTTTCCGCATGAATAACAACGAACTGGAATAATCATTTTGTATATGTTAACCTCAGTGCATTTAAAAAACTACCTATTTCTTCTTGCCTTTAACCTCTTTCTTCTTTTTGCTTTCCTTTTTTGCTTCCTTCTTCTCAACTTTCTTCTTTTCAGTCTTTTTCTTACTCTTCTCTTCAGGCTTTTCTTTCTCCTTTTTCTTTCCTCTTTTCTTAGTTGGTTTCTCCTTCTTTTCTTTAGGTTTGGTCTCCTTTACCTTCAGTCCTAATTTCCCAAATTCAGTTTTAACATCTTCATGGGAAGCTCCTTTCTTTATCTCCACAACATCCTTCAAAGGCTCTAGATGTGCAATATTGCATTTCCTCCTTCTTGTCTCCCCATCTATAAGGACATAATTATTATCCAGGATATCAACTACAACACATTTGCCTCCAGCATCCCTTCCAGCTGTTTTAATGCATAATCTTCCTATTTCAATCATTTTTACTTCCTCGCCTTTGCTATAATCAGTTTCCTCAAGCATCTGGAGCATAAATTCCCGCCATAAGGCCTTTCAGGCCTCTTTTTCGTCTTTGCCATCTTTCTCATCTTATATGGCCTTTCCCTTGGAATACCCTTAAGTACAGCCCCGCAACTACCGCAATGAGCTGTCTTTGGTTTTCTCTTTCTGTAATGAACCTTTACACTTCCACCAGGAGTCTTAACATATACCCTCCTTAATGACCTTGACCTTAGTCTTCGTGCTGGCATAATTTTTCACCTAATTTATTTTAAACAATTTTCTCAACAATCCGTTAAAAACCATTGCAAGGATAATATAAGCCCAAAACCAAGTCAATCCAAAAATCTTGATTTGTTTATTGCCTAATTTAATACTTTCTACTACCCCGTCATTTACGAGTTTCTGAGGCTCTTTATATTTTTTACTGTTTGTTATTAAAACATCCTTTGCATATATATTATCATCAAATTCGTAGCTTAGCTGGTAGTTGCCTTCAGGGCCTTTTAAGTTCCAGCTTGCTTCTCCAATCTCTTTTTTAAAAATACTGCCAACCGTCCTCTTATCTATCGTTTGTATTTCATCGCTTAAAATCTCAATTCCTTCGCTGGCACTTAATTCAACCCCACCATCAGCCCCACTTTTAAAAATGATGGTTGTACTAAACTCCTCACCCGGCATAATCGGAAGATAAGCCAGGTTTGTGCTTAACCAGCCAAACATAACAAGTATTGGAATCATTGTAATAAGCATAGGCTTCATAGAATGCCTGAATTGCTGTCCTGCCTTTTCAAGTGATTTTTTTTGTAATTGCATCACCTTAGTAGGATCGTGTTGAAACTCTTTCATGTCCTTTTGTATCTGTTTCATCTCCTCTTTCAGGCTTTTTAATACTTCCTGGTCTGTGAATTTCTTATAAATCAGGACCATGACCAATGTAATAACAAAAGTTAGTATAGCTATACTCCATGCTGGAGGCAGATTTAGCAAAGGTCCAAGTACTGGGTCTAATATTGGGTCAAATATCCTTCCAAAAAAACCAATTGTACCACTTGCCATCATTGACCTCCAACAAATTTCCTCATCATTGGGTTCATGTCCATCATATGTTGCTGGGCTATCTCTTCATATAATTTGTAAACTATCATTACAGCAAGTAATATTCCAGTACCTCTAGATAAAGCTCCTGTCAGATCTGCAGTAGCAGCCAAAAATCCTACAGCAATAGCCCCCATAACAGTCAATGGCCATATATATCTGTTAAGGAGCCTCTCTAACACCCTTTCATCCTTCCTAAATCCAGGAATCTGTAAACCAGATGACATCATCTGCCTTGCCTGAGAAGCTGCATCCATTCCAGCTGTCTGGACCCAAAATATACTAAAGATAACAGCCCCAACTATCATAAAAAGCATATAAACAAGAGACTGGCCTATATGGAAAGATGATAAAGAGCCCGTAATAATATTCTGGACTATGTTAGGGCTCTGCAGCCAATAGACAAAACCACCAGTAACAGATCCAGTTGCATCATTAAAAACAGCAAACCAGTTTGGTCCAAACCAATTCTGGGCTAATCTTCCCCAAAGCTGCATATTTGCCATTAAAGCGGCAACTAGAATAACTGGTATATTGCTTGTATAGATAAAAGATAAAGGCCACCTTATTCCATGGCCCCTTATCCTTCCAAAACTTAAAGGAATTTCAACCTTCATTGCCTGGGCATAAACAGCCATCACAAAAACAAGGACAGTAGAGATTAAAGCTGCAATCTTTATACCTGCTGTTGTTGGGTCACCAGCAGCGAGGCTCTGAAATAATGCAGGAATTGCACCAACAGAATAGGTAATGCCAGCAATACCTTGTGGCCCTGGCAGCCAGTTAAAAGCCTGAACAAAAATACTCTGACTGACGCCTGCAGCTATAAACAGGCTTATACCAGAGCCAAAGCCCCACTTGCTAACTACTTCATCCATAAATAATATCATCATGCCTCCTAAAAACAGCTGGAAGATTAAGATAAACTGCAAAGGCCTAAAAAGAGCGTGTCCTTGAGTAACGACGCCAGCAAAACCCTCTGGGCTTAACCCGCCCATGAAGATATATATCGCAGCCTCAAAGATAATAAAGAAGATAGCAAGCAGCTTTTGTGTTCCCTGAAACATCTTCTTGCCTTCTGGCTTTGTCAGATCAAACTTCACTATCCCAGAGCCGTTCAATAACTGCAGCACTATAGAAGCAGTCACAATAGGGCCTATTCCAAGGGATATTATTGAACCAAACTGTGCAGCCAAGATTATAGATAGGTATTCAAATTGCTGTAAAGCATTATTTCCCAAGCCAAACAAGGGCAATAGGCCAAGAACAAAATAGATAATCAAGATTATTGAAGTCCATTTTAACTTCTCCTTGAAGGACAGCCTTTTTTGTGTAGGGCCTGCAACTTCAGGTAAATTTGAAAGTATAGTATTCCATATAGCCATTTTGACCTTTAATTTTTCTCTTTAGTTTCTTTTTCAGAGTCTAAAATAACGTTTCCGCCACTGTCCTTTACTTTATTGATAGAATTGTTAGAAGCATATTTTGTTTTGATGTTCAGTTTATGGGTTATCTTACCAGTTCCCAGTAGCTTGTTATAGCCTAGCTTTGAAAGGTCAACAACATAAACATCATTCTCTTTTGATATAAGTTTCTTTGATAACAACATATCCAGCTGGTCTTCCAAATAATCTAGGTTAGTAACTTTAATATTCTCTTTGGGACTTCCTTTTTTAAATCCAAATTTTCCAAAATATTTCCTTCCCCACACGCTTGGTTTTTTGCTGTCAGCTCTTTTTCCAGAGCCAGCCATACCTTTACCCCCTCTGTTGCCTGCTCCCCTGTGTTTCTTCTTGGAGCCCCAGCCATGAGTATGAGTACCTCTTTGCCGAGTATTCTTTTTTCGTTTATTGATTGTCATTTTTATTCAGGTTTAATTTTTATTTTTTATTGTTTTTTCGTTTTTATTTTTCAGTTAATTATTATTTTTAATTTTTATTGATATTTTTTATTTACTGGTTCTTTAGTTATTTTAGTTTTTAATGATAATTTCTTAGTTATTGATTAGTTTAGTATGGCCTTTATAATAATTACCATTACACCATTTTCTTAATCAAATCATTAATCTTAGCTCCCCTATATCCCAAAGCTCCGCCAGCATTAAATGGCTTCTTTGTACCTTTCCTTTCAAAGCCACCTCTTGGCGGGCTTAGCCTGAAAAACTTTTTAACAATAGTCTTTCCTTCCTTATTCTTTGTTTTTTCCTCTCTTTTCTCTCTTAACAATTTTAAGGTATCTTCATCAATCTCTCCCCATGTAATGGTGTCTTTAGACCGCTTTAGCATGCCAATGATGTTTGGTGTATCTTCCAAAACAACACAATAGTTTTTCCTGTATAGCTTGAGCATACTAAGAGTATCTTCAACTTTGGTTTCTATCCTTATTAAACCCTTAATCCTTATAGCTGCTATCTTTTTGTTTTCTTTATTCATTTTCTTCTTTTAGTTGTTGTGGCTTAACTCCCTCAACTATGCCAATCCCCTCAATTTGATTTTGTTTTACCTTTGTTCGCATAAGGTTCCTTAAGGCTACCATACAAGCACTAATCAGGTTAGATTTACTGCCTGTCTGGCCTCCTGTTTTTGACCATACATCTTTTATTCCGGCAAGTTTCAAAATTTTACTGCATTCAGGCTCAACGCATAAACCAGTGCCTTTAGGTGCAGGCATTAATTCAATAACAACAGAACCGCACTTTCCCCTGACCTTAAATGGCACAGTATGAGGTTCTTTGCATCCACATTGCCAGGAGCCGCAGCCCCTTCTTATTTTTATCAGGTTCAGTTTAGCATTCCTGATAGCTTTTTCCCTTGCAGGTACTGTTTCTTTAGATTTTCCAGAACCTACTCCAACATAGCCATCTTCATTACCAACTACAGCTAATGTTGAAAACTTAGGTTTATTGCCTTCTTGAGTTTTCTTTTGTGTTTGTTTAAATACCCTTCTTTGACCTCCACCAAACTTACCTTTGGACTGGCCTATAAGGAGTAAATCCGTATTTAGATTAGGTAATAATGCATCTACTATTTCAGCCTCTAATATCTTCAGCCCTTTATCAAGTATCTCTCCAATATCACTAATCTTCCCTTCTTTTATATCTTTTCCTAACTGAGTTTTTGGTTTCCACCCTTCTTTATCAAAACTTTTCTTTTCTCTTTCCCTTCCCTTTTTTATCTCCTTTACAATCTTCTCTTCTGGTTCCAGGATTTCTTTCTCTTCAATCTCTTCAGATTTTGAAGTAGAAGGATCTTTGGTTTTCTGTTCTTCAACGATTTCTTTTTCTTCTGCCATTAATTAGCCCCCATAATCTTTTTTTTGCTCTTTTCAAAGTATTCGCTTATCTGGCTTGGATCAATCTTCTGCTTAATATAATCACTAAATATTTTCTCATAATTCCCGTTCTTCTTTGATATTTCAGCATATTTCGCTATATGTGTGCCTTTAATCCTATCCTCATTTGGTAATATTTCATCAGAATGCGGAACCTTTATTCCCGCATCTATAACCCCCTTTAAAACAGCAAATGTTCTTGAGCCTTTCACTGATTTATTTAATCCTATATCCATTACTAGCTCAGTTATTCCCTTCTTTTTTGCTTTTGTACCTATCAACAGCCCTGTAAGATAAGCAGAAGGTAAATTACCCTTGTTTGTTTTCCAGTCAAATTTATCTAATACTTTAGAACTGACCGCTAAAATAACCTTATCTCCTTTATTATAGTACTCAACTATTTGTACCACTATATTATTTAAAGATTTCCTGACTACTAATCTCAGTTTATTAGAGAGCAGTATCTTTAATCTTTTTCTATAATCGGTTTCTCCCCGTCTTTTCCTTCTAAAGTTTAAAGTATAGATGTTGCTTTTGCTCATTTTTTACCTAAATTATGCTCTGTTATATAGATTGTGATATGCCTTCTGCTTCTAAAAAATCCACCCTTAGATTGTAAATATAACTTCTGATAAATACTCTTGCTAATCTCTTTTTTATCTTTTAATTCTACAAGTAATTTCCTTTGTGCCCTTATCTTGTTTATCCATGCAGATTTTCTGGACAGCGTAGCTGTTTTCTTGCCTTTTCTTGAGCCAAATCCCCTTCTTCTTCCTTTGCTTTTTTGTTCCCGTATTTTTCTGGCCCTCACTCTGGACACGCCCTTAACAGGTTTTCTTTTTATTACATTGTCATTTATCAAAGAACTTATATCTATTTTAGTTATAGCTTCTTTTATGTCCTGCAAACTCTCTGTATCGAACGAAACCCTTTTAGGGGAACACTTCAAAATTTGAGCAGCTAATCTTTTTTGTAGTTTTAATTCCATATTAATCACATCTGTTTCTTAGTAATAACCTTGTCTCTTTCTTTCTTTTCGTTTTCTTTCTTCTCATCCTCAGTTGCAACTTTCTTTTCTAGTTCTCCTTTCGCTTTTTCTTTCTTCTCATCTTTTGTTTTTTTCTCTTTCTTTTTCTTTATAATATCTCTTTCTTTC
>Ga0187833_10003026_pt1 | contig 17491 bp, 10 predicted proteins | sample ETNtaG_37_FD_167968 | JGI IMG/M metagenome (GOLD analysis project Ga0187833, IMG submission 167968) | Marine microbial and viral communities from oxygen minimum zone, Eastern Pacific Ocean - ETNP2014_SV_400_PacBio MetaG (Illumina Assembly) | ecosystem: Environmental > Aquatic > Marine > Hypoxic...
AACCTATTAGGTTCCAACCATCATTATATGAGATAGAAACCTCCATCCCTGATAAACTGTTTGTGCTTCCAGGGGTTGGACTGAGAAAATCCCAGTTACTGCTTCCATCAAAAACTCTACCATAGGAAATATCAGTTGACTGCTCACCATAGGTTATTGAATCCAAGATCGTTACACCGTCAACGTTCACAAGAGCCAGAAACTCTCCTCCTGCACTTAGCTTGAAGTTTGTATGAAGATCCCCCTGGTCCTGGTCCTCATCGCACCAGAACAGAAGAAAGCCCTGAGGTTGGATCACTGTCCCATCAGGGATCATCCATTTTGTTAGGTTATCGACATTATCTGTGAGGTATAGCCCTCCTATGTCTTCCGATTCTGTCCCTGTATTATAGAGCTCCAGCCAGTCATCGTTCTCACCCGACTCATCTGTATTGGTTGTATCATTGCTGGAAAGAATCTCATTGATGAGCACCACAATCCCAGGACTGTCATCCTCCACAAAAACTGCGGTCAAATTCAAATCTCCGTCAAGCGTAACAGTAATATCTTCATCAACTTCACTTGACCCTGCCCAATGGGAAAATATATATCCTGGGCTTGGGATTGCGCCGATCTCTATGGGTATATCATTAAAATATTCACCGGACCATGTGTTTTCAGGCATGCTTAGACCCGAAACAGATATGCCCCCTGCACCCGGAGGAACAACAGTAAGATTCAAATTTGCGGATTCATTAAGTCCAAAATAGTTTCCTACATGATTGAAAACTATATCAGCTCTAAGGGCTCCGAAATCTTGTACAAAATTAATATTTTGATTCCACGTACCCATATTTCCACCCCATCTACTAATATGGTTCGGCATTTCTGGAGAAATATTGTCAACTATATCCGATATATGATTTTCTACATAGCCTGGCTCAAAACGTGTGCTTAAATAATAACAAAAATGGTTAATAAATTTGTTTTGGAATTCTTCATTCTCCATAAGGCTTCTGAATAAAAGTGTTGACCAGGGAGGATTAGGCCATCCTGGTCCATTATCATCTAATGCAAATAATAAAGTGTTATGATATACGTTTGAAGCCCAACCATAAAATAGTCCAAAGCCAAAATCAGTATCATAGAGAATCCATTCCCACTTTTCACCTTCAATGTGAGGTCTCCAAAACTTGAGATTATTTCCGGGCCAATCCGTGTTACCCAAATAAATTTGAATTATATAATAATCGATGAAATTCTCAATATTTACCTGCTCTTCAACAATTAGATAATTATCTGGATTTGAGAGATCATTATTCTCTACAAAATCCATCATGTTTAAGTAATCCTGATTATCACCCTCAACAATACTTCCATCAACCTCAAGCTGATCTAATTCATCAGGATCAACTCCAGGATGGTTGGATGCTAAAAATTCCTCGTTCACTTTTTCTCTTATATTGTGAATACCCCAATAATCTCCATTAATATAAACGGCTGCAGGTCGATATTCTTGGTGTACTACCCCAGTATTATCCATTAAACTGGTATGCATTCCATCTCGAAACATTGTTGCATTTTCGTTTTCATTACCAAACCATTCATTACCAGAATTCCTTAAAACTATTGCCACAAATGAATCAATCTCTTTATCTGGAAAGATCTGATAATTGATCTCGCTCGTTCCATAGCCCGGCCTTGCATAAATTGCCAAAGATTTTTGTGGATGTCCCCTGCTCCAACCACCAAATATTTTAACTCCCGCATCTAAACTGAATCCCAGCTCTCCATTCGGCTCATATAACTCTACATGAATTGGTCTTTCCCAGTCCTCCCAAAAGTTTGCTCCAAAATAAGGGAAACTCCACTCAGCATCATTACCCAAAACATATATCCCATATTCCTCATCCCAGAGATTATATGGGTCCGTAGTAAGTGAAACAGTGGGGAGGTTTGACCCCTCTTCAATTAAATAGGATTGAGTTATAACTTCACCAGGAAAACATTCATTATCAATGACTGCAGCCCTAAGTACTTTTGTTGTTTGTATGGTGATGGGTTGTGAATAAATGAATGAATCTTCTATCGGAATTGAACCGTCAAGAGTGAAATAAATCTGATGACTATCTGAGCTTATTGATAAAGTTATGATAACGGGACCCGGATAAAATCCTCCCTGATGTGAAATTTGAGGAGTTTCACAGTAGTCACCAAACCCTTCAGTATTGTTTGGCCCCTGGGGTGTTGCTTCAGGAAAAAACGACCACGTATCACTGCCGTCAGGCTGTCTTCCATATGAAATATCTGTTGGGATTGCTGTTGAATCAACCATGTCCACAGTCTCACCTATTGGGTTCGTTAATATGATGGCTTCTCCCTCTGACGCAATTTTAAAATTGGTATGAAGATTGGTTAATGGAAAATTAAGAATATCAGGGGTTCCTGAAGGATTATCGGGAGTCTGAAGCATGCCCAGGGTGAAAAAGGGAATCAGACTCATGTCTGAAGAAGTTGTATTATAGTTGTGCACCTGGATCGCCAGCACATTTTCACCATTTTCCAGGAGCCCTGGTTCGGGAGCTGTTTCATATCGTTCGGGAGAACCACCATTATACATCTCAGCCTCACGCCATACATAGGCACCTTCATCATAGTTTGGGACAAAACCAGGGGTCCCAATATTAGCGCGGGCGATCTCATCACCATTTAGATAAGCAACAAACGCATCATCATAGTCCACATGTAGTACGAGAGCTGCGATATTGTCAACGGATTCAACCTGGAACATTTTCCTCACAAAGACAGACATGACCTGAGGAACTTCTGTAGCATCATCCCCGTCACCGTAACCAAATCCACTGGGACCGTTTAACCATCCAGAGTCATCAAATGATAGCTCTCGCCAGTTGGAGGGCGGATTTGTATAGCCAATAAAATAATTCCAGTTGTCGCCCCAGTTAATAACAGTTTCCCAATGTTGTACATTGGAACCATCATCGTCCCCTGATGCGAAAATAAGTAAAAAACTCTCAGGGTTAACTACAACGTTCGGGAATACCCATTTGAAAGGGTCGTTGATATCGTCAGAGAGTCCGAATCCAGTTAGATCAATTTCTATATTATTACCATTATACAACTCTATCCAGTCGGGAGTGTTACCTGATTCATCATAGACCGTGGTACTGTTTGATGACATGAGCTCATTAAGAAAAATAGTTTGTCCACTTACGCTGCAAACTGCTATGAAAAATAGAATCAGATATCTTACCATGTTTGTTGGGTTTATTTTCATTTAGGAAACCATCAATTGTAATATTACATATGTGGAATAGGACTCCCCTAGCACCATTATTTTCATGTGATTCATATCACAATTTTAAACTATAGGACAAGCCAAATATATTGGTCACATTCGTATCTGACTCAGTAAGGTCTTCCTTTTTAAAAATATAGAAAATCTTCATTGAGTTCTTTTTATTTATATCAACTGTTAGGCCAAATGACATCCTATACTCATCAAGCTGAACTGAATCTTCATTGAATGGAAAAAATATTTCAGTGGAAATATATGGTTTGATGCTTTTATTCATTTTATAGTCAACTGTACATTTATTTCTGATCATATCTTCAGAGGGTTCTTTTTTCTCAAAGGTTCGCTGAATTCTTGCACGATACTTCAGGCTTACTGGTTTGAAACTATATTTATAGGACCCGCCAATGCTAAGTCGTTGTTTGACTTTATCTTGCTCTTTATAAGTAGAATAGCGATATGGAACCTGCAAAATAAGACCATCAAAAACTTTATAAGAAAGCGATAATTCAGAGAAGGTTTGTTTAAAAGTTGACAGTTGGTCAAGTAATCTTAGTTCCTGTTCAAATTCCAGTTTGAGCGAGTATGGGAGCTTCTTTTCAAAACTTACACTGGTCCAAAATTCATTATCATCCGCCCCATAAACACAGGGAATGAAAAGGCAGAGGGACAGAGGCCATTTATATTGTAATCCTGTAGTTTTATACACTTCAGGTAACCTCAAAGTATACCACACTGAAAAATGGATATCTGTTTATTCATTTTGCTCTTTGGAATAAATCCTAATGCGAAAGGTATCCCTTAAAAAATTTATTCTTCGAATTTCAAACTGTTGAATATCCAAACCGGTCCTCTCTTTTAAATCGGCAAGTAATTTATCGTGATTTTCAGGTTTGATATTCTCTAACTTTTCATAAACAACCATGTGTCGAACAAGCAAATGCTTTTGCCAGTATGCCTCCAAGAAATATGTCAGCCCAACAATGGCTATATTTGTAAATAACAGTGCGCCATAGGACACTTCTGTTTTGCTAAGGGCATTGATCACTCCTACGGTGATGACAATAAACAAATAGGTCATTTCTTTTATAGGAATTGGATCTGTTCGATAACGCATTATAGCAAAAACAGCAAACAATCCAAAAGCAAAGCCAAGATTGATGTTTATATTGCTCAAGAGGAAAGAGAAGAAAAAGATGAGTGAGTTAAACATAAAATATGTAAACACAAAATCATTATCCCTATGCTCACGATGGTAAATCAGCTTTATGATGATAAAAGCAACGAACAGATTAAATCCAAAGCGGAGGATTAAATTCATTAATTCAGATGATAGGTCCATTATTTTTCCTTTTATTTATCCTTGAGTTAAAATCTTATTTATTCTCAATAATTTGGGTTTAAAGCGGTTATATTTTATTTTCTTATAAACGTGCAGCATACCCATACAATACTTACTAAACCTCATTTCTGGGATCTTTAGATCACGTAAAATCTGAATAAAATCTGATTTTGGATCGTATTTTTTTTGTTTGATCTCTGAAACTGCCAGTTGATCAAAGATCTTACTGCTGATCCCATTTTTGACAGAGAGGTTCGTGTCAATGGTCAGGCGCTCATTAAAGCTGTTGTCAGCCAGTGTAATTCGTGAAAATTGTATGTCCAGCTTGGGAATAAGATGTTGTGGCAAAAGTCCAGTTTTTTCTGATATTAAACGTTTTTCCTCTTCAACAAAGTCTCCATTCCTATTGGAACTCCTGAATCGGTTTTTTATTGTCCGGTTTTTATTATCCTTAACTTTAATTTCGAAATATTGCTCATTGGTCTCACAATATTTTCTATACCGAACCTTAAAACGTTTCCTGCATTCATTGTGATGCTGAGTATAAAAGAAGAACTCGTCTGTATCAAAATAAGTGTTATCATATACAAAAATACGTTTACCCTCTATTTCCAGAATCCGGTAAAACGGTTTTAACCTGTCCAAAAGTTGTAGCAGCTTACTCTGGCTGAAAACAAATTTTGTATCCTTCCGGTTGAGAAGTTGAACCCTGTCCAAATCTTCCAAAGATATACTGTTAAAATCTGATAAACTCATCATCCTCAATCTATGTTAGCTTTATCACGAAATACAAATTAGTTTCCATTTGAGCTGTTAGGAGTAGGTGTGGTGCAAGGGACCCAGGAAGTATTACCATCAGAAATACGACCAAATGAAATATCCTCCGTCTGAATATCAAATGATATAGAATCAATAATTGTAAAACCGTCAGAAGATACTAAAGCTATAAACTCGCCGTCAGCACTTAACTTGAAATTCGTATGAAGAACCCCCTGTTCCTGGTCCTCATCACACCACACTAACAAAAACCCCGAACCAGAAATGATAGTTTCTTCAGGGATCAACCATTTCGTCAGATTGTCTACATTGTCTGTAAGAAAAAAACCTCCTAAATCTATAGAGTTATGTCCTGCATTATAGATCTCCAGCCAATCATCATATTCATCCACTTCATCCACATTCATCATACTGTTACTCGCCAAAAATTCATTAATATATAAAATAGGAAGTACCGTTATAGTAACAGTATCAACTGCTGAAGAATTAAACCCATCACTCACAACAAGAGTAATTATGTAATCCTTATTTTCTGTCACATACGGTGCCGTGAATATTGGACTCTCATTATTCTCGTTATCCAGCATAATTTCTTCTTGCGATGTCCAGCTATAAGTAATTAGGTCTTCATCTAGATCAAAAGAACCACTACCATCCAGTTGATAATTCTCACCTTCATTAACGGAACCATCTTCTCCTGAATCTGCTACAGGTGGCTGGTTTACACCAACAAGAATTACGATAGCCTCATCGCTGTGATCTGTTCCATCACTAGCGCGAAATGTCACATTATAATTTCCTGCATCCCCGAAACTAGAAGTCCAACTAAAGTCGGCTGTACCATCGTTATTATCCGTAAGTATCGGTTCTGTTGGTAACTCAGGATATGGCGATTCATCTAGATTAGCTTCAATAGAAAAACTGATTAACTCATTTTCAACATCTGTTGCTGAAATTGTGAACTCAAGCGTCTCTCCCTCATCAACTTGTTGGTTGCCTATATCAGAAAACTCTGGCGCATCGTTTACTGCATGCACCGTGATTGTAACGGATGCCGTTTCAGAATACAGATCTCCATCATATGCACGATAAGTCAAACTATCCTCACCGTTGAAATTGGTGTCCGGCGTGTAGATACCATTCGAAACGCTTCCGTTTGTCGGCGCATCTACTACTTCGTAAACTAACGTTGCATCATCATTATCAGAATATTCAATCGATACTGCTACATCTTCATTAGTCACTATTGAAATATCATTAGCCACCGGCACATTATTATCTATGGATTCCTGCTTATCCTCACAGGACAACAAAAGAAATATTATTGGTATAAATAATAGTCGTTGCATTGTAATAATTTAATCATTGTTTTATTATTATTAGATAATGAAAATATATTACATATTCCAAAATAAATAAATCCAACTATAGGGTTATGAGGTTGAAGCAACAGATACTATCATTGATTTAAAACCTGGAGTTCTTGATAAAGGGTCAACTTTTTGATTGATTAACAAATTGACTTCAGGATAATACATAAGGACTGCTCCTTCCTTTATATTAAAAGGTTTTACCAAAATATTATCTAATCTGCCTACTTCATTTTTTATAACAACATTTTCATCTTTATCAAAATTTAGTTTTTTCATATCATTTCTGTTCATTAAAATAACATTTCTCTGATTCTGTCCACGGTACAGATCTTCTTCTTCATACACAACTGTATTAAACTGCCCTTCGGATCGTACACTTATTAGTTGAAACTCGTTGGTTTTTAATTGAATAGACTCTGGAATAATCTGATAAAAGAATTTTGCTTTCCCTGAATCTGTTGGGAAAATTGAAGAATGTAGTATTCTACCAGAGATATGGAACTCCTTCTTTGTTTTTCCTATTGTACCAATAGATTCAAAACCAGGAATAATTCTAGATATTAAATCCCTTATACTTTCATGGTTTTTCAAATTGCTCCAATTAAATAAGCTGTCATCTCCTAAAACTCTACTTCCAATCTTGCCAATAACCTCTACTTCTGAGGGTAAGTTATTATGCCTTTTAATTCCACCGTTACTTAGCCTCACAAAATTAAACATTGATTCTTGTGTTGTACTCTGATATTCTTCATCTCTAGTAAGCACAGGAAGTATTATTGTATTCTTTCCTGTTCCCCAAATATGTCCTGTATTTAAACTAGTGCTAACATAAACTATTGTTTCGATATTTGATAAAGATTTAGTCGTCAGTTTTGAATCGGGATTAGAACCATAAAGGTTTCCACCAAGGCAAAAAGAAAAATCCATTTCATTTTTCTCTGCTGATTTTATACAAGCTAGCGTATCAAGGCCTTTTATACTTGAAAGAGATACTCCTAGCTTAAGTAATTGATCAAATATATCTTTTTTTAATTTGGGAGTTACACCCATTGATCCAATTCCTTGTACGTTCGAATGTCCCCGAATAGGAAGTAAGCCTGCATGCTTTTTCCCAACCATACCTCTAACCAAAGCTAAGTTTACAATTTGTTGAACAGTTGCAGTACCATGGGGATGATGTGTAATACCCATACACCAGGAAAAAATGGTATTTTTTGATTTAGCATAATAGTCCCCGATTATCTCAATCTCTTCTCTTTTTATACCAGAGCTATATTCTATTTCTTCCCAGCTTAATTTTTGAATCGCACTACTAAAAGTATCAAAACCTTCGGTAGCATTATCTATGAAGGCAGAATTAATTGTACCCTTCATTATAATATATTTTGCTAACCCACTGAATAATGCCAAATCGCCACCTGGTTTGACTTGGATATATTCTGTAGCTATCTTTGACCCAAAAAATAAACTTTTTGGGTCTGATGGTATATTAAACTTGACTAGACCTTTTTCAATAACTGGATTAATGACTATTACTTTACCACCACGACTTCTAATGTTTTTTAATTTGGTAAGTAACCTTGGGTGATTTGAACTAGGGTTTGCACCAATGAGAAAAAACAAATCACAATGATCCAAATCCTCCAAATCAACTGTAGCGGTACCAGTCCCCAATGACTTATTTAGCCCAACCCCGCTTGCTTGATGACAATAATAAGAACAATTATTTATATGATTTGTACCAAATACCCTTGCAAATAGTTGTAGAAGAAATCCGGCTTCATTAGATGAACGACCACTAAAATAAAAAAAGGCCCGATCAGGATTCGTATTTATAAGTTTTTTCTCAATATGTTCATAAGCCTCCTGCCAGCTTATTGGTGTATAATGGTTACTATTGGTTTTCAGTAATAAAGGGAAAGTTAAACGACCGGATTTTTCAAGTTCTCGAGAAGAAAAATTTTTAAGATCATCTATAGAATATGTTTTAAAAAATTTCGGTTGAATGGATTTTTGCATATCTGCAGCCATAGCTTGTACAGATTTCTTACATATCTCTGGCCAATGACCTTGTTCATTCGACATTCCACCATTTTGACCACCCATTCCCAATGCACATGTTTTACAAGTGTTTTTTGATACCAGGGTTCTAAACATTTTAAAATAGCCCACTTCTCGACCTATTTTGATTGTATACCAAATTGATCTAAAACCACCAGTATTTTTATAGTACTTCATTATAATGAGATTAATTCTGGAGTAAATTTATCCACCATCCTCAAACAAAAAATTCTGCTTAGAACCATATACACGCCCATCGGGTTATGAAACTCACGCAGTTTCTTCTATTTTAAATTGGCTGGATGACGAATGAGCGTTGATTTATTTTAAAAGTTTCATCTTTTTTGTTTGCCTGTACTCCACTACTTCAATTCTATAAAGATACGTTCCTTCTGAAAATAGCGTCAAAAAAACATGTTATTGAAATCTCAGAGACGCCCTTGGCAATCTGAACCATTTGCCAATGATGACGCGCCCTGTCTTTGATGGGTTCTTCTATATTATATTTCTTGAAACGCCAATAGGATGTCGCCACTGCCGCATATCGCACGAACAGCTGCAAACTTTCTTTTTCTATCTGCACTAACGGTCTGACTTCCTGGTAACCCTTGACCAAAGCACGTGCCTTATTCAGATCAACCCTAATATCATTTACGCAGGTACCCAATATTGCCATGCCCAATTCAAAAATCAGATGATAATGACAGGCTTCTTCAAAATCTATAATGGCTTTGAATTCTCCCGGCATACCCGACAATGGGTCAAACAGCAGATTATCATAAAACAAATCACCATGAATTAAACCGCGGGGTAAATTGACCGCGATATTCTGCTCTAGATAGTCAATTTCTTCGGCCATCCAGGATTCATATTTGGCATCAATGTTCAGACCCAAAATGGTTGGGAATAATTGGCGTCCGTAAGGATGATTTGTCGGCAAATAATCCGGTGGGGGGATCTGATTCAATTGAGCCACCTGTATGCCGACTTGCGGTAATATGGATTCATCCAGTTGCTCAACAACCTGACCTTCTATGTAGTCTTTGAGCATCACTGGTTTGAACCCATCGGCGGTAGCGAAAGTGGTCAGAATCTCGCTGTTCACCGGCAAGATCAGACGATTACAAGGTACGTTGTGCGCTTCAAGCAACAACAGCAACTTTCCCATTTTAAACACTTCGTCAAATTCTTTGTTATCACAAACCGTTAACACATAACTGGACTGTTGAGTCTTCAGTATGTAGCTGGAGTTACCATTGCCACCATCAAGCGATGAAAATTCAACTATTTTCAGATCATAATTGTTGGCCAATGACTGGATATCTTGTTGATTGAGTTGTGTGTATGTTGCCATTGGCGAGTTCTCACATTTGTTGGAATATTTACAACTTACAATATACTAAATCTGTTTATTGCAATATACTTTTCCAAAATTAAATCTACTTATCATCCAAAAAAAAGTTCCTTCAATTCCCCAATTCTCACTTATTTATCAAGAAGAAGGATTATATGGTTTTACCTTTATTTTTAGAGTTTTATATATTGATTTTGAAAGTCTAATTGAGTTATTATTGACCATATCTACATTTATTTGACTTCCATCAAACCCATCCTGAATTGAAAACCTACCTAACCCCTTTAAAGAATTGGAGTCCCAAGTTAAGGTTATTTGATTTGAAGGAGGAAACGCAAGCTTAATATCCCATACATGTTCTATTAGATCACCACTGTTCCCTTTAACTATTTGGGTATAATATCGTTCTCCCATCCACCATAACGCTGCATCAAAAAATGGTGGTGGGGGTGGAGGGGGGGCATATTTATCAATACCCGGATCATAACCGTCACTAGCAGTAGGTGAAAAACCAAATTTTAGATCATAAGATATTTTCCCAGTTGCTACATTGAGAACACTACTAAAGTTAGGGTGATCTATATTTTTCCGTTTTTCGCACGAAAATAAAAAAATAATTAATATTATAAAATATAATTTCATTATCTAAAATATCCCATCTCTACTTTTTTACAAGGAGGTGCTACTTTAAAAGAATCATCTTATCGGTCTCTACAAACTCTCCTGCCTGTATCTGGTAGAAATAGACTCCAGCACTTACAGGTCTTTCCATAAAATCTGTACCCTCCCATTGTACTGACTTAATGCCTGCTTCTTGTGTAGTCTTTACCAGTTGAACTATCTCTCTACCAAGCATGTCATAAATGGTTAGAGAAACAAAGGATTGTTCTGGCAAGCTATAACGCAAAGTTGTTACAGGATTGAAAGGATTAGGGTAGGCAGGTAACAAATTAAACGCAAGGGGAAAATGGGGCGATGATATTCTTTTAAGGATAAGCTGTTTTAAATTACCTTCGATTTCAATATCCAAAGCATTTTCCAAGAGGGACACTTTTCCATTTTTATCCATTAGTTCCCACGCTTCATTCTCTTTTAGATCAAACTTAATTGTGAAAGGGTTATCATCATTCATTATCTCAATCACACATTCAATCTCAGTGCATAGTTTGGTATTATCTGCAAAACGAATATCAACAGCACCTATCGGCGGTTTTGGGGGCAAGCTATAGCTCAATATATTCTCCTCAGATACATTACCACCGAAATACAATGAAGAGTTATTAATTGTTATGGTATTCAAATGTTCAGCAGGCCGGAATCCTTTTTTTCTGATCGATCGAGTGGAATTTGAAATAATAATTTCTCCATTACCGCTACTCCGCAACCAGTATCCCCTCCCTGGTTCAATTGTTTCAACATTAACATAGCTTGGGGTAAATCCATAAATTGTCCCTGAAACGATAAGTCCATCATCATCAATAATTGTCTCCACATCAACAGGAAAAGAGACTCCGGAGATTAGGTTCCATCCTTCTGAAATGGAAACAACTATACTTTCCAATGGTGGCCCTGTCACCGTATTGACACCTTCCTCATCAAATCTCAGCCAGAAACCGTCACCGGCTACTAAATTCTCTGCCGGAAAGTAGGTACCGTCAAATCCGTAGAATGTGCCGTTCACTGCATCAGGATAAACTGATAAATAATTAGCGGGTTCAGTATCGATTGGTATCCCAACAATATTCCATCCATTAAGGTGATCCACGCTGACCTCAATTTCTTCAGGAGTCTCTTCTATTTCCCTGATGATCCAACCACCAAATCCATTGGGTCCATTGCCAAAACCTGCCATAACAGTTCCATCATCAGAAATTGCAAGTCCCCTCATCAAATCCCAATCACCCAATCCTTCCATTCCCGATTCAGTCAGATAGCTTTGAAGATTTACAAATTCACCCGTTTCTTCGGTATAAATACAGGCTTTATACTGTGTCATGCCCTGATAGAGGTATTGACCAATAGCAATATTATTTTCAGACACATCTAGGGCAGCACTTCTATTAAACATGGCATTATTAGTGGGCACTCCAAGTCCGGTCATTCCATCTTCCTCAGTCCAGATATACCCCTCAGTATGATTTCCTCCGGTACCGCTTCCAAAACCAACTACAACAGAACCGTCATTGGTGATAGCTGTTACTTCTCCAGTTTCTGAACCTCCAGGTGAACCAATAAACGTAATATTGCCTTGGATATCCCATATGCACGAACGGCGTGAGCCGGAACTGCTTTGGTTCCATCCTCCAATGAGATTTCCATTACCTGATACTGCCTGAGCCTTTTCACTGTTACCTCCATACTGTCCCAAACCTACAATCCCTGAAGACTCGGTCCAATAGAATGCTTCGGTGGAACAATTGATCCAGCCCATCCCCACCGCCGTTGAACCATCAGAAGATATACCAAGGCCAGAACTTAAAAATGCGTCACAAGTTCCGCCACCTTCAATATTACCGAGGAAAGTCCAGCCATCATTTTCCCATAGAGCTGCTTCGGTATTTCCATCATTGTTAACTATTTCCCCGACAATCCTCCCATTTTCAGATATTTCCCAGGCCTCACCGTTTCCAAGAACCTGTATCCCATCTTCTTCAGTCCATAGCAGAGCCTGACCTCCTGAATTTGTGCCAACGATTTTTGTTCCATCGCTGTTCATTCCCAGGGGTATCGACATTTCGGGGACAGAAATGATCTCAAATATAACTGGAACAGGTGGCTCTCCACTACCTGGAGCGCCAAGGGTACCATCCTCCAAAAGACAATGGGCATAAACAGAACCATTTTCAGTCCAGACAATAAACATACATCCCTGTCCTTTCCCTGCGGACATATCAGTTTTTGAATTTCCAGAGGCTGTCAGCGCTACTATTTGTCCAGACCAAACATACTCACCGCTTGAATTAAGGCGAGAGGCATAGATATCACCGGTCATATTTACACTTTGCTCAATGTAAGCTGAAACCATATCATCGCCAAATCCCTCAACAGATAGATCCAAATATGAATAATCACTGTTCAGCGGTACCACCGCAACACCAGAAGAGCCCCAGAGACGATTACCATTTTCATCAAGCCTCTGTGCATAAACACCGTGCTGGGATTGGCCACCATTGGCCTCAGTCCAGGCTGCCATGAGTTGAGAGCTCCCCTCAGCTATGGATGTCCGAGGATTGGTACGGAAGTGGCTGGAGTTTGTTGAAAAGTCTACGTCGTCTCCCCAAACTATTTCACCAGAACCACTAATTCGTTGAGCAACGGCAGACTGGTTTGATCCTGACATTTCAGTCCACGCACTAAAGCTACCTCCACCACCATCTCCCACAGATTCCTGAAAGTAGTTTCCTGTGGGGAACACCACCGGCCCCACTACCACAACTGGGGAACCCCAGAGCTCAATTCCTGAGCTGTTATATTTCTGTAGATATAGCTTACTGTCAGGTGCCCAAAAAGGACCTGACTGATGGTTCCATTGCAGAAGAACATTGGTTCCGTCCACTGATATGGGAATGGGATTTAACAGGTCACCGGTACCGTCCACAATATGAATGCCCCCATCTCCCCACTCCAACGTACCACCTTCAGAAATCATCTGTAATCGCACTGTCATATAATTTTGACACCAGGCAACGGCTATACTGTTGTCTGAGAGTACTGTCAATCGGGGCGATATATTATCGCTCCCTGAAACTGAAAGGGCCAGACCATCATTTCCCCAGGGCATGGAACCATCTAGAGCAATCTTGTAGGCATACACCTGCCAAATACCGGTGCGGGTATCCAATGTTGAAATGATAGCATTATCATCCCCATCAACAGCAAGATTCATATGGTGCACTGCGATCCAGGATGAATTAGGCTGATCACTCACAACCATTCCACCGTCGCCCCACTGAGGTTCACCCTCAGAATTCAAGTGCTGTAGGTAAACGTGATAATTTCCATCGCTCAACCAGGCTACATATGCCCCTCCATCTGAGGTAGCCCTTACCTGAGCCTGCACCCCATCTCCCAGCCATAATGGATCATCTGGTGAGGAAGACCACTGACCTAAGCAAATAGAAAAAATAATAGGTAGTGAAAGAAAATATTTCATTGCTGCCTCCTTACAATAAAAAATAGTTAGCGTTCTAAAACTTATTTTTATAATCTCCCAATTTACGGGTTAATCATGATTTCCCCAGCACCGGAAGTTCGAACCCAGTACCCATGACCAGGGACTAATTCTTCTACCTGCCCATAACCGGAATCAAAATCATAAAATGTGCCACTGACTATTATCCCTCCTGAATCCTGAATATCGTTAACATCTGTGACCACAGAAATGCCCGTAATGATATTCCAACCATCACTCAATGAAATTGTAATCTCATTAATTGGGACACCAGTAATATCAATTGAAACAGATTCAGGAAACCGTAGCCAATAACCGACTCCCTCAAGGAGATCGTTTTCAGATATATATCCTCCATCAAACGAATACAGCGTACCGGAAATTGCTTCAGGGAAAAGAGATAAATAACCCGTATCATCCACACTTAGGGGCAATCCCACCAGATTCCAACCATCATTATAACTTATATTTACCGTTGAAGTTGATGGGCCAGGTGTATCTGTACTCCACATCGCTCCATAGATTTGACCATTGTTCCCTTGATCGCTTGAATCATAGGCAGTTGTCCCAACTCCTTCATTTAATTTCCAATATCCAACCAACCCTTCTTCTCCGGATAAATCTGCAAACATATAATCCTGTATCTGTTGGTCAGTCAAAGCAAGGTTCCAAAGACTTACTTCGTCCACCTGGCCATCTAGGTCAAAGTTTGTGGTTTGCCACACCAGCCTACCAATTACAAAGGATACAAATTCATTGGTGATCTGCCCAGATGCTTCTGCTGATCCTTCTTCAATACCATCTATATACAAAATTATATTGTCTCCATCATAGGTCAAGGCAAGGTGATGCCAGATTTCTGAGCTAATGGAGTTTTCGGAGGTGACTATAGTAAATTCTCCACCACCAGATACTTTTAACCGACCTTCTACCTTGTAATTACCAAGCTGTAATAAATAAAAATCAGCATCTTCATTATTCCTAAAACCAAAAAATCCATCAAACTGAGTATATGAGTCAGCATTTGGGCCTCGTGGATATATCCATCCGCTCAGTGTTATCTGATCAGCGTTCGCTATCATGGCAGACTCATTAGTGACTTCGACGTAGTCAGACTCCCCATCAAAATTCAGAGAATAGTTTTGGCTAAAGGAAAAGGAAATAAAAAGAATGGATAGGAAAACTTTCTTTGTCATTATTTTATACTATATTTTTTCTAAGTTACATATATTATTTAATTTAAGGAACCAAAAAGTAAATTTTAAGGATTGGTCAAGAACAAGTGATTTATTAAGTAATGAATGATGGAGATGGGATAAATTCAAATATTGTTAATAAAATTAAAATGAAAAGTTATATTTTAAGAAAATATGGTGCCCCCAATGTGTTAAACATTGAGGATTCCCCAGAGCCGGTTCCTGGTACAGAAGAGATAAGAGTTAAAATAGAGAAATTGGGGTTAAACTATGCAGAAGTACAATCAAGGAAGGGATTGTATGGTTGGGCACCTAAACTCCCATATACACTTGGGATGGAAGCCGTTGGCACCGTAGACATGATTGGTGAATCTGTTAAAAACAAAAAAGTAGGGGAAAAGGTAATTGTTGGTTGTCAGTATGGGACCTATGCTGAAAAAATAGTAATACCAGAGAGACAAGCTCTCCCTCCAATAATCTCATTTTCTGATGATGAAAATACAGCCTTCCCGGTAAATTACTTAACTGCATGGGTGGCATTGATGAAAATAGCGAGGTTAAAATCCAATGATACTGTTCTTATTCATGCTGCCGCAGGCGGTGTAGGTACCGCAGCAGTTCAGATAGCAAAAAAAATTGGGTGTTATGTTATTGGAACTGCAAGTAAAAATAAAAAAATAGAAATGCTGAATGATCTCGGAATCGATTTAGCAATTAATTATTTTCATAAAGATTTTGAAGAAGTGATAAAGCGTAAAACAGATAATAAGGGCGTTGATGTCGTTTTGGAAGTTGTTGGAGGAGATGTATTTAAAAAGAGTATGAAACTATTGAGTCCTTTTGGAAGAACAGTAGTGGTAGGGTTTGCAAGTTTGAATTTGAAGAAAATGAATCCAATCTCATGGGTAAAAACCTGGAAAGATATCCCCCGTGCGAAGGTATCTGACCTCGCAGAATCATCAACAGGTTTATTAGCCACTCATTTGGGATATTTACTTAACAATGGAACACTGTTGAGGGAAGTTTGGGATGAACTAGTTACATTCACAATAAAACATGGGATTAAACCGATTATAGGGCATAGATTTGAATTCGATGAGTTATCAAAAGCACATGAGTTAATGGAATCAAGAAATAGTCATGGAAAAATAATTATTTCATTACCTAGCGCTTTGTAAAAAAACTGGCTATAGGCTATAATATAATCTATAAGATATCTCATATCATTTGAAGACATACCACTAATTATTTCTGATATTATAATGATTAAACAAACAACACAAACGATCGCTGGCCTATTTTTATTCAGTTTTTTATGTGCCCAGTTCACACTTCAGGAGAGTGATCTGGACAAGACATTGATCCAGTTCACCCATGAGGATGTGACATTTGAGTCACAGGGGGACTACACAAAACTAATTCCCTCAACAGGAGGGACAACCACAGACTACGGACAACCGGAGCTTCCACTGTTCTCCACACTGATCCAGGTGGAGTCAAACAAGGAATACACAGTCTCTTTTAATATCGTGTCCTCTCACACCATATCTGACATAAGGATATTTCCTTTCCAGAATAAGGATAAGACCGAAGCCCCCGGAGTGATCAAATACATGGATACATCCTTTTATGAAAGGAATGCTGTTTATCCTGAGTCTATTCTTGAGGTATCAGAGAGGCTGGTCATGCGTGACCTAAATTTATTGAACATCAGTGTGGTTCCATATCGTTACCATCCGTCTCAACAGACATTGGAAGTGATAGATGCGATAGAGATAGAGGTAGTAGAGTCAGGAGAGAGGGATGATGGAGGGATGTCAGAGAGACTTCCGTCCAGGGTATTTGAGAGTATGTATTCTACGTTGGTGTTGAACTATGTTGAGCGGGACAGGGACACGGAGTTTCAGGATCCTGCCATACTGTAT
>Ga0187833_10003032_pt1 | contig 17463 bp, 15 predicted proteins | sample ETNtaG_37_FD_167968 | JGI IMG/M metagenome (GOLD analysis project Ga0187833, IMG submission 167968) | Marine microbial and viral communities from oxygen minimum zone, Eastern Pacific Ocean - ETNP2014_SV_400_PacBio MetaG (Illumina Assembly) | ecosystem: Environmental > Aquatic > Marine > Hypoxic...
CCTTAAAGACCTTCTTTAAAGATCTTCCTAAAGATCCATTTCCACCAGTAATTAAGACTTTCATCTTTAGAGGAAAGTTATTTAATTGGATTTATAAGGTTTATGTAGCTATGTTCTTCTATCACTATAGTCAAAAGAAGATAAACTCAACAGAATTGACTTGACCCTCGATTATACATCACACACTCACAGTTTATTTTCGATCAAATCATGTTTTTTTAAGCATTTTGTTGCTTCATTAAAATTATCAACAGCTTCTTGGTTTTTTGACCATTCTATAAACTCTTTCATGCCATCTTCAAAGTTTATTTTTAGTTTAAATCCAAGTTTTTTTCTTATTTTTGTTATGTCTGCAAAACAATGCCTTATGTCTCCTTTCCTGAATTTGCATGTTATATTGGGTTTGGTGTCCTTCCCATATAACTGTGACACTGTCTCTGCTATATGCTTTATGGTCATGGGATTTCCAGTACCAACATTAAATATCTCATAATTTGCTGCATTCTTATCCATAGCAAGCATATTGGAATCTACAATATCATGCACACTGATAAAATCTCTTGTCTGCAGTCCATCTTCATATAGAATTGGTTGATTATTATTTTTTATTCTGCTCATGAAAATTGCAGCAACTCCAGTATAAGGATTATTTAACGATTGCCTTGGACCATAAACATTGAAATACCTTAATGCTACGGTTGGAATTCCATATACCTTTCCTATCATCATGCACATATCTTCCTGATCTCTTTTAGTCAAAGCATATATGCTGGTAGCATCTTGGTTTTTTTCCTCATTAGTTGGTGCAGGCATCAAGATAGAGTTACAAACTGGACATTTTAATTCCCAACTATCTTTCAACACAGCTGCATTGTTTCTTAGTTCTGGTTCTACCAAACCGCATTTTTCACATTTATAACTACCTTCCCCATAAACACTAAATGAGCTTGCAGTAACAAGTTTTTTTACATCATGGTCTTCATTAACTAATGCATTCAATAACACTGCAGTTCCAAGTGTATTTGCAGCAACATATTTTTGTATTTGATACATGCTCTGGCCAATACCCACTGCTGCTGCTTCGTGAAATATAACATCAATATCTTTAACTGCATCTTTTAAGACATCATAACTGGTCACATCTCCCTTGATAAATTCTGCATTTTTGTTCAAATATGACGGGACCTTGCCAAAATGAAGTTGTGGTTCCAAATTATCCAATATTCTGACTGCATGACCTTTTTCAACAAGTCTATCTACAAGAAAAGACCCTATAAATCCCGCACCCCCGGTTACCAATACTCTTGACATAAAACAACGAAAAAAAGTTGCAGTATAAAAATTTTTGTTTATGACATTGCTAGAACTATGAATTTTTCCATCAAACTGACAGGCATAATTAACAAAAATTTGGAACCGTTTAATTAAATTTATAAATAGTTCAATATATCACAAATTTACAGTATTTAGTTACAAAACTGATGGATATACTTTCAAATTGATTAAAGAATGAAATGAAATTTACTGCTAAAATGAAGAAGCCTAAAATATCGCTCTTTGTCCCAGTATACAATGAGGAAAGAATTCTATATAAGCATATAAAAAGAATACTCAGCAACATAAAAAAAATAACAGACAATTTTGAGATAATTATTGTAGATGATAATTCTTCTGATAATTCTTCTGATATTTGCAAAAAAATATCGAGAAAGATTAAAAAAGTCTGTTATTTGAGATATAATATTGGACCTTCAAGAAGAGAAAATCTGGCTAAAAGTTTCAAAAAAGCTAGGGGTGACATTATAGTCCTGATGGATATAGATTTATCTGTTGACCCAATGTATACCTGGAGGTTATTCAAAGAGATAAAGAATGGTGCTGATATCTGTATAGGCAGCAGACATATAAAAGGCTCTTACATAAAAAAAACAATTGCCAGAAGGATCATCAGCTATTTTTATAATCTCTTTATGAAGTTTTACTTTAATTCACGTATACACGACCACCAATGCGGGTTTAAGGCATTCAAGAAAAATGTAGTTTTGGATCTTGTAAAAGATATGGGTTATGACAAAAAATTTGTTCGCGGCTGGTTTTGGGATGCAGAGTTACTAATGAGGGCCCAGAAAAAATCATATAAGGTGGTAGAATTTCCGGTAAGGTGGGTGCATGGACAAAAAAGCGAATTTGAACTCAAAAGAGAGCTAAGGATGATTCCTTATGTGCTGAGATTAAGGAAAAAGCTTGCATCATGATTCTGTTAAGAACTACTCTTTTTACATACAATGGTCTGATCCATCCCACACCTAAAGAGATTGGATAACAAAAAAATCGTCCAGACTAGAAATTTATATATTTTTTCAATTAAAAAATTGTTTCCTGGAACATCAACTGCTTTCATAGGGCGATTATGGTTTTTCTGCAGCAATACATCCAAGCCATCCCTCTCCATAAGTGTTTTTAAAGATTTGTTTGTATAATGCTGAATATGGTGAAGAGAATAAAGTCTGTCATAAGCAGTATGTATTCCAGCCTTGTTTAACAGTCTAGATATTGAATACATTAAACTGTTACTATTAATAGTCATTATGAAAAGGAATCCTTCTGGTTCTAATAAGTCCTTCAACTTTCGAACAAACAAGTGTGGATTGTCAACATGTTCAATTACTGCAAAGCTGCTGATAATATTGAATTTGATTTTGATTTTTTTTTCTAAAAAATTTCCCTTGATAAAATGTATCCCGGGATATTGATTGGATATTAAATCAATCCCGAAAAGCCTGGCAGCAGGATTTTTTGCCCTGATATATTTCAGAAAGTCGCCTTTTCCACACCCAACATCAAGGAGTTGGATTTGTTTATCTCTCAATAGCTTTAGTGATTTTGTGTAAATAAAACTAAACAGTTCATAGTCCTGGTTATCAAACCAGTTCTTGTGTGTCTCCATAAAATAATCATCATTATATTTTTCTTGTTTTTCTTTCTGGATGGCTGTAAATACATGGCTGCAAGAATTGCATTTATAAATGTTTAAACGGTTTTCTTCCTTAATAGTTCTATCGCTTTGGCAGATCGGGCATAAAGGCTTCATTTTATTACTTTATAAATAAATACTTCATCTTTATTGTTTCTTGTCAAATCACCGTAATCTTCTTTTATACTAGTCACCAGTTCAAACTTTTCTGGATGCTCTTTAATAAATTCAATTGACTCCTTAGCATAATAGTAGTAAACATAGGTATAATAGTTCCCAAAAACAACATAGTCTATATCATAATATTTAATTAAAGGCAATAGATTTTCAGATAACGGGGGCAAACCGAGTATTCTGTTTTTAGTCAGGTAATTCAATTTGTGCGTATAGCCTGCCTGCGCCATAATAGCATCATCTTCCTCTAAATTAGTTCTAATGAACTCTGCTGTTCTGTTGGCTGGCACAAATTTTTCATTGAAAAGCACAAAATAACTGTTATGGTAATACCAGAACCCAGCCAGTATTAAAAGAAGAGCTACTGCCAAAGGTGCTAAATTTCTATAAACTTTTAACATCTTCATTTTCTTGAATAACATAAAAAATCCAAGCCCTATAAAATAATATAATAGTAAATAGTCTGCATAAATGTACCTTGGAGAACTGACCTTCTGTGTCAGTGGGAACAGAAAAATCAGAAACACAGCTATCAAATAGAGATTAGCATTATTATAAATCTTTTTTGTCCTAATAAAATCTTTCAATATATATAAAAAACTGAATGTTGCAATAAGTGCGAGTGGCAGATAGATAATAATCATGTACATGACATGCCTTGGGAAAAGCAGATAATGCATAGTGGTAAGATTTAAGCCACGAGGTATATCGAAAGGTATCATATTAAACATATAGCCTAGGCCAAAAGCATAATGCCTTGCCCTTAAGGTAATACCCCTACCCCTATTCGGGTCATAATCCTCAAAAGACACAGGATCTAAAAGCTCAAGAACCCCAAAACCCTTCGTTGGCACTGGAGCGCCTTCTAGACCTGATGGATAAAATTCGTTATTCATATATTGATAAGCTTTGACACCTATCCACGAAGTATAAACTAAGAGAACTATTATGAAAGGTATAGCAGCATACTTCAGATTCGGGAAAATAAATTTCTTCCAGTTGATTCCTTCTTTATTGAAGAATATATAAGACAAAATAAATGTGGGAAATAAAAAAACAACATGGTCTGCTGTTAAAGCCAGAGCTCCGCCAAATAAAGAAGCAAGTAGTAATGATTTCTTATCGTAGAATTTAACAGCCTTAATATAATAATAAATTGACAATATAATCAGCATGACTGTAAAAGATTCCTTTGAGGGTATACTGGCTGCTATAATTAATTCATCGGACAGTGTAAAGAAAAGTAAAGCGACAAAAGTAACATAAAAGTTATTGAATAAGAGCATAAATAATCTATACACAATAAAAAAAGTTATGCTGGCCGCTAATAAAGAGATAATTAGTGATGCAACAAATTCATCCTGAAAAATAAGGGCAAAAAAATAAATAACATAAGGGTATAAAGGTCCATGATTTATAAATAGTTGATTATTATTTAATGTATGATAAGGAAAATTTCTCGCAACTTCCAGGTATTTAATAGAGTCTGCACCTAAAAAAGTCGAGGAATAGTTTACAAACAGCCTCAAAAACAAAAAAATAACAAATAAAGTTATAAGGATGTTTCTATGTGTAAATAATCTTTCTTTTAGTTTATTCATTTGGTGTATTGTTGAAATATACTATTATGAAAATATTTAGTTTAACTATCTATCTTAATTTTAAGATTCTAGGTGTTGGAAGAGGGACAATAAAATCTCCTTTAAACCCTTTTTCCCTAAGCTTTGGAGCGAGCTCTTCAGCAATATGCCAAGACAGCAATAAAGCATATTCCGGCTGGTCTTCATAAAGCTTAGACTCTTCAACAACTGGAATTAATGTTCCCGGAACATACTTTCCAATCTTATGGGAGCCTTTTATTTCCATGACATAATCCATAATGCCCTCATCTATTCCGACATAATTAATCAGAGTGCTTGCCCTTGACGGTGCTCCAACACCGTATATTTTCTTCCTTTGTTTTTTTATATCCAGCAGCAAAGAATTAAGTTCAAGTTTTGAAACAACAACCTTGTCCTTGAATTCCAAAAGCTTTTCCTTGCCTACTACAACATTTTTTTCTTTTTCAAGCAATTTAGTTACAGTCCCCTTTGCAGCATATTTTCCCTTTCTGGCTGCATAAACCCTTATAGAACCTCCATGTGTTGGAATCTGTTTAGCATGTATAATTTCCAGATTATGCTTTTCAAGCAGATATTTTAAGCTGTGCAAAGAATAATACCTCAAATGCTCATGATAAACCGTATCATATTGAAGTGTTTCAATCAAACTAAGCAAATAATGTGATTCTGAAATAAAAACTCCATCATCAGCCAACACATCAAGAATCAGTTCTACAATTTCATTGACATTATCAATATGCGCAAAAACATTTGTTGCTGTTATTATTTTTGCTTTTCCATATTCTTTTTTTATTTTCTCAACAACGTCTTTTTTGAAATAGTCCAAAATAGTTGGAATTCCCTTTTCTATGGCAATTTTCCCAATATCTTCTGGTGTAATTCCAAGAACTTTGTGATTGCCCTTAAAATTGCTCAACAAGTTGCCATCATTCGAACCTATATCTATTACCAAATCTTCCTTACGCAGATTTACAATAATTTTACATTCTTCATACATCTCAGCAAAATTTTCCCTCAATATTTTTGTGGTACTGCTTGTATAAGGATATTCTGCTGGAAAAAGTATTTTTGGATCAACAATTAATCCTAGCTGGACCAAATGACATTTTGGGCAATAAAGCATCTGTGCTGGATAGCTAGGCTGCTCATCCGGTTTTTCTCCAACAGGGTGCATTTTATTGACGGGAGGCAAATAACCCAAGAATATAATGGATTCTAGTTTATCATTATCACAAATCTGACATCTTTCCACAACAACACTTGAACCAGTCTCATATGTCTTTTTCATTTTATTTTCCTTACCTTATCAGCATTTTCATCATACCATTTCGCAGTAATTTTTAAACCTTCACTAAACGGTATCTTTGGCTTATAGCCTAATTTCTTTAATTTTGCAATATCAGGACATCTTCTTGGTGTGCCGCCTTTTGTCTTTTCGCCTGGAACAATCTCAATTTCTTTTCCAAAATACTTGCCAACTTCTTGTGCAACAGCCCCTATTGACATTTCTTCCATTGTTCCGATATGATAAATATTCATATGCTCACCTTTATCCAAAACTAACATTAAACCATCAATAAAATCATCAATAAAAACAAATGCCCTTGTTTCTTCTCCAGTGCCTTGGATTGAAAATTTTATTGTTTTCTCTTTATTGTTCTCACAAACATTCTTCATCCTCAACACAAATTGAGGTATAACATGCTCCCACCCCATATCAGGACCATATACATTATGAGGCCTGAAAATAACAACCTTATCAAAATGCTTTCTTCCGTAATTTATTGCCATAAGTTCGCTTATTATCTTTCCACCTCCATAAGAATATCTTGGATTCAAAGGATCAGGTATTGACAAATGTACAGTTTCATCTGTTGGAACCTTTTCCGGTGTTTGGTAAACCTCAGAGCTTGATGCGAGCACTAATTCCTTAACATTCTCCTTAATACAGCCGTCAATAACATTAATCATGCCTTTAACCCCAACTTCCAGCACCAGTTCAGGCATCTTATAGAAATATTCAGTTCCATTGATATAAGCAAGGTGTATTACACTATCCATTCCTTTGCATGCTTTCTGCACTTCTTTAACATTTCTTATATCTGCTTTCACAATCTCAATTTTATCAGCAACTTCCTTCAATCTTTCCGCTACTCCCCTTATATTATTATCCAGAACCCTGACACTATATCCTTCTTTAACCAGACGCTTGACTAAAGCAGAGCCTATAAATCCCGTTCCCCCAGTTACCAGATATTTTTTGTTCATTTTTACGCTATGTTTTCTTGTATTCTCATAGGCTTTTTTATCCTTTTCCCGTGCAGGTGGTTTACGCCCCAAAAAAACCATCTTATGTACTCCTTAAACCAGGGGCCGAGCCTGAAAGTAGATTTTCCATGCTCCCTATCGCTTGACCTTATAGGCACTTCTCCAAGCCTCATACCTGCAGCTTGCGCCTTGATTGCCATCTCGAAAACAATGGCCCAGCTAACTGAATCCGATTCCAGTTTTATTTTCTTAAGAATGGATTTTCTGAACATTTTAAAGCCAGTAGTTAAATCTGTGAATACCGAACCAGATAAACTTCTGAAAATCTGGTTTCCAATTCCGGAAAAGATTTTTTGAGTAAAAGAATCATTGTCCCTTCTTCCACCATAAGCATACCTAGTGCAACTCACAAAATCACATCCCTTGTCCATTAGAATTATCATATCACTGATGCCATATACTGGTCCTAAGTCATCCGCAGCAAGAATCAGGATATAATCTCCTTTGGACGCTTTGATTCCCATCCTGATTGCATTTGCCACACCCTTGCCAAATTTGTTTTGAACCAGTTTTGTATTTTTGTATTTTCGCGCAAGTTTCTTGACCACAGGTATGGTATCATCATTTGGAAAATCATAAATAATGAGCACTTGCATCGGCAATCTAATCCTGCTATTTAAAATTTTTAACATTCTTTCAATATTTTTTCCTTCATTACGAACAGGCATCAAAATAGATACCTTAACCTTAGAGTTTGATTTTTTCATTTTCAATAGTTTCAATAGGAATTCAGTTTTCTTTAAGAAAATTCCTTATATGGCTACATACTTCAGTTATATCTTCATCTGAGAGTGTATAAGATGATGGCAGCCATAACGCTTTTTTTGATAATGATGTGCTGTTTGGGAAATTATCATCTGCCAACCTATAAGGTTTTTGAGTATGTATTGGAAACCAGAATCTTCTGCATTCAATCCCATTTGAAAGAACGTATTTATCAAGCTCGTCTCTTTTCTCCACTATCGCATCTGTCCACAAAGGCAATTCTCCTTCTTTAACATTAAAGTTAAACACAGTTATGCCCTTTGTATTTTGCAAACCTTCAGAATACAGCTCATATATTCTTTTTGTCTTTTCCATTCTTTGTTTTATGTAAGCAAGCTGTCCTAGTCCAACAGCAGCCTGAAGATCAGTAAATTTGAAATTATAACCAATAGAAGCGTGTATGTCATCTCCCCCAGTCCCTCTTTTTGGCCTTCCCTGGTCTTTCAGTTCGCGTAAACGTATGTATAGTTCATCATCATTGGTTATTATAGCACCACCCTGGCCAGTTGTAATTATCTTAGGAGGTGAAAAAGAAAAACAGCCTGTTTTTCCAAAGGTTCCTAAGCATTTCTCCTTATACTTTGACATAAAAGCTTCAGCAGCATCCTCAATAACATGGATATCATTCCTTTCTGCAATACTCATAATTTTATCCATATCAGCTGCACGGCCACTCACATGAACTGGAATAACTGCTTTAGTCTTTTCTGTTATTGCTTTCTCAAAAGTGTTAGGGTTTAATGTCAATGTTTTAGGATCAATATCAACTAAAATAGGCTTTGCCCCTGTCATTTCTACAGCATTTGCCGTTGCAATAAAAGTAATATCTGGTACAATAACTTCGTCTTCTGGACCAATCCCTAAAGCCTTTAAAGATAAGAACATAGCTGAAGTGCCGTTTGTAACAGCTAATGCATGTTTACAACCTATTAACTTACATATTTCTTCTTCAAATGATTCAGTTAGTTTGCTTTCATTAGGAAAATGATTGTCCAAAACTTGTTTGACTAACTTATGTTCAATTTCTCCGATTTCAGGCTTACACCAGCGTATTTTTTTTGTTTTGTTATCCATCTGTCCCATCAAAAATTTTATTCAAACCCTTTAAAGTATTTCTCATCCACAATAATCATCTTTTTTTTACCGATTTTGAAGTTTGTTGGGGGAAAAGGCTCAAATGTCATTGCCCTGATAAAATTCCTGATTTTATTCCCATCCCATGACCAATCTATTTCTCCATTATTAGGCAGCTGCTTCTTGCAGTAAGTAGCCTTGCTTTCATCTTGTGGTGTAGATTGAATTTCCTTGCCACTAAGCCACATATCCAGAAATTTGACAAATAATTCTTCTCCCAATAAGGTAAATTTATTGTAAAGTGATTTTGCAGTATCATCCTCATCTATTTCCATCCTCTCCTGTATTATCACTGGGCCAGAATCCATGCCATCATCCATCCAATGCATACTTACTCCTGTAGATTCTTCACCATCAAAAATTGCATGGACTGTTGAATATCTGCCTCTGTATTTCGGCAACATAGCAGGATGTATATTTAGGCATCCTAACCCTGAATTTTCCAATACTTCTTTTGGTATAAGCTGTGTTCCACCTATGCAGAATATGACAACAGGTTTTATATCCTTAATTTTTTGAATAACATCTCCATCTTTTACTTTTTTGTTTTTAATATAAGGTATATATTCAGTTTCTGCTAATTTTATAAGTGATTCATGCCAGCTTTTATCTTTACCATCATCATCCATATTCCCAATCACAATCTCAGGAAGAATTTTTCTCTTGATGAGCTGTCTAAGGCAGTTTACTCCAATCTGCTTCCCCCCAATGAAAACATATTTGGTATTTACCATTTTACATGTAAGATATATCAAAGAAGAAATCTTGATTCAACTTAAATTTGCCTTTTCCCCCCTTTAAGCATCCCCCATAGATCAACAACTTCAATATTATCTGGCACAACAACCTCCTTATACACAGAATGAGGCACACCTACAATAACCACATCGCTCTCCTTGATTAGGTTCTCCTTTGAAACAAAAGTAGGGTCTTTTACAAATTCATCCGAATAATAAACTTTTGCCCCATGAAATCTTAAAATTTTACCTAATTTGTATGAAAGAGAATCCCTGATATCATCTACATCAGCCTTAAACGCCATGCCTAAAATACCCACTTTAGTTTTAGTTAAATCATATTGTTTCCTTAAATTATCTACGATAAAATTAGGCAAACCTTCATTTATCATCATCGCTGCATGACCTAATAAGAAGTTGTTGCTGTTAAAAGAAGATAACTGCATAGTATCTTTCAACAGGCATGGACCAGCAGCAAAGCCGGCTCCTGGCAGGGCATCTGCTCGTCTATACCCTTCTCTCATAGCAGATCTTACCTTATCATAATCCACACCGAAATTATGTGAAATCATATAAAATTGGTTTGCAACAGCAAACTGTATATATCTCCAGGCATTGGAAAAAAGCTTTACCAATTCAGCTTCTCCTATAGAAGTTTTTATTATCTTGGGGGAAAGTATGCCAAACAATTTGGAAGCTTCTTCTACTGCTTCCTCGCTTAAGCCTGCCACGACTTGAGGTAGTTCTTTTAATTCCTTTAATGCATATCCCTGAACAATACGTTCAGGACAATAAGCAATATTCCAGCGTTCATCATTGCCTAATAAATTCAGAATCTGCTGGCAGGTATGCGGATAAACAGTACTACGTATGATAATAGTCTGATCCTGAGTAATATATTTCTTCAGGTTCTCAAAAAATTCCAGGAATGCTCTTGTTTTAGGATTTAGGTATTCGTCCACTGGAGTCCCTATGGCAATAACAATATATTTAGCCTTTGAAACACTATCCATATCAAGCGAAACACAAAGTTTCCCGTTTTCAAGGACTTTTTTCAAGATAGGTTCAGCATCATACTCAATAAAAGGCATAACACCTTTCTTAACAATTTCTGCTTTTTCCTTACTAATATCACTAAGGCAGACATTGAGCCCTTTATCTGCAAAAGCTATGCCTAACGGGAGCCCTACATGTCCAAGACCCCCAACTATAACAACATCAAACTTATTATCTATTTTATCCCCCATTGTCCACCCAAATAACCAAAATATAACGGTTTTGCATCGTTTTTATATACATGGCTTATATATGTAGATTTAAAAAGTTTACTGATTTTATGTATCCTTATTTGCAGAATTTGTTAAGCGAAAGGCTTTTAATCCAAAGATATTACCTGGCTATTGAACAGTATCAAAAATGGAAAAATCAGTTGCAGTAATAGGATTAGGGTATGTAGGGCTACCTGTTGCCTGTCTATGTGCTTACAAATATAAAGTAATTGGAGCAGATATCGATAAGGATAAGATCTCCTCGCTTAAAAAAGGGGAATGTCCAGTAAAAGATAAAGAGCTGGAAAGAAAAATTAAAGAGTTAAAAGGTAAGATAGGTTTTACTTCAGATGTTGGCAAAGCTGTAAGCCAGTCTGATATTGTTATTATCTGTGTACCTACACCAGTTGATAAAAACCATATTCCTGATTTAACAGCATTAAAATCAGCAGCTGATTCTGTTTCAAAAGCAATGAAAGAAAATACTCTGGTGATAATAGAATCCACTATATTTCCAGGGACAACAGAAGAAGTTGTATCGCCAATAATGGAAAAATCAGGGAAAAAGTTTCTCTTGGCTCATTGCCCTGAAAGAATTGATCCAGGAAATAACGATTTTACTATTGAAAGAATAGATAGAGTGGTTGGAGGTATTAACAAAGAGTCTTCAGATAGGGCTTATGAATTCTATGATAGCATAATCAGTTCAGGAAGTGTAATTCAATTGAGCAATGTAAAAGCCGCAGAAGCGACAAAAATGATGGAAAACACGTTTAGGGATATTAACATAGCATTTGTAAATGAAATGGCCAAGAGTTTTGACAAAGCTGGAATAGATATTGTGGAAGTAATCAAAGGAGCTTCCAATAAACCATTTGCATTTATGGCCCATTATCCTGGGGCAGGAGTTGGAGGCCACTGCATTCCAGTTGATCCTTATTATCTAATAGAAAAAGCAAAAAGCATTGGATTTAGCCACAAATTCCTCAGCTTAGCAAGAGAAATCAACAACAGCATGCCTGCTTACACAGTTGAAGTATTAGAGAATGAATTAAAAAAACTCAAAGCATCAATAAAGAATGCAAAAGTAGGGGTGTTAGGTCTGGCATATAAAGCAGACGTTGATGATACAAGGGAAAGCCCTGCATTAAAAGTTATTGAAATCTTAAAAGAAAAAGAAGCCAATGTTTTTGTATTTGACCCATATGTAAAAAAAGGAAGTAATGTCAATGATTTAAGCGAATTATTGGAAAAAAGCGATTATATCATTTTAGTCACAGATCATAAAGAATTCAAAGATATAGAAAACAAATTAGAGGAAAACAATATAAAAATCATAATAGACGGAAGAAACTACTTAGACAAGGAAAAAATAAAATCCCTTAACCTTAAGATAGCTTATCACGGGATTGGTAGGACCTAATTTTTCTTCCTTAACTCTAAAATCTTCTTTATTCCTTCTCTGACAACTGTTCTTGTCTCCCACCCAAGTTCTTTCATTTTAGATATATCTGGCACCCTGTACTCTATTTCTCTTTCCTTCAATCTTGTCTCCTTTCCAAACTCTGCCTTAATTATCTCTGATTTGCTGTTGGTAAGTTCTTTGATTATTTTGGCAAGCTCAAGTATTGTCGCTGGCTTGTTATTTCCGATGTTATATGCTTCTCCAGTCTTGCCTTTTTCAAGAACCGTAAAAACACCATCGGCAATGTCTTCTACATAAGTAAAGCATCTTGTTTGAGATCCATTCCCAAAAACCCTTAAGGGTTTGTTCTCTAAGGCATTATTAATGAAAGTGGGTATTACAAAATTATTTGACTGCCCATGACCATAGACATTGAAAAATCTTACTATCTTGATATCAGTTCCGAATTCATGATTGTAAGCCTTTGCATAGATCTCTGCTGCAAGTTTAGACACCCCATATGTTGAAATCGGGCCTTTTACACTGTCTTCACGGATAGGAAGCTCTCTTGGCTCACCATAAACTTCTGAAGATGACGCATAGATCATTCGTTTAACATTTGCTTCAACAGCTGATTTAAAAACATTAACAGAACCTTCAAGATTAATCCTCATAGTATCTAACGGCTTATTATCAGAATTATCCACGCCAAGCATAGCGGCAAAATGATACACAACATCACAACCAAGAATATCTTCTGCCAACTCATCCATGATTGATTTGTTTACGAATTCTAGGTTTTTGTGCTTAATATTTGGTTTTCGCAGGTCAAGGACTTTGACTTCGTGCCCCTGCTCCAGCAGACGTTTGACTAGATAGGACCCAATAAATCCAGAACCGCCTGTAATAAAAACTTTCATGTAAGAATGAATTAGTATTTTATTTATAAATTTAACTGTGAGTATTAAAGTAATCAATCAGGATCTTTATAATTCTCTCAGCAGCCTTACCATCCCATAGTTCAGGTATTTTTCCATCCCTTTTTATTTTATTATCTATCACCTTTAAGGATTCTCCAATTATTTTGTTTGCATCAATGCTTACTAGCAGATTAGTGCCTTGCTCAACAGTAACTGGTCTTTCGGTATTATTCCTTAACGTAATGCATGGTACTCCTAAAACAGTTGTCTCTTCCTGTATGCCGCCAGAATCAGTCAAAACAAGCTTGCTATTAGCCATCAAATGCATAAAATCAAAGTAGCCTAAAGGCTCTGTTAGTATCAGATTTTTCATACTTTTTATTCGCTCCCTTAGATTGAACATATCAATATTCTTCTGTGTCCGTGGATGCACTGGAAAAACAATCTTGATTTTCTCCTGTATTTTTTCAAGTATAGAAACAATATTCTCAAAACCCTCTTTAGTATCGACATTGCTTGGCCTATGCAAAGTTAAAACAGCATAGTTATTTTTATCCAAATCTAATTTTTCCAATATTTTCGAATTTTCAGCTTTTTCCCTATGGTTCAACAAAGTATCAATCATAACATTTCCAACAAAAAATATCTTATCTTTACTTATGCCTTCTTTTAGCAAATTTTCATTCCCGCTTTTTTCTGTAGTAAACAAAAAATCACTTATTTTGTCTGTTTCTACCCTATTAGATTCCTCAGGCATTGTATTATCGAAGCTCCTTAATCCGGATTCAACATGTGCAACTTTAATGCCCAGCTTATTAGCAGTTTCTGCAGCCGCAAGAGTTGAATTGACATCACCCACAACCACCACAACATCTGGTTTCTCTTTCTCAATAATCGGTTCTAATTTTTCTTTTATGGATTTAATCTGCTCTTCTCTTGTTCCAGAACCAACCTCCAGATTAACATCAGGTTTTGATAATTCCAGCTCATCAAAGAACAATTTACTCATTCCCATATCATAATGCTGGCCAGTATGGACAAGGATATGTTCTATTTTATGCTTCTTAATCTCTTCAATTAATGCTGCTAATTTCATAAAATTAGGCCTTGTTCCTACTATACTCACAACTTTCATATGCCTAGGGAATCCCAAATATATTTAAATAGTTTCCTAATACTAAGGTATATGAAAAAATTAAAGGTAGCAGTAGTAATACCAACTCATTTTGACATACATTCATCTCTAAATAATTTGTTAAAGGTCTATAGGTACCTGATAAAAAACAAGAATATAGAAGTAACTATTTTTACTGATAAAAAAAATGATGTAAATTATAAGGATTTTAAAGTACAAAAGATTAATGGTCTGGATTACAAAACAATATTTGAAAAGCTCCTGTTTCTCCTAGGAATTCCAAGATTTTATTACATAGATCTAATCAAGAAGCTAAAAGGCTATGATGTTATTGAATCGAGCAATCCAGAGTTTTACTTATTTGCCTACCAAGCCTATAAGGCTGCAAAAAAATACCAAGCAAGGCTTATTTATAGGACATCACAAACTGTAGAAGGATTTTATTTATTTAAAGTAACAAAGTATATTATTGCACCAATAGCAAGAAAGGCATACAATTACGCAAGCTACCTCTTATTTACAAATCCCAAAGCTGTGGAAAGATGCATAAAATTAGGATTAGTAAAAAAAAATTCAAAAAATGTTGTAGTAATGGGCCATGCTACAGACACAGGCACATTCAAACCAATGAATATTAAAAAAAATAAGAGCAAAATAATTATTTTATCAGTTGGAGGTTTGTATAAGATAAAAGGTCATCATTTAATAATAAAGGCTTTGAAAAAGGTTATTGAAAAAGGGCATAACGCTGAGCTATGGATTGTAGGAAGCGGTTACTATAAGGACAATTTAATGAAACTAGCAAAAAAATTAAATATTGAAAATAAAGTGAGATTCTTTGGAAAAAAAGGCCATAAAGAATTAGCAAAAATTTATAACATCTCGAATATATTTGTCTTAGCCAACTATCAAGAGATAACTCCGGCTGTCAATGAAGCCATGGCATGTGGAAAGCCTGTTGTTGCTATGGAATGCGGGGGAAAAGGTTTTGTTATTCCAAATGAGAATTATGGCCTAATCTCAAAAAGGTTTGACATAGAAGACATGGCTGACAAAATCATAATATTAATCAAAAATAAAGAGTTGGCAAGAAAGATAGCAAATAAAGGCAAACAACATATTATCAAGAACTTTGGCATCAAGAATGTTGCAGAAAAAATTTATAAATGTCTCACAGGGTAAATTAAGTAACACTCAATTATTGCTTTTTTTGATTGTGCTAGTTGGATTAGTGTTAAGATTAGCCTTTTTCTCCGGGATGGGGATTTCAGATTCTTTAACATACAGCAAAACAGCATATGATCTTGGTGAAAGTAAAGGCATTGACCCAGAAAGCACACTAACTTTATCAACAAGACTAGGATTAATATATACTACCGCCCTCTCCTATAAATTATTTGCAATCAATAATTTTTCATCAGTTCTGTTTGTACTTTTAACTTCAATAGGAAGCATCATACTAATTTTTTATTTCGGAAAATTATTGTTCAATGAACGAACAGGATTAATGGCTGCTTTTTTATTGTCTTTTTTCCCGCTTGACATGGTTTATGCTACAAAACTATTGACAGACATTCCCTCTGCATTTTTCATGGCATTAGGCGTTTACCTTTTCCTATATTCTGAGAAAGTATCAAAGTTAAAATACAGTATGGGCTACCTTTTTGCTGGAATTTTTATAGGTATAGGCTACTTAATAAGGGAAAGTGCACTTCTTATTGTATTATTCTTCATCATATATATACTATACAAAAGGAAAATAAAAAAAGAATACTTTCTTGTTCCACTAGGCGTTTTGCTTATATTTGTAATTGAAGCATTAATATTTTTTTCATTGACACAGGATTTATTTTTCAGGACACAGGCTTCCCAGCAGGTCTTGGCAAAAGTAGTTATTGCCAATAATTATTACGGAAGATTAGATTTTCCAACAGGCTTATTCCATTATCCCTATATAATCCTGACCAACAACCTCATCTCATATTTCTATATTTTTATTTTCATAGCAATATTATACTGTTTGGCAAGAAAGAAAAAAGAAACATACATATTATTATTTTGGTTCATACCTTTGCTGCTGTATCTAAGTTTTGGTTCATCAAGTTTTACACAATATCTCCCATTTATAGCTAAAGCCAGGTACCTTACAATAATCACAATACCTGGGATACTGCTATTAGCTTTTTTCCTTGTAGGAAAAGGCCATTTCATTAAAAGAGTAGCAATGTCTCTGGCTTTGATATTGCTTTTAACATCAGTTGTATCAGTATATTTGCGTGAAGACAGGAATCTTTTGGATAACTTAAATATCGTATCACCTTATCTAAAAGGATTAGACAAACCAATTTATATGGATAGTAGGTCTATAAAAGTCTTGGACTATATTTTAAAATACAAAAATGAGATAGATGCTAGAAGATACACAACTGATTTAAAAATAATTAAGGATGCCTATATACTGGTAAATAAAGATATGATAAGAAGATTAAAAGAGTCTAATAATAACACAAAATTTCCTGTAGAAATAGATAATCCGCTGGAAAATTGGAAGATAACAAAAGAAATAGGCAAAGGAGAAAACAGAATTATCATCTACTTTGCATCATAAAAATGACAACCTACACAAAAATTGCTGTTAAAGGTGCTGCAACAATCTTATTTATATCACTTATAGCTGCTTTTTTGGGTTACCTAATAAGAATTATTCTTGCAAGAAACCTATCTGTTGAAGAATTTGGTTTATTCTATGCTGTTTTTGCATTTTTAGGGCTTATTGGAGTTTTTAAAAGCCTTGGTTTCGACAAAGCTCTCGCAAAATTTATTCCTGAATTTATGCATAAAAAAGAAAATGATTCTATAAAAAACTCAATTTTACACGTTGCTATTATACAAATAATAACAAATTCCATTATGATACTAGCAATATACTTGCTTTCTAACTACCTTGCCATTAATTTCTTCCACAATGCTCAGGCTACTATTATCATTAAATTGTTGGCTA
>Ga0187833_10003034_pt1 | contig 17460 bp, 21 predicted proteins | sample ETNtaG_37_FD_167968 | JGI IMG/M metagenome (GOLD analysis project Ga0187833, IMG submission 167968) | Marine microbial and viral communities from oxygen minimum zone, Eastern Pacific Ocean - ETNP2014_SV_400_PacBio MetaG (Illumina Assembly) | ecosystem: Environmental > Aquatic > Marine > Hypoxic...
TTTTGCTATTATTACAAAAACTGGGCAAGATAAGCCAATTAAGCGTATTTATCCTGATGGTGCAAATGCGCGTTCTAATCTCAGTGATGACTATGACAGTTTAGGCAAGCACGAAGAGGCGATAGAGTCACACAAGCAGGCACTGAGGCTTGACCCTGATGATGTAAGTGCTTATAATAATCTCGGTGGTGTCTATTTCAATTTAGGCAAATACGAAGAGGCTATTAAGTCATTCAAGCAGGCAATAAGGATTGATCCTGATTATAAAAAGGCTCATGTTAATCTCGGTCTTGCCTATCGCAAATCAGGCATGAATAAAGAAGCGATTGACGCTCTGCCTTAGAGCAGATGATGATATTAAGAAGGCTTGGCTATGTACTGTCATATGAACTGTTTAACTTGATTAATGAATAATTAAAAGGGAAATAAATTATGTCAGCGCAAAAGTGTCAGAAATGTGGAGTAAGAGTCTTTTTTTATCGTGACGAATCTACAGGTGCTGAAAAGTGTCCTAGTTGCGGGACTACGAATCCACATACACCCGAAGAAGAAGACTCTCCTGCTAAATGCCCAAGCTTTGGTTCCGAGCTATTCTGGTCAATGCTCAAATTGGCAAAATACGTCATCTTTGCCTGCCTTGCTGCTATGCCTGCTATAATTATAATTGGGATTATATTATTGGCTTGTTCATATATGGGTGAGCATGATAAGCATCATTTTTGAAAATGGGGAATAGAGATGGCGTCCCCATAATCATTCTTAGGATGTAAACATTGAAAATACTCGGATATGGCGAAGGTGCTTTTACTTTAAGGGTTATACAAGAACACGATTCAGAAATTCTTGAATTATTAGAAAAAGACTCATCTTCAGTTGATTCTCTAGCATTTTTTCGTCCAAGTTTCGGCAAAAGCGGAGGTAAGAATAGCTCTCAATTTGGAGAGTTTGACTTAATCATAGCAACGTCAAATAATGTATATTTGATAGAAAGCAAATGGGATAATTTCAAAAATAATGATAATGATGTTATGGAACTAAAGAGTGAACAAATACTACGGCATAAGATATTTTCATGGTATTATGTAAATTGGAGCGCTCATCAGTACAAAACCTGGAATGACTTTGCTGAACAAAAAGCTGATATGTTTTCTAAATTATTTTCTAATAAACTGATTGCCCAGCCGGAAACTTTACTTGCTCAAAATTTAGAGACTGTTTTAGTAAAATTAAGAGAATACTGCACAAAATATAATAGTCCAATAAATGTATTGCTTTTCTTCCACGGCGCACAATCACAGAAAGTAAAAAGAGTAAAATCAGGAAGATTAAAATTTGAGGTTATAAACATAGATTATAGTAAATTTACTGAAAATAATTTTACTAGTTTATGACAGCATACTGATGGATACAGTTTCAAAGGAAGTCCGCAGCCGAAATATGTCGGCGATTAGGTCAAAGAATACAAACCCTGAGACTGTTGTCAGGAGTCTCTTATTTGCACTAGGATACAGATACCGTCTGCACAGAAAGGACCTGCCGGGAAAGCCTGACATTATTTTAAAAAAACACAATACAGTCATTTTTGTACACGGCTGTTTTTGGCACCAGCACAAAGAATGTAAAAGAGCAAATATTCCAAAATCAAATAAAAAATATTGGATACCAAAGCTTGAAAGAAATGTAGAAAGAGATAAAATAAATAAAAGAGAACTGAACAGATTAGGGTGGAACGTTATTACTATTTGGGAATGTGAGACAAAAGATTCAGGAAAAATAACTGCAGAACTCAAAAAGAAATTAAATGGTTAAAACAAATACACATACTGTCGGCAGTCTATTCGCTGGAGTAGGAGGAATTTGCCAAGGCTTCGCAGATGCAGGTTTCAATGTGATCTGGGCAAATGATAACGATAAATTTGCCACTCTTACATATGAAGCCAATTTTGCACATAATTTTGATAATACAGATATACACACTTTAAACCCTTCAGACTTCAAAAAGGTTGATGTAATTACTTCAGGTTTTCCTTGCCAGGCATTCTCGATTGCAGGTTATCAAAAAGGATTTAAAGACTGTCGCGGAAACTTGTTTTTCGAAACAATGCGTTTTGTAAAAGATCTTAAGCCAAAAGCAATTTTATTAGAAAACGTCAAGAATTTAAAGAGTCATGATAAGGGGAAAACGTTTAGGATTATAGAAGATTGCGTGAGAGATTACGGATATTCTTTTATACCGAAAGTTTTAAACACAATGGAATACGGTAATATTCCTCAAACAAGAGAAAGAATATTTGTTGTCGGGTTTAGGGATGAAGCAGATTTTGATAAAGCAGGATCAAAAGCTTTGTGTTCAAGATATTTTAGTTATCCTTCCAAAATAAGATTAAAAAAGACTGTCCATAATAATATCTTACAAAAGAGAAAAGCTGAAGATAGATATTACTACACCGAAAAAAGCAAATATTACAAAATATTGAAAAAACAAATGAAATCAAAAGATACAGTTTATCAGTGGAGGCGGGTATACTTAAGAGAAAATAAAAGCGGAGTATGTCCTACATTAACAGCTAATATGGGGACCGGCGGGCATAATGTCCCGTTGGTCCTTGATGGCTACGGGATACGAAAGCTTACCCCAAGAGAGTGTGCGCGACTGCAGGGATTTAAAGATTCTTTTAAACTCCCCGAGGAGGTTGCAAATACTCAGTTGTATAAGCAAATGGGCAATTGTGTGACAGTTTCTGTTATTAAGCGTATTGCTCAGCAGATTAAAAAAGCTTTAGATGTAAAATATAATGGTACAGTACAGAAAAGCATAGCATAGCAATTAGAGGGCCTTAACAGTTTGTATTTTCATAATATGAAAAAGACATTATTAGGAATTTACAATAGTCTGTTAAATTCATATGGGGAGAGAAATTGGTGGCCTGCGAAAAACAGATTTGAAGTAATTGTTGGAGCTGTTCTTGTTCAGAATGTATCTTGGAGTAATGCTGAAAAAGCAGTAAATAATTTAAAAAAGTATAATCTTCTTAATCCTCCCTCAATACATAAGTCTTCTGTCAAAAAACTAGCACCTCTTATAAGATCTTCCAGATTCTATAATCAAAAAGCTGAAAAGCTAAAAAATTTTACTGATTACTTATTCAATAACTATAACGGTTCTTTAAATAAAATGTTTACTGTTGATACGGAGAAACTGCGTAAAGAACTGTTAGATATTAAGGGAATCGGGAGAGAAACTGCTGACAGCATTTTGCTGTATGCTGGCAAAAAACCGTCATTTGTGTCTGATGCTTATACAAAAAGATTTCTGGAAAGATACGGTCTCTTAAACGGCTTATCGTCGTATGAAGAAATAAGAAGTTTATTTATGGATAATATTCCTGAAGATACATATATGTATAACGAATACCATGCTTTAATAGTCCATCATGGTTATGCTGTATGCAAGTCAAAACCGTCATGCCAGATATGTCCAGTAAAAAAAATAAGCAAGAAAATTTACTGTTCCCATCCAAGCAATTTTGAACACTCGGATTAGTATTTAAAAAACAATTTCTTGTGGGAAATCATAATCAATTATTCTATTGGGAGACAGCGGTTTCATGTTATTTTCATACCAGTCTGCATGTATTTCAAACAACTTTTTTGGTGAAATTTTTTCAATGTTTTTCATCTGTATAATTTCCTGTGCTAATCGTTTTCCGTTAATCAAAATCATTGGATAATTGTCATCTATTAGTTCCTTTTGGGCATTATCTGAAAAAGCCCCAGTAGTAACATAAACGCCAATCCATCCCCTTTGAAGCCTTGCTACAACACGAGCCAGGTCACTAGCACTGACTGAGGAATCAGTAGTAATACATTTTGCCTGCCCAAGCACCACAATGGATGTCTTTGAGAAGCCATTTCCTAAATCTAACCGGTTCACAAAATCTATTCCCTCATCTCCTGACTTTTGAGTAACCCATCCTTGTTTAATGTTGCCACCAATTACTCTACACGAAACTGCAGAAGCTAATCCTTCAAAGTGATGTTTTGATTTATTTTTTTTATCAAAAAAACTGTAAACTTTTTTTAATATTTCTTTTTCTTCTGCAGAGAGGGCTTTTTGTTCGTTCTTTTTGATAATACGGCTTTTGGACACTATTCGTCTTAAAGTTTCAAAATTCTCATCTTCTTTTTTTACCCACTTCTGCCATGCTTTTGGTGCATACTTTAATGTTTCTTTTGAAACTAGATCCTTGTCTCTTCTTTTATCAATCCACTCCCATGGGAATTTATCATCCTCATGATCCAAGTTAAGGAGCAGTATTTCAAATACTACGTTTGTAAAATATTCATTCGTATTATTTTCACGCTGAATCCTAATAAATACTTTTGTAGGTATTCCGTATCCCTGGAAAGATCTGTAGCCTTTTCTTTTCCCATTAATTATCTCTTGCTTGAAGATAATGAGCGGAGGAGCAAAGATTCTTTTTGAATGATCTCTATAGAGGGGCAATACCTTAATTAATGCCTTGTTGCCAGGAGACTCAGAAGCAATTAATTTTGAAGATTTATTATCACCATTATAAATTGCATATCCTTGATCCGCATTTATTATGTCAACCCAAGGGGTTTGATCAGTTCCTTGTTTAAATGGATTGCTGTGTATTATAAAAGCAGGAATCCTGGAAATATTTTTGCCTGGCTCTCTGACATTTGCATAGCTAAAAATACCCTTGCCACCTGCCCCAACGCCAGTATCATACGCACCTTTAGTTAATGCATAAAAGTCAGCATAATTACTAGAGGCTGAAGTCGTTGATCCGGTTTGATATCTGAATATCTGACCGATTTTTATCTTCATCTGATAATCAAAATGAAAATTCAATTAAATATTTCTTTGGTTATTTCGTCTTTGTAAAGATTAAATTTTTCTTCATCATTTATAATTTCTCTTATATTTTTTGACATAAGGTTGTCTGTAACTTGGAATTCAATCAAAAGGTCATCTTTAAGCCAATTGCTAGGCCGAAGTCTTAATTCCATTCTTTTCTTGGCCTTATATACCTTTACGCTACCATATTTCTCATCTATAAAATTTGATGCCCATACAGATTCACCACTTGTTTTTAGCACCTCAATATCATCAAAATTCTGTGTATTTACTTCAAGGCCACACAAGTAAAACTTTAGACCTGCTCTTAATATGATGAAATAATAAATATGGTGCAAATTTTTTTTGTCCTTTACTGCTTGTATTTTTTCCTGCATAATCTTTGACCATCCGTCTAAAATTTCCTCATGACTTTCTTTGTTGAATAAATCATCCAGTTCGCTACCTGTTCCAGCGAATTTTTGAGCAAGTGAAGTTTCTCCAGAATCACGATCTAGCAAATCTCCATTATCTTCTATTTTGCACGAAACCATTTTAACATCAGCACCCCATTCATCAGCTTTTATAACATCTACAGGATAACTTCCAGAACCAACAGGAGTGACTCCTAAAGCCTGAACGGCCCATTGTTCTATGTGTTCTTTTGGCACTTGTATGGGCAAGTCTGATTGGCCTTCTAATGTTTCCGGTTGTGCAAAAATTGATTTACTTATAAAATACTTAATCACCTTAATCGCAGTCTCATCAAAGAACTGTTTTAAACTCTCTATTGATAGTGGCACCAATACCATATTAGGTTCTCATATTAGTATATTATTGGATAAAATTAATTCAATGTGTCTTAGAGCTTGGACATTAGCTTATTCCAGTCTTTATCTGAGTTATGCATATCTTTTACGCTTTTTGCATATCTATATCCCTCAAATTTCTGTCCTGGAATTTCATTTGTTTTATAAAGCTCTTTGTGCCAGGAAAAACCGCAAATCCACACTTTAATTTTCTTTAACTCGTCTATTTTCCGAAAGTTCTTATTCTTATCGAGATAATCCTTAACCTTCCTAAAAAAAGAATGCTCCCTTAAAATTCTAAATAGATGGTCTGACGGTAAATCAACTCTTGCAAATACATATACGTCAGACTTTCTCTTCGGATTTTCATACTCAAGCGGATCTATTACATTAAAACAGCTTTTTATTTTGCTGGATTTGACTGCAATGCACAATTTTGGTTCTTTCCATTTGCGCTTCTTTTTTACTGCTACTATATCCTGTGGTGTAATTTGGCCTGGATGAACAGCCATATCAAGCTTTACTGAAGTCCAAAATCTATTCTGTAGAAACTTTTTAAAACCATGTTCGGCTAAAATGCCAATTATAAAATCATCAGCAATTTGAACTTCACTTCTTGCGCCTCTTATTCCTGTTCCATGACCGCCTGTGCTACTGTAAGCCATCTTGATAGCAAATTTAAAGCATTTTTCATAATCACTCAAACCTAAAGATAAAGTCCTTTTTTTTCTTAGCTCGTTCCAATCATCGAGATTTGATTTTGAAAAATACCATCTTGATATTTTTTTATAACCTTGGATTTCAGCACTGTTTCTAAAGTAATTATCAAAGTGCTTTTCCGGAATCTTTAAATATTCGATAGCTTCTTTTCTTGTTAATTCTTTATTCATGTTAACGTGGTGTTAATAGGTGAATGAGTTCCTCTGTGTTGTGCATGTCTCCGGATTGAATGTAATAGTTTTCTGCATCCATTCGTGTTGTTCTATTTAAATAGCTTTGTCGAGGCAAGATATGTTTGTTTGAGATAACAAATTTAATATCATCCAATGTGGCAAATCCAGGAATGTCGGAATTCCAGTCTTCTTTGAGAACTATAGATTCTAGTTCTTCCCTTGCTATATTGTTTGAAAAAAACATCCGATTCCTTCTCATCAATGCTTCGCCGTCTGGAGAGATGCGGACTAAAAGAAAAATATCATAATATCCCCTGCATGGCTTTTCTTTGTTAGGAAGATATTGACCCTCGAATGACCAATCTTTTGTCTCTAAAAGAAGCAGATTTCCATAAAATTTAGTTGATTTAATATTTATCTTTTTATTGTTTGCCTCAATATCAAAGGAATCCCATTCCCCAAGGGCATATGTTGACAGATCCGGTTTTGGAGATGTTATACCGTTTTCTTGCAGAAAATTGTAAACTGTGAATTCAGAAAGCTTTCCTTGGAAGGTGTTAATAAATATCTCTCCCTTCTTTCGGTAATGTACGCCACCACTTCTATATGAGCGGTGTTCTCCTTTTGTGCCGAAAGTCATGTCCCATGAGAAGTAAAAACATTCAGTAATATTTGTCTGTGAAAGGAGAGCGGAAGGCTGGTAGTCTCTTTTGAATTTTATAAAATAGCAATTCAAATCATCACCTTGATCAAGCTTTCTATACATTTAAATTTCCTGTTTTGAATGGGCTAAGTTTTTTTGATTGAATAATACCTGAATATATGCTGAATCTCGGCCTTTTTCCTTGTTTTTGCTGGTCCCTTAAAGTTTGTTTCTTGTTTACCTTGTGATTATATATATCATTGTTGTCTATCAGATATAGGTCGAAGGATCCATCCCAAGCTCCATGACGATAAAAATCCGCAAAATAAATCTTGTCCCAAACACTGTCAGGCCCGAAAGATGTTAGGTCTGGCAAAACACTACAGGCCTTAACTTGAATCCTCTCATTTTTGATTGGGTCATAGCAGTCCCAAGAAGAATTTGCACCAGGTATGCTATCGAGTACTCTTAAAAATCCCATTTCTAAGCAGAAAGCACTCTCCGACAACCCTTCAGGCAGGTTTACAGAACGCGCCTTAAATTTTGCTAAGTCATTGCATAAAGAACGCCAGCTTTTATATATATTTTTTAGTTTTGTGCGGTCTGATTCGTCAAAAGTTAAAACCTTTACTTCAAAGTTGCCTTCTGGCAGTTTAAGTGTTTTGGTTATCTCTTTCATTAGTATTAGCGAACTCTGTTCTTAGCCTTTTGAACCAGCTCTACTCACAAAGCAGATCCTCTGACCTTATTTCTAGGGTTTTGGCAATTTTCTCTAGATTTTTTAAGCCAAGATTCTTTTCACCTCTTTCGATTTGCCCAATGTACGCTCTGTGAAGTTCTGCTTCTAATGCGAGTTTTTCTTGGCTCCAGCCCTTCTTTGTGCGGTAATCTCTTATTTTTTCACCGACTTTTTTATTTATATCAGCCATAGATGGTCTCCTTGATAATCACATTTATAGCGATATGCTACTTATAAGTCGACTACCTATAGGTAGCATATTTTTGTTTAATATTTATGTTCAGTAACAAGATTTATAGAATATTCTATAGATTATGGAGCAAAATATTGTTAGTTTGAAGAGAAAAACAATGTACTTCAAATAACAGAAATCCAGCCTAAACTTTGTAGTTATGAAAAAACTAACTATTGAAGAAATGAGAAGTATTGCAGAGGAACGAGAAGGCAAATGTCTATCAGATACTTATGTAAATGCTAACAGAAAACTTCTGTGGGAATGTGCAGAAGGGCATCAGTGGGAAGCTAAGCCAAATAGCATTAAAATAGGAACATGGTGTCAAAAATGTGCACGTGAATTAACCAAAGGAACGATTGAAGAAATGCAAAGGATTGCCAACGAACGTGGCGGTAAATGCCTGTCTGATGCTTATGTAAATAATCAAACAAAACTTCTATGGGAATGTGCAGAGGGACATCAGTGGGAGGCGATGCCAAATAGTATTAAGAACGGTTCATGGTGTCCGCATTATACACGTATAGCTAGAAAAGGGAAAAATTAATAGAAGCTTGTCAATAACTTGTTAGCCTTCTAAAATAAAATGTCAGATTCTTGGAATGAAAATGAAATAAAAGATACTGTCTTCAAGTATTTAAAAATGGTTGATGCGGAAGATAAAGGTCAAAAGTTAAACAAATCAAAAATTTATAGGGAATTACACAACTAGAAAGATGATGATAAAAGAAAATATTCAAAAAATGAATAATCCCCAATTTGGAAGTTTTGGAGAATATATATTTGCTGATTATGTAGTTAAAATCCTTAAAAAAAAAATAAAGAAGGTTCACCGTGATGGTGTGGATTTCTTATTTAACAATGCAAGTATTGATGTTGGAGCAAGTAGAAAGCTAGCTCTAGATTCTAGAAAGAGAAGAAAAATACCAGGAAAGGATGTTTATGTTATTTTTTATAAGGATTGTTGCTTTATTGAGTACCCAGGAAATTATGAATACAAATTAAAATGGCCAGAAATTGTGCGATTATATAGGGAATGGAGCAAATCCAGGGAGATTAAAATCCCTTCCAAGTCACAAAGATCTTACAATAAGGAATACACAGATATAATAAAAGATATAAATTCATTTTATACTGGAAATGGATATGATACAAGAATTATATACAGAACGGTTTCTACAAGATTTGGACTAAATGAAAGCCCTGACAACCTTTTGCCCAAGAAAGAAAAGGAACTGTCGATAAGCATTTATTTAGATTTTTATGATTTCAAAAGGATAGAATCCAATATCAGGTTTATAATAGCTTTTCCTGACATGCTTAATTATGAAATACCAAGGCAAAAAAAGATTTCTTTGAAATCCGGAAGAAGTGATTTTGAAAAGATAGATCTAACCCAAATTGTACCTAATAAACACAAATGTTATTTTGATAGTCTTGAACAATTAAAAAATGATTTTTTCAAAAGGTACTGACTTTTATAATTTTTCTGCAATAAAACAAAACACATGAGCAAAGATTTAGAATATATACTAAACAAAATCAAAATATTTCGAGATGAGCGAGATTGGATGCAATTCCACGACCCTAAGAATATGGCTATATCCATTATCCTTGAAGCTTCAGAGTTGCTCGAACATTTTCAGTGGAAAACAAAAGCAGAAGCTGAAGAGTATATTAAAAAGAATAGGGTCAAAGTAGAAGAGGAGATAGCTGATATTGCTTTGTACCTCTTTGAATTAGCAGATAATCTTGATACTGACTTATTGAAGGCTATGGAAAAGAAAATCAAAGAAAATGAAAAAAAATATCCAGTTGATAAAGCAAAAGGCAGTGCAAAAAAATATAGGGAGCTATAATGAGTCAAATCTTTGTGTTTACCGCAGGCAACCAAAATGCACGGCAACATCTGAAAGATTCAATCCTGAACTCTGTTAGCCGGGCAATTGTTTATCAAACGTTTGATGAAGAGTTTCATTCCAGATTGGAGGAGATTGAACAAAAAGGCAATGGGTTTTATGCTTGGGGTGCCATACCAGGACAACAAAACACACCGAGATGGAAAAGGCTTGATCCTGGGGACTGGATACTTTGTGTTTATGAGAACCAATACCACTTTGCAGCAAGAATAATTGATACATTTGATAATGAAAAATTTGCAGAAGAGGTATGGGGAAGAGATGAAGACAAAATATACCAATTAATGTATTTTCTCACAAAGCCTGAGGAGGTTCATGTTGACGTTCGAGATCTAGGTAATTATCTCAGTAGTCGTTATGGAGGTTTTTTCCGAATTGGGGATGAAAAACTTGATCGCATCAGAAATGAGTTCGGTACTATAGATGAGTTTATACGGGTTAAATTTTTGAAACCAAGTGCAACAGAAGATCCATATAAAGATTTCTGGGAAATTATACAACGTTACTACAACGAAGATACTGTTTTCCAAAGCGCCCATAAAGGAGCGTTGTATTACATTAAATCTATTGAAAATGAAATATGCACCGTTGAACGTCTTACTGCGAATGAACCAGCAAGAGTTAGTTTAAATATTTATAAACAAAAACGAGAAGTTGTTAAAAACGCTGGTGGGAAATATCCTTTTTCTGAAATTGACAACACTGTAGCAATACGTACAGCACTTCTTCAAGCGGTTCCATTCGCCCTCACATCAGACTATCAACAAATAATAGATGTTACAGGAACAGACAAAGCCGTTGATATCTTTATAGATTATATCAATGGGCTAAATGTTGATACCAGTTCCGGGAAACCAAAACTTTATAAGCCGGCTATGATTGCTTGCATGATTGAAGGAATTGAAAGGGGAGGGTTAAGTGAGAACAAGATTACCTTTGACTGGATCATACCAAGATTTATTGAGAAGATGGAGCTACATGGTGAAGACGTAACAGAGCAAACGGCAGCAATGCCATTCTACCACCTAACAGGTGAATTGTTTTGGATGCTTTGTTACAAAAATCCACATGACAGGATACATGACGGTAGAGAGGGGCCTTCAGCAATAAGAGAAAAAGTTAATCATGCAATAATAAAAGATACATTCTGGAAAATGTTACAAGTCAAGACGAACAGAGAGAAAGTGTCAATAGCTCTATCTGAAAAGTGGTTTCTGAAAACACAATTACCAATAAATAACAATATACTTAGTTTATTAAATAAGAAAAAACAAATCATACTTTACGGTCCTCCCGGGACAGGGAAAACCTATAGAACGAAACATATAGCAGTAGATGTATGCAGGTGAATAATGAATAGTATAGAAGATCTAAATAAAAGGTTGTCCGAATTCGATGCTAACTATGATAATGAGAAGACAAGAGTAGTCATAGAACAAATTAACGGATTCAAGAATGCCTTCCCCAAGGAAATTGTACAGAACCTTACTATTCAAGAATATGTGCTAGGGGAAAAATCGGTGGAGAAAAAGAAATGCTTTAGTTGGTGGATTGAATTTGGTACTGATAAAGTTGCACAGATGGGAGGATTTGCAAGTAAGCATAAGATGTATATAAGCAGTAAAACCCAAGAATATGAATATCCCAATAAATATGGTAGCAAAGAAGAATGTTTTGAAGACATAAAAAGAAATTTAGTGGAACTATATAATATTATCGAAAATGATGATATTGATAAGTTTGTTGGCGTTGATCTACCACACAATCAAGCAATTAAAATTTCATATCTTTTGAATAGTGATCAATTCACATCAGTATTGTCTGTAGAACATTTGAATAAAATATGTAAAAATATTGGTATCGATGAAAATGGGCTGAATTCTTTGCAGAAAAACAGAAAAATACTCGAATATTTTAGGGAAAATGAGATTTCGAAGGAGTGGCACACATGGAAAATTGCAGATTTCATTTATTCTGATTATGGATATGATTTGAAAAAAAAGGAGAAAAAGGTAATCATTTCGGTTAGTAGAGCTTATGGAGATGACTTGCTAAATCTTCTACTGAAGAAAAGACAAGTTATCTTATATGGTCCACCCGGGACAGGAAAAACTTATATCACCAAGCGATTGGCCGTGGATTTTATAGAACACGTAACCGTTTTGAATGATCTAATTGAATATGAAGAACTTCCCAGTGCTAATGGTGATCAAGAAATTAGAGAAGTAGATAATATTTTATTTAACAAACTTAAAAAAATTATAAACACATTGCTTGAAGTAGATGCAGTTGCGAGAACTAGTATGGTTGGATATTATTCAATTTCTAAGATAACAAACAAAAAGAAGGGATTGGTCTGGGTAGAATATCCTTCTCCGGCCACGGGTTCTTTCACAGTACATCTAAGGAAAGAAAACAATACAAATAAGTATCCCCAGGAAATATTAAATCGCTTAGCTGACTATAGAAGTAATGGGTGGGGAGGCTATCCTGTATTTACTGTAAATAATGAAGGTAACGTAGAAAATGCTATAGAATTAGTAAGTTATGCTTATGAAAATTTATAGATGATTTTTGTGAAAAAGGGGTATGCAAATGAACGCATTTAATAATTTGTCAAATGAAGAGTATACTGAAGAGTTTAATCGAGTGAGAGACGAAGGTAAGGTTGAGTTTATTACGTTTCATCCTTCATATAGTTATGAAGAGTTTATTGAAGGGATTACAGTTGATACAGAGAGTGAAAGTTTAAAATCTGGAAATCTTGGTTATGTCCTAAAAGAAGGTATATTTAAGAAAATTTGTAAACGAGCTTTAGCTGCCGTTATTGGAATGTCAATTAATGAGGCAAATGAGAAAAAATGGATAAAAGTTTATAATGAGTATCTAACAAGAAAAGACGAAGCAGATTTTACGGATGCTACCAAATTTGTATTAATTATTGATGAAATTAATAGAGGTGACATGGCAAAGATATTTGGTGAACTAATAACATTATTGGAAACAGATAAAAGATTAAAAGCAGAAAATGAATTGATTGTTACGTTACCAGCATCCGGAGATTTCTTTGGTGTTCCTCCAAATATTTATATCATAGCTACCATGAATACAGCTGATAGAAGTATAGCATTATTAGATGTAGCCTTAAGAAGAAGATTTGGTTTTATAGAAATGAATCCAGACTATGAGGTTCTTGAAAAAGAGTGTATAGCTAAAAATAAAGACAATTTAGAAAAAGAAGGTATCTACGAGTTAATGGTTAATTCAAAAGAATCTATAAAAATAATAAACGAAAGAATTAGTGGGGATAAAGCTATCGGAAGAGACAGGCAAATAGGACATTCTTTCTTTTTTAATGTCTCTAGCAAAACAGAGCTTCTCCTTGTATGGAAGTATGAAATACTTCCACTTTTAGAAGAGTATTGTTATAGCAATTATACGAAAATCAACAATATCCTTTTTGAAAAAGAAGATACAAAATGGATTAATGAAGCAGAGGGAATAAAATATTTAAATATCGATAATCTAGATAAAATGATCAAAGAAATTAATGAAAGCCGAAAGTAATGTCATAGAAATAGGCGAATATAAGTATGAAGACATTCAAGGGCTTAACATCCCAAAAGATGTAAATTACCTTGATAAATTTTTCAAAAGCACACCTTGTAAAGTAACAGAAATTAAAGACAACAAGGTGCGAGCAGAAAACACTTCCTATGCAGGCATTATTCAATTAGATAAAACACGAATACATTTTTCCACCAAAGTTAAGTCAAATCTATTTTACATGCTGAGCTTTCTTAAGGATGAAAAAGAATTCCATTTTGACTCTGACATTATTATAGACATAAAAGAAGGCCAGAATTTCTTTGATATTCTGGGAAGGCTATTTTTAAATGAGTTAGAAGAAATATTTAAAAAGGGTTTTTATAAAAAATATGTTAGGAAAGAAGAGAATCTATCATTCTTGAAAGGTAAAATGCTTTTCAGCAAGCAACTAATAAATGATATTAGAAAAACGCCAAAGTTTTACTGCTCCTATGAAGATCTTACATATGATAATCTTGAAAACCAGATAGTTTTAAAAGCTACAGCTTTATTAATACCACTGATCAGGTTTAACGATAAGATTAAATCAGAGTTAATTCGCTATAGGTATATTCTAAATGAAGAGGTTATTTTAAGAAACGTTCTTCCTGAAGAATGCAATAGAGTGCAATACAATAAATTGAATGAATGTTACGAGCCAATCATACAGTTTTCAAGAGCGGTATTACAATACCACTTCATTAGATCAGCACACAAAGGTGCATCAAAAGGATTTAATTTTATTGTTAATATGAATAGAGTTTATGAAGACTTTATTACAGAAATAGTTAAAGAACTTATTAATGAAGATCCCGCTTTTACTGACTATATTGTAGAGGCACAGAAAAGGTTTGATAGCTTAGTGAAGGAGAGGGAGGTTGTTACAAAACCTGATGTTATTTTAAGAAAAAAGAATTCTTCTGAATATCCTCTTTTAATAGATACAAAATATAAAAGGCAAGAAAATAATGCAGACTATTATCAAGTTATTGCTTATGCTTTAGCAATCAAAACAGTTGAAACATGTCTTTTAATTTACCCTGCGACTGATGAAAAAGACGATATCAGAGAGCTTACTATAGATAGAGAGTGCTTTGAGCTTGAGAGGCCAGATATCAAAATTTATACAATAAGGGTAAATTTATTCTTGGATGAATCCTTAGAGTTCAAAGAGTATATAGGGAAAATAAAGGAGGGAGTAAAAGATCAATTAATTAATTATCTGTAAGTATAGAAAGGCATTCTAATAGGAATTGATGAAGGCTAAGAAGGAATGGGATGTCATGTCATAGTAAATACTCAATAAAAAGAGTGTTTTGTTATCAAATGGAAACAGCATGTAAGTCTATATCAGCATTGAATTGACGCCTCATAATATTTTATAATTAATTGGCCTTATTGTTACGCTTTTTTTGCTTAATTTGGTATGAAGTTTTACCGTTCGCTCTAGGTCACATAAGTTATTATTGTTGTAATATATAAATCTAAATGTTGTTTAAATAAAGTTGAATTTTTCGTATGTCTCTAATAAGGTACAAAGGGCTGAAGAGTTGTGTCGGGGTGAGCCTATATACCTAAGAATTTTGGGTCTTATAAATAGCATTATGTTATGTGCGTTTGTCACAAGTACTTACGTAGCAGTGGCCATTCTTTTGGTGTCCAAAATGGGGAATTATTAGCAAAAAAACTGTATTTTTCATGGTAAAATGACACCAAATAGGCATGTTTTTAAAGGTTTTTTCCCCATATAGTGAAAGTCAAATTAACACAAGGACTCTCCGGCCCCCACCCTTGTTTCACTGGCGAATCGAGGCTAAAATAAAAACATACGAGGCTGTACTACTCATACTCAGAAATTTAAAAAATTTCTCAAATTCTCAATTTTTGCAGTACAACGTAATATATTAAATTATTGATCAGGCATCATCAGAAAGAAGATCAAATGGAATACGAAGATGAGCTTTTTTTTATTAGAAAGAAACTTTTAGAATGTGAGAGGGACGGCAAACCTGTTTTTCTTTACGGTAAAGATTCTATAGACAGGAAGACCATGGTTGAAGAAGTCGCTAAAGAGATTTCTAGTCGTTCTAAATATATTGATTGTAGTAGTATGAGCGGAAATGATGTTTATGATAATTTAGCAAAGCCGAGGATATTATTTGGTTGGGCTGGTTTACTTTTTGTTGATAATCTGATTTGCGAAGATCATGAGGATGATACAGAAGCCTATAGAAAATTGGCCAAAATTATCATGAAGCGGAAAAAAGAGATTGATGAAGATGAATTAGAAGGAGGAGACAATTACGAAGATTGTAGAAAAGCCGAGGATCCAAAATTATATCATCATATATATCTTAAACTACTTGTAGTTTATTCAGAAAAGTACGAGAGCTTTCCAAAATATTTTCAACGACAATTTGAAAAAATTTTACTTGAATGTGAAAGTGAACCTATCGGACCAATTGAAATAGATAGAAAACGCCAATCATTAAAATTCAATAACAAAGTGGTAGAATTAGAACCTAGGCAAATAGAATTATTTGAGTTTTTGTATGAACATAAAGATAAAGTCAAGAGTAGATATGATATTAGCAAAGAACTATGGCCTGAACACCATAAAACGAGTATTTATGGGTTTCCGGACAAGGACATATTAGACCAACAAGTACACAAACTAAGAAAGGGTCTTATAAAATTGGGTTTTAAGAAGGAAATACTAGAGACGTACAAAAAGACTCAACTGTTTGAAGGTGGATTTGAATTCCATAGCAAATTAACTTCATTCCTGGAATAATATTCTGACTTAAAAGATTTCATAAGGATCATTTGGTTTTCATAAGGTTCTCATAAGGTTGATATATTTAGGGTATAAAGGCTGTAAGCCACATAAAAGTGGTTTACGGCCTTTTTTTATTGCCTAAATAATCACTTGAAAAGATAAGGTTGCCACTAATTTAGAGTTTCAATTTTTTTATATAATATATTTATAGTTAAATTTTTCACACGTTTAATAAGGAGGACTTATGAATAATGATGGATTGCTAAAAGGGGAAAAGTCGTTATTAGAGGTAGTGGTACAATGATAAAGAGAATTACATTGTTAACTTTTGTGCGACAGCAATGCTGCAACTTTATTCCAAACGAATGTTTAGGTGTTGATTTGTTTGGTAAGAGATTTAGAAATCAAGGTGTTTGTCATATAGTAGAAAAAGAACCATGTTTATTTTTTGAAAGATGTGTACTGCCGGTAGCAAATCAAATGGGAGGTGGAAATGTTGTTCGTCAATATCAAAGGGTTAATGGATTCGAACTGGCAAAAACAAGGTATTGTGAATGCAGTGTAGAACTTCTTAAAAATAAGAAATTCTGTAAAAAATGCAGAACAAGAAGAAGACGTGAAACAAAAAGTAAGTATCAGAGAAAATACAGAGGTTCAAAGTAGTACAGTTTTTTGAAAATCCTTATTGTAAGTCATAACATAGCAATAGTCAAAAAACACAAAAAACAAGTTACTATCCTAATACACTCAAACTCTATTTTTAACTATAAACTGTACTACGAAATATTAGAATTATAGAAAGGAAAAAACGTTTGAGAATTATAGACCTTATAAGATGTTTACATGTAGTTTATTTGCCCAATTGGATATTAAAAAGAACTGAACTAAATGGAAATGATAAAGTGATCTTCGCAAGATTGTGCCAATATGCAGGAGAGAATGGAAAGTGTTTTCCAAAACAGAAAATTTTAGCAATAGAAACAGGTCTTAAAGA
>Ga0187833_10003035_pt1 | contig 17450 bp, 13 predicted proteins | sample ETNtaG_37_FD_167968 | JGI IMG/M metagenome (GOLD analysis project Ga0187833, IMG submission 167968) | Marine microbial and viral communities from oxygen minimum zone, Eastern Pacific Ocean - ETNP2014_SV_400_PacBio MetaG (Illumina Assembly) | ecosystem: Environmental > Aquatic > Marine > Hypoxic...
CCCTGCCTGAGTAGACAAAAATTTCGTACTCCGGCTTTGGTAAAGGCATTTCAGATATAAGCGAAGGCAAAAACTTCAAAGATATGCAATCTTTGTAACTACCATCTGACTTTCTTTGGTAATAGTTTGTACGCTGCGTCGCCTGAATCATCTCTATAAACCGGCGCAAAATTCGATCGTCGGCAAGATTCTCTACGTCATCTATTCCTGAAAGCAGAGACCCAAGTACGCTATCCGCCCGGGTCAGCGCGTTCGCGCGATTTAGGGCTGGATCAAACCTTAAATCAAACAGTTGAAACAGTTGTTTGGTTATCGCTGAGTATCGAATCAAACAATCAGCGATATAGTGTTGGCTATAGGCACTTTGTAATTGGGCAAAATACCTTGAGTAGGCTCGAATAACTCTAACCTGCCTTCGATTCATCGCAGTAGATGGAATTAGGCGGTTGAACGGATCATTTTCTTTATCTTTCCGCCATATTTCGATGAAAGCACTTTCAAAGTTGTCTTTAACACCCTTGAGCCCACCTACTGGTTCCTGTGTAAACTCCAGTAGGAAGTCATGAATCCATATCCTGGTATCGCCACCCAGATGCAATTCATAAGGGTGTTCCGCGATGGTTTTTGCACCAAGGTTTTCCAGTATGGGGATCACATCCGACAAGGGTATTGCAAGATCAAGATGAAACACCTTAAACTTTATATAGCTGGCGCCATCTACACGGGCTTCGTAGAGGTGGACCGCCAGCGGTTGTTCCGGGTTCAGGCTCGCTAGAAAACCAATATCAAAGCAGGCCTCTTTGGGCGTGAAGAAATCCTGGTAGCCCAGGGGAAAGACGCCTTCATATTGGCTAAACAATTCCTGGCCAGCCTCTTGCGCACCCATTAACTCAAAATGGAGTTCATCTTCCCAGGATCGAGTCAGGTGTGTTATCTCAGCTTCGAGCTGGACCAGGTCTATTGATTTATGGGAATCTGGTGCCACCTGGAGAATAAACTGGGTCCGGATCAGTGATGATTCCGAGAAATAGGTCGCGAATTCGTATTCCGTAGCAGAAAACTTCGTGCTGAGCAGATCCTGAATCTTAATTCGCAACAATGTATTGTAGGTATCCCGAGGCATGTAGAGCAGGCAAGACACGAAGCCCGGTGAACGACGCACTAAGAGACGAACCACCCGCCTTTCCTGCAGTGCCAAACTGGAGAGGACCATGTCCGCAAGTTCGTCTTTCGTGGCAATGAGCAACTCTTCCCTTGGGAAGATTTCCACAATACGACTTAGCTCCCGGCCCTTGTGACTGGAGGCAGATAACTCACCCTTCTTAAAAATGTACTGTATCTTTTTTCGAACTACCGGTATCTCAATCGGATTCTGATTAAAGACAGTCGATGTGAACAGGCCAATAAAACGGCAGGCGCGGCGCGTACCGGCAACTTCGCCAGGTCGAATGATTGAAATCGTATCGCAGTAAACCCCGCGGTGTATGACGCTTCGCTCTGATAGCTTGCCAACAATCAGCTGGTATCTATTTCGCCCGGATGCCCGAACAGGTGTTCCATTGACCACTAAATGTTTCCGACAGAGACCCAATGACACACCGTTCACACGCTGGATATCGCCTGCTTCTTTACCCAACTCATATTCCTCATAACCGAGAAAAGTGTAATTATTGTCATAAAGCCAGCGTAAAAAAGCTGCAATTTCTTCCTCGTGGCTATCGAGTTGCGGGTCATTACCGACTTCATCACTCCACATCAACATCTGCTGACGCATGGGCACGAAGTCCTTATTTACCTGATGAACAAGTGAAAGCACTTTACGAATCGCCCTTTCAACATGCGATAGGTTCGTGACCCGCTGGACTTCCAAATGAATTAGAGTTTCATTGGGTTGCTCGTCTTCTACGACTAATGTCTTAGAACCAGACCTTAGTACGCTCAGCATGCACTGTTGCACCTCAGACAAAATCAGCGACTCGCTGTTCAAGCATATTTGGATAGAATCAAGCAAAAAAGGAAGGTTGATTGCAGCAACTTCAATTACGGTCTTGCCTGTTTCAAAGCCATGTTGCTTGATACTCGGATTGAAAACCCTGACCTTTGGTTTCACGCCGTTAAACTTTTTAAAAAATATCCAACTGGAATGCACCACGCCAACCACTGCTTCCCAACTTTTTTGCTGGAGTTCTGGCAGCGGAACCTGGGAAAAGTAGCTTTTAGCAAACTTAACCTGCGGCGAATGTCCACCCTGCTTGCGAACTCTACGCCCCAAAGATGAATAAAAAGCAGGCTTGCTATCTACATTAATTATGGACATCACCTAGGTTCCTTCTAAAGCACCAGTAGATTTGCTCGTTACTTTTCGATTTTAGCAGGCGCATAGTATGGTTACGACAAATTCGGTAGCTCAATTCCCCCCCTGAATCAGTGAGAAAAGTGAGACAACCAGAAATCACCAACTGAGTTTGAAAGTGCATCAATCGAAAGTGCCTGCTGAATTTTCCACTCAGCCGGGAATAAGCGCCTGTATCGCGACTCTCCAAATCGACGGTCCACGAGACAGATTATCCCCTTATCACCAGCATCTCGAATCACACGGCCTGCCGTTTGCAGCACCCGACTCATGCCGGGATACTGGTACGCAAACTCAAACCCGGTACGTTCACCCCCAAAATACTGTCGTATAAGTTCACGCTCAACACCTAGCTGCGGCAAACCTACGCCCGCAACAACAACACCAACAAGGCGCTTCCCCCTCAGGTCAATACCTTCCCCAAATACCCCCCCCATCACGGCAAAGCCAACTACATGGCTTTTCGTTTGAAAATGTTCCAGAAAATCCTGCCGGTCTTGCTCGGTCATCATCCTCCGCTGACTGATGATCAACTGATCTGGCCAGGCTGCGCCAAACGCTTCGAAAGCTGCCTGCAGGTAAGCATGAGATGGAAAAAACACAAGATAGTTTCCGGGGTTGGAGAGTGTCACCTGTCGGATCAATTCAACCAGGTCGTCCAAAGAAGAACTTCGCTCCTTAAAACTGGTGCCAATGTAAGACGCAACAAACACACCCAGATTTTCCGGATTGAAAGGACTTGGTAACTGATACCATTTCGCTTCTTCATCAAGGCCAAGCAAGCGATCAAAATATTCCTGTGGTTTCATTGTTGCCGAAAAACAAATAGTCGAATCCATCTTTTTGAAGCCGGCCTCTAACCTCGAAGAGGGATTGATACAAAAAAGCTTAACCTTCAGGTCCTTTCCTGAATTGAGCAGATAGAAAGCATAGTCCTCGTCAATTTGCTCGTTAGTGCGCAAAAATCTCAAACAGCTGAAATAAAGTGACAGCAGGTCATCGTTTACCTGGCCGTCCTCTTTAAGCAAACCCTCTGCAGATTCACAAAAGCTCCTTAACGCCTGAACGAATGTGTTAGAGACCTTTTCGAGAACTGCATACCCCTGATCATTCAGTTCATCCTCGGACTCCCTGCGCAAAGCGAGGATCTCTCTGTTAACCTTCGCCAGTCGTGTTGCAACCAGCGGAATTTTTTAAGCATAGTTCTGCGCAATTTTAGAAAACTGCTTTTCATCAATTCCGCAGAAAACATATCTCTACCACGGTCAACAAGGTTATGAGCTTCATCTACAAGCAACGCGTATTTGCCAATACTGTCCTCAAAAAAGCGGCGAAGATATACCGCGGGATCAAACACATAGTTGTAATCACAGACAATCAGGTCAGCAGAGCGTGAAAGGTCAAGTGATAGTTCAAATGGGCACAATACATTTTCCCTGGCGATCTGTTCCACCAATTCACGGGTAAACAGACTGTGTCCGTCAAGGGCATCCTTCATGCAATCGCCAAGGCGGTCAAAGTACCCCCGAGCGTAATTGCAGTGTTCAGGATCACAGGGCACTCCAGGACTAAAGCAAATCTTTTCCTTAGCGGTAAGGGTTACACTGCGCAGCCTGAACCCTGCCCTGTCCAGTTCATAGATAGTTTTCTCCGCGACACTCTTCCCGGAGGTTTTCGCTGACAAATAGAAGACCTTGCTAAAGGCTGACTCTGGCAGCACTTTAACAGCCGGAAATACTGTTGCCATAGTTTTACCAATACCAGTCGGTGCCTGCATCACAATCTGTTGTCCCTGCGCCAGGGACCTGTATGCAGCCACAGCCATATCTCTTTGACCTGACCTGTACTCACCATGAGGAAATGCAGATTTTGAGATACTCTCATCTCGAACCGCTCGCCACGCCTTCTCGCTGGTCAACCAGTCTGTGTATCGAGCAAGGGTGACTTCAAAAAAGGAAGCCAGAGCACCCTGAGAATATTGTTCCTCAACCCAGGACTCCCTTTCATCATCCAGGTTCAGATAACAAAGCCTGACTCCAAGAAAAGGAATTTTCTCGTTTACACTAATGATATGAGCATAGATCTTCAGCTGAGCAAGGTGAGTTTCCCTGATTGCAGAAGGCAGGTCCGAAACATCAACCCTTAAAGTCTTGATCTCCTCCACCAGCGGTGGAGTTGATACGGGAATAAATCCGTCTACCCTCCCCTGGATCCTGATTGAAAAGCCACCTCGCAGCAGATCAATTGAAACAGGTTTTTCGCTGACGTATTCATCGCCTCTCTTCCTCTGTATTGCCTGATGACCACGTATGCCTTCAATGGCAGTACTTCGACCGGTGAACCTGAAATTGATATCCCCACGTCGCCAGAATTGCGCAAGCTCACCCACCGAGATCTTATAATCAGTCACTATTTCCAACTAAAATGAGCAACTTCTGCCGGAATGCCAATCTTGGAGAAATGATGCAACCACCTGCGTTGATTCTCCTGTAACCGATCGCCCGGCCCCTTCACTTCAACCAGCTTAAACCCGTCCTGGTGGAAAATCACAAGATCAGGGAAACCACTCCTGTTGCTGCCAGGATCCACCAGCAACCGCTTGAATACAGAAAGCAAAGCATCGTTTGATATGGCAGTAAGGAACCTCTCAATCAGCTCTCGGGAAAGTTTTGACCAGTTCACGAAGTGATTCGCTAACAAGTGCTTTTTCTCAAAATGATCCAAAATAAGGTTGCTGAGATACTCCTGATCCTGTAACGCGAGTAGCCTGGCAGCAATCAATTCCTTGCGTGTCTGGCAAAAAGCTGGGCTGAACATATCCGATGGACCGCGCTGGAAAGGATTAAAGAACACACCTTTTATGGGAGCAAATATAATGTCCCAGAAAGCCAAGCCAAAGAGCCCGGGCAGCAAGCTGTTCTCGACATAGTATGCTTCATCACCCTGTTGCTTGAACCAGTCACAGGCAGTTTCCTCGACGCCCTTGCCTGGCGTGTATTTAACACAGATGGGGTTTAGAACCGGCTTGAAGTCCACTACTTCCATATCCAGTTCAGGAATAATTTCAGCCAGGCCATCCTTTTTCCTCAATCGATACAGCAAGCGAGTGGCAACTTCCAGCTCCTGAGCATTCAGCGGGGTTTGCAACATATCCATACACTGTTCAATAAATTCGCTTTGCCTGGCTTCCTTTTGCAAAATTCTGGCACGACGCTTCCGTGATGGTGGTAACTGTGTAGTTGCATAAAGTTGTAATGCAGTTGCATATGCACCGAATCGTTCATATTGCCTGGCGACTCGGTTAACGATGCGATCATGGCGTCTGCCGAGGCGCTCATCACTGCACCGCAAGGGTAGTGACTGAACAAATTCGGCCAAAGCAGCCAGGTCCCCTTCGGCGATTACTTCCTGGGAAAGCTCATTGAAAATATACAGCTGCATTGTCTCTTCAACCATCCAGCGATCCTCAAAAAAGGATGCTTCAGGCTGCAGTGAATACTGCTCATAGGGTGTAACACCGAGATCGTTCAAAACAAATTCGGTGAAGTCCTGTTCCAGATTCCCGAAGAACAGTAGCTTGTAGAGTTGTAAGATATCCAGGCGCAGGGGTCTGATAATACTGAAGTTGGTAGTAACTGAGTCAATGTCTGCAAGCGAATCCAGAATCACATCTTTCTTCAGAGAGGACTCAAATCCGGCAGTTTCCGGCAAACAGAGTAATTCTCTTTTCGTCAGCAGCGACAAAACCTCACTCGTCTCCGCATCATGGGCATAATCCAGAAATCCTGCCGATGATAACTGGCAAATTACCTGCTGCAGGTCGACAGTTTCTTCATAATTAATCTTGTCGCAACGAAATAGAGGGCCTTTCCTCTGCACCAGCCTAACGTATAGCATCTGTGCCTGAAGGGGCATACTTTGAAATTCATCAACGTAGGTCAATTCTTCTTCGTGAAGCAGATGAGGATACTGTCTCGAGACGAACTCAAGCAGGTAACGGAAGTTGTCGAGATAGTATCCCGCTGGCAGTTCTACGACCATTGATGGATTAGGAATGAAGGTAGGCCGATCTTACACTGTATTTATATACAGGTATATAACGGACCTGACTATTTTACTCGAGTGAACTTATGTTCTGTACCTGTCAGGGTATCAGTCTGAATCATTTCATTCGCTGATGGGAAGCTAAGGGTCCGTGGTTGACTACCTTCCTGGGCAAGTATCAACTTCCCTTCCTCAACCTGGTAGGAGACAGCTTCATATTCGCCAATACTGACTGTCTCGTTTGTATATTTAACCAGGACGGGAAACCCCCCAAGTTCGGACTGCCAGGCGCCCACAATCTGTTGTGATGGGCTGGACACACACCCGGTGGTCATTGCAACCAGTCCGAGCAATGCCACTATCTGGAAATTTCTGAAAAACATGAACCACTCCTTATGGGATGCACCCAAACCAGAAGATCAGCGCCCATATTAACTGAGAAACCCTGGTGGGCAAACCTCAATCAGATCCAAGCTGCTGTCAAACAGGCGCTGTTAACTCCAGAGGTCGCTAAACGAACTCTAGGGTTAACACGGGTATTTTCGCATCTGCGCGATTTCTTCCAGTAATGGAGCAAGTACCAGGCCAAGCAAAATGGTACAGACCACACCAATTGCACTTAAAGCAAAATACATACCCTGCCAGTCAATCAACAATCCGACTACCGGCCCGGTAATAATGTAGATCCCCCGAAAAGCAAAAGAAGTCATGGAGTTAGCCGTTGCCCGGTATGCACTGGGTACCCTGCTGTTTAGGGCATCGCTCAGTATTATCTGGTTCAACCCGCGACTGACAAAAAAGGTAGCGCAAAACATGATCCCTACAATCCCGCCGAGGGCAGCCATTGCAAAGTATCCGACGACGGGTAATACACCCATGACCAGTAATACCGGAACCGCACCAAACTTTTCCTCCAAAGGTATGCAAAGTTTACAGGCGACGGCAAACAGAAAACTCTGTGCCGCCCAGAGAATGCCGAACATACCAAGCGGAATACCCTGATCACGCCAATAGGGCTGCAATAGCCAGACAACGTAAAAGGTAGCCAGGCTAAAGAAGATAATGTTCAGACAGATCAATCTAAGCATCCTGTCTTCATAAAACAAATGCGCAACGACTCGCTTCAGGTTTCCAATAGGTCTGCTCGCCTCCATCCTTTTAAAAGGGGCTTCCGTCAGCAATAGTGACGATACCAGCGGGCACCAGGCAAACATCGCGTTCGCCAGTACTGTGACCTCAAAAGAATGAACAATAAGAATACTGCTAAACAGTGCAGATATTCCCTCAGCCACACTTTTAACGAATCTCAGGTTAGCGATGCCACGAGTTTTCTTTGCGGGGCTGTATCCGAGGCTCTCCTGACTGTCATAGAGCAGCGACAGATCAGCACCCGATAAAAGGCTGGAGCCCAGCCCAACAACCATCTCAAAGATCACCAGTTCTGCAAAACTGTCAGCATAGTAGAGCCAGGTGAATCCTATTCCATGAAAAATACTTCCTGAAACAAGCGCATTTTTCCTGCCAAATACATCCGCGATATATCCCGAGGGTACTTCAAACAAAACGACGAACAGGGCGAAGATGGCCTGCAGATAAAATACCTGGGCGAGGGATAGCCCCCTTGACTCAAACAAGGGAACGATAATAGGGACAATGATCAAGGACAGCCAAAAAAAGCTGAACAGATACAGTATCGGTATGTTTCTCTCTAATTTCTTTTCCATAACAGTAACGCTCATGCCCCAGCTTCATCCCGAAGAAACTGCAGGCAAAAAAAACCCCTACATGCTGAACACATAGGGGCTCTAATTGGTTCTATCTAACCCTAATGCATTCCGACCTCTCGTGTGCGCTGCACACAGGCGATCACACGGGACATCGCCGTGTGGTTAAGTTGGTTTAGGGTGAATCGCATATTCAGTTGCTTCGGATTAGTTGTTTGAATGGCGCGCACAATACTCCGACCAGACAATAAGTCAAGCGCATTTTGTGTTAACACATACTCTAAGGGGCATTTCCTGCGCAGCTAGTTCCTGTCCGAATTAGGCTATTCTGAACTAAATTTACAAAACAGATAAAGTTAACCTGCAAAGAGAGCTACTTGCAAAGGACTACAGTACTCGCATACGAGTCTGCTCAACTTTAGAAAACGGACCAGGGCCAGCTAGCCCGGACATTTCATGAAGGGAGCGGAATTTAGGAGAGATCTGGCAAAGCATATTGGACTAACACCTGCAGAATCATAGCCGTAGCTATGGTTCAAGGGAGTTCGTTCAATAGGCAAAGTCAGATTTCCGGGGTGCCGGACCATACTAAAACCGGTCAGGTACAAACTGTATCCCAGAGAAAACTAGAAAATATCCCATAACACATTGAAACTTTACATGTTAACAACTTTCTTTTGCCGCCTTCATGAAATGTCCAGGCTAGAACCGATCCTCGGTGTCCTTGAATACCTGCTTCCATTTACCTGAGCGGAACCGGTGCACTATCATAATGCCTTTGACCAGATAGTCGCCGATAAGAGCACCATATATCCAGCCTACATCCAGCTCCAGGTAGGTAAATAATATGGCCAGCCCCACACGAACGCCTATCAAACCCACCATGGTTGCGATCAGAGGAAACCGTGTGTCCCCGGCACCTCTCAGGCACCCTCCCATTGTGAACTCAATAGCCATCAATGGTTGAGCGATCGCCATAATGTAAATAAAGACCACGGTGTGCCTTACAACCTTCTCATCCTGGATTAGATACCAGGCTATATCCTGGGCAAACACCGCGGTAATGAATCCGAGGGTCGTCATGCTAGCAATTGCCAGGCCCGTTGCATGCCAGCCCTGGGTCACGGCACCATCCGGATCCTTTGCGCCAAGATGCTGACCTACGAGGGTAGCGCCTGCAATCGAAAAGCCAAATCCAACTACAAACGAAATGGACAATATCTGCACACCAATGCCATAAGCCGCGAAGGCCTCGGTACCGTAGTAGCCTACAAGCCACAGGAAAGCCACGAACCCGGCCTGAAATACAAACTGCTCGATAGCAGCTGGATAGCCTATGTGTACCAGTTGCTTTACCCGCCTCAAGGTTACGGAGCCACGACCGCCAACGCCTACCCTAAGCCTTTTGCTGTACCAGAGATAAAGCAATATCACAGCACCGGCAATGTACGACAGACCATTGGCCACCGCAGCGCCCACAACACCAAGCTCCGGGAAACCATACAGACCGAAAACCAGCACATAGACAAAGACGACATTGACAACATTAATTACGGCACCAATCCACAGGGGTGTTTTTGTATCACCTGCCGCCCTGAGTGAGGCGCCTAATATCAGGTTTATTGAGAAGGCCACATTAAACAGACTGAGATATCTGATGAACTCCGCGGCCTGAGTTGTTGTCTCCTCATCGAGACCAAATACACCGGCAATTGGCTCAGCAAATATGATGCAGGGGAGCATGAGGGCAAAGGAAACAAGGTTGCCAATCCAGAGAGAGATGCTGGTGATGTGAGCGGCTTCTGCATGATCCTTCGCGCCAAAGGCCCGAGCAACCAAAGCGGCTGTACCCGCCGATACAGCCATCAATACAGCCTGCAGTGAAAAGAATATGCGATGCCCGGTGGTCACGGCCGCCACCGCCTCTGCACCCAGGGAGCCGACAATTTTGATACTGACAATGCCTATCACTGCAAAGAGGAGATTGCCCAGTATTGCGGGCCACGCAAGTTCCCAGATTCCAAGTTGAGGGCTTTCGGGTACTGCCTCTGTTTCGGAATCAAGAACCTGTGATCCTTCTTCCTTAAAACCTGTCTCCTGACTTATACCCGAGATGTCTAGTCCAACTTCTGAAAAACAAGGACCGCATTAGTACCACCAAATCCAAAGCTATTCGACATTACTGTCCTCATACCAGCATCATCAATGCGGCTCCGTACGATCGGTGTATTTTCGAAAGCAGGGTCAAGATTTTCGATATTTGCGGAAGCGCAGATAAAGTCGTTTTCGAGCATCAGCAATGAATAGATCGACTCATGTACACCTGCAGCACCCAGCGAATGGCCCGACAGGGATTTGGTTGAACTTATTTTCGGGATGGCGTCACCAAACACGCGTTCGATTGCGGCTATTTCGGGAGGATCCCCTGCTGGGGTGCTGGTGCCATGGGCATTGATGTAATCGACTGAGCCATCAACCGTAGACAGGGCCAGCGCCATTGCCCTTTCCCCGCCCTCACCAGAGGGTGCAACCATGTCATGGCCATCAGAAGTTGCGCCATAACCAGCAAGTTCTGCATATATACGTGCACCGCGAGCTCGGGCATGTTCCAATTCTTCGACCACAACAAAACCAGCACCACCGGCTATCACAAATCCATCACGGTCCTTGTCATATGCCCTGGACGCCTGGTCAGGCTGGTCATTTCTCTGGGTGGAAAGTGCTCCCATCGCATCAAAAAGGGAAGTCATACTCCAGTGTTCTTCTTCTCCTCCACCTGCAAAAACGATGTCTTGTTTACCCAATTGGATAAGCTCTGATGCATGCCCAATGCAATGCGCACTTGTCGAACAGGCTGAGGTAATTGAATAGTTGACCCCCTTGATCGAGAAAGGTGTTGCCAAACAAGCCGAAACAGTCGAACTCATTGTCCGCGTAACACGGTAAGGCCCTATTCGTTTCAATCCCTTCTCAAGCAATATATCCGCTGCTTCAACAAGATTGGAAGAAGAAGCACCACCGGAACCTGCCACCAGCCCCGTTCGAATGTTTGAAATATCGGAATCATCAAGACCTGCATCCGCGATGGCTTCAACCAACGAGATGTACGAATAGGCAGCCGCATCACCCATAAAGCGACGCAATTTGCGATCAATTCTCTCCTCCACATCAATGTGAATACTGCCTGCAACATGACTCCTTAAACCGAGTTCCTTATAGGCCTCCTGAAAACGAATACCTGGTTGCCCTTCCCTAAGGGAGATCAAAGTTTCTGCAAGATTGTTCCCAAGGGGAGAAACCAGGCCCATTCCAGTTATAACAGCTCTTTTCATCTGATCACCTAGAATTCGTCCATAGAAGAGAATAGTCCGACTTTTATGTCCTTGGCAGAGTAAATCGGTTGATGATCTACCATAACCTCGCAGTCCGCTACGCCAAACACCATTTTTCCCCCTCTAACCCTTGTAATATCAATCACGTATTGCAGCCGTTTTGCCGTGGGTAAAACCTGCCCCCGGAAGCTGACCTTGCCACAGCCGAGTGCCCTGCCCCGCCCCCAGCTTCCCTTCCAGGCTAAGAAGAAGCCTACCAGTTGCCATAGGGCATCCAGGCCAAGACAACCAGGCATGACCGGGTCACCTACAAAGTGGCACTTAAAAAACCAGAGATCTGGGTTGAGATCCATCTCAGCCAGGATCAGACCCTTTCCCCTGCTGCCACCGGTTTCGCTGATATCAGTAATTCTATCAACCATCAACATCTCATCAACGGGTAACTGCGCGCGCCCCGGGCCAAACAATTCGCCCAACCCGCAAGCTCGAAGTTCTGCCTTTGAAAAGGAATGTTGGTCAATAAGGGAACGGTCCAGGGGTCGGGTTTCCACCCGTTTCTTTTTATCCATAGGATTATCGGCCGACCAGCCCATGTCGAAACAACATCAACGCCACTCAAAAGTGTATCAGCCAAAATTATAACATTGGGACGGCACCAGCGGCTAACAGTCAAATTGGAGGCTGAAAAGTGCAGTGAGCAAGTCGGCCCCAAAACTGACCTGTGACCACAGCACTGCGCTGATAGCGATGGAACTTTGCCGGGACCAGGGGTGTCAAATAGGGGTAAAATTGCGAACTGGATGTGGGGGAGTGAGTGTGATTCAGGTAGACAAGCATGCTGTAGTAGATGACCGAGCAGAAATCGGGGACGGCTGTGTGATTGGTCCCTTTTGCACCATTGCTGCAAACACTCAAATAGGTGCCAATACACATTTGCGCTCCCACGTAGTTGTGGAGCCTTATACGGTTATTGGAGAGGACTGTGATATATATCCATTCGTGACCCTTGGGATCCAATCACAGGACCTCAAGCATGTAGCGGATACGGTAACCCAGACCGAAATCGGCAACCGCAATATCATCCGCGAATTTGTCAGTGTCCATAGCGGCACGGAAGAAGGCAGCGAGACAAGGGTAGGTGACGATTGTGCCCTGCTTGCCCATTCTCATGTTGCTCACAACTGCGTGGTGGGTAATCATGTCGTCATGAGCCACAGCGCGACCCTTGGCGGTCACGTGACCATAGGCGATTACGCCAATATAGGCGGCCTATCTGCCATTCACCAGTTTTGCCATGTCGGTACAGCTGCCATGGTTGGAGGGATGGGCAAGGTTGTCCAGGATGTCCTCCCATTTACCATCGCAGATGGTACTCCGGCACATATGCGTGTCATCAACAAGGTAGGAATGGAACGCGCAGGCTATGGCACAGAAGAAATCACCGAGGTTCGAAAAGCATTCAGAATCCTTTTCATGCGCGAACTGAGACTTGAAGCTGCGGTCGCAGAGGTAAAAGACGAGTTTCCTGATTCCCCACGGGTCGCCCTCCTGATCGAGGCGATCAATTCCTCTCAACGCGGTCTGGCGCGACCGGAATCCGCGACATTCGAAATCAACGTGAGTTAAAGTGACTCATCAATATGCGAGTTTTGTCCTGTAGGGTATAGTGGCGTGTTTGGAAATTGGGCAAACAATGATCAAAGCAGTATTGTGGGATTTTGGAGGTGTCATTACAGCGAGCCCTTTCGAGGCATTTAATCGCTTCGAAGCTGCAAACGGGCTGCCAAAGGATCTCATCCGCTCCATTAACGCTACTGACCCGGAAACAAATGCCTGGGCACAACTAGAGAGTAGCCGGATAAGTGTCGATGAATTCGATGCCAGATTTGCAGATGAAGCCCGTTCCCATGGCCATGAGGTCAGCGGCTCACAAGTACTCGATTTATTGTCTGGTGACCTTCGAGAAGAAATGGTCAGTGCCCTGAAAATCATTAAGTCCAGACTCAAAATCGGATGCATAACAAACAATGTCAATACCGGAGAAGGCCCTTCCATGACAAGGGACCCGAGTAGAGTCGCACGCATGAATGAAGTTATGGCGCTCTTCGATATTGTCATCGAATCGAGTAAAGCCGGTATCCGAAAACCCGACCCGGAAATCTACAAACTCGCTTGCAGCCAGATGGACATCGAACCGGCCGAGGCCGTTTTCCTGGATGACCTGGGTGTCAACCTCAAACCTGCAAGAAAACTTGGCATGACCACTATTAAGGTGCTGACTGCCAAGCAGGCTCTTGATGATCTCGAGACAGAACTTGGATTTGGCCTTAGGTGAATATCCTTCTGACAGGAGGTGCAGGTTATATTGGCAGCCATACCGCTGTGGAACTGCTAAATAAGGGACACAATGTTGCAGTCATAGACAATCTATCCAACAGTTCATTCAAGGTGATAGAGAGGGTAGAAAGCCTCACCAATAGGAAAATCGCTTTCTACGAAGAAGACCTGCTGTACACCACCAGGATACAGGACATTCTTGATGAGCAAAGGATCGAAGCCGTAATTCATTTTGCCGGTCTCAAGGCAGTTGGTGAGTCGGTCAGCAAGCCCCTCGCCTATTACAAAACAAATATTCTATCGACGATAAACCTCTGCGAGTCGATGATCGCATCGGGGGTCACGGATCTCGTTTTCAGTTCTTCTGCAACCGTCTATGGTGAACCGAGCAGGATGCCCATCGATGAGAAAACTGCGGCCCTTGACTCGACTAATCCCTATGGCAGGTCAAAGGTCATGATTGAAAAAATTCTGCAGGACCTTGCCAAAGCGAAACCCGAATTCAATATCGCGCTTTTGCGCTATTTTAACCCTGGTGGTGCTCATGCCAGCGGTGAAATGGGTGAAGACCCAACGGGTATCCCGAACAACCTCCTGCCTTTCATTAGCCAGGTTGCGATAGGCAAGCGAGATAAGCTGGTCGTGTTTGGCGATGATTACCCGACACCAGACGGAACCTGCATTCGCGACTATATTCACGTGGTCGACCTGGCAAAGGGTCACCTGGCTGCAATCGAAAAGCTGAAAGAAAAGCCTGGGCTGGTTGCCTATAACCTGGGAACAGGTACCGGATCATCGGTGCTGGATATCATCAAAGCCTTTGAGTCAGCGAATGACCTGAAAATACACTACACCTTAGGTCCCCGCCGGCCAGGGGATGTCCCCACCAGCTATACCAGCGCGGCGCTTGCCAGGGCTGAGCTGAACTGGCATGCAGAAAAATCGATCGAGGACATCTGCCGTGACGCCTGGAACTGGCAGAAGCAGAACCCTGAGGGTTACAGCTAACCTCAGTTCGACAATGCTGCTCTCCGGATTGAATAATCTGATGCCTAATCTTCTGTGGCATCGGCCATCCATGGCCGGGTCCCGCGTCCATCCCTGGCGCTAGCCACGCCAGATCAGGCATCAGATTATTCAATCCTAACTACTGTTTTCGTCGAACTACTGTCGTTTCAAGAAAAGCCGGTCAGAGCTTGACTCGATATAAGCCAATCCTATTTGTGCCTGCTTCCCTCTCACTGGTGACAAAAAGGAACTTTTCGGACCGTGTAATCAGCCCGGCCTCCTGTGCATACACTGGTGGCAGAAGAATGCGAGCCGGTACTTTTGAGAAAGCATCAATCCAGTTGTCTCGCCAACCGCGCTTGAAGAGATATGCATCCTTGTAGGTAAATACAACTGCCTTGTTACCACGTATGTCAAAAGCTGTGGGTTGGGAACGGTTTAGACCATATTTTGGATCTTCCCATTTATCCTGCTCACTGGGCTGTGGAATGGTATTGAGCAATGCCATTCGAGTAGCCTTGACCTGCAGGGTAGAAGGCTTCAATGGGACGCGATATACCTCGGCAGGAACTACCCGCTTACTGATGAAGAGGATGGTCTCACTCGCCTCATCCACCGCCACAGCCTCACAATCACGATAACCGTTTGGGTATTCGACCTCAATTTTCCATTCAACCGGAAGAATTGCATCCATCGCCAGTGATTCAGGTTCGGGTTCACGAATGATGATGAATTCAACGGTCGGCCGCCAATGAAAATTATCACCTGTATCAGCAATCAGAAGATAGGGTTCATCCCTGAACATGAAGGATGCAACATCTTCCCAGTCAACGTTCTTCTCAGTATCCACCTTCCAGAAGCCGAGGTCATTCCCCCTGCTGTCCAGGGCGAAAAGTTCCGGGTCATTACCACTGTCATTAATCGAAAAAAGAATACCAGGCGAAATACTGGACTGGGCCAGACCGCTGGCCTCAAGCAGCCGGTGATTTTCAACGTCACCAGCCCAGGTAACCTCCAACGAGACAACTGGGACTTTATCTTCACCAATGGTTGTCCCTGTTTGTCTATCAGCAAAATAGTAGCGCAGGGCATTTTCAACATCGTAGCCCTGGGAGAAGCTAATGCCCATGTAGTAGACAAACGGGGATACCGCAAGCAGCAGAAATGCGAGTAATAGAAGGGCGATGGTTTTCATGCCACTATCATCCCCCGGATATCCTGTACAGGAAATGCACCTCACTGCTCGAAGACACGCTCTCAAGCAAGGGGTCGGGTATAACCACTCCATCTATCGCAACAGCCATTTTCATGATCTCACCTTCACTGAGGTTTTCGTATCGCGAAAGCAGTTCGGCCACCAGGTCACGATAATTTGTTGCCGAGACCATCGCGTGATCTTCTCCGGTAAGCAGTTGCAACTCGCTGGAGAAGATAACTTTAGCCATCGCGAATAAGGGCTAGGAACTAGCTGGCATCCTGGATTGCCTTAAGCACCTTTGGTGGAGAACAAGGCAGATCACCCATACGTACACCGATCGCATCGCTTACCGCGGTAGCAACTGCAGCTAATGGCGGAATTATCCCAGTTTCACCGACACCTCTTACACCAAACGGGTGAAAAGAATTAGGTACTTCCACGATAACGGTTTCGATCATCGGCAAGTCGGAAGAAAGCGGGATACGGTAATCCAGGAAACCGGCGTTTTCCATTACACCATCTTCACTATATATATACTCCTCGTTTAACGCCCAACCAATGCCTTGCGCCGCACCTCCCTGATACTGACCCTCCACATAGCTTGGGTGAATAGCTTTACCAGCATCCTGGATAGCAGTGTAGCGAACCACGTCGGTCTTACCGGTTTCCTTGTCAACTTCAACATCGCAGAGATGCACTGCGAAGCTGGGTCCTGCACCCCGGGCATTGATATTCGCACGCCCAGAGACCTGCCCGCCTGTTTTTTCAGCACTCTGGCAGATTTCAGTAGCAGATAATTTCTCACCGCTGGCAACATTTGTAGCAACGCCATCTTCCCATTCAACCTGTTCTGCGGTTACGTTCCAGACAGCCGCCGCCCGCTCCTTCAATTGACGCACTACATCCTGGGCAGCTTCTATAACCGCCATGCCGGTTGCAAAAGTTGTGCGACTGCCACCGGTGGTGGCGCTGTAGGCAATGTGCTCGGTATCTGCAACGACGGGGGTCAGTCTGCTGATATCTATACCCAACTCCTCCGCCGCCATCATCTGCATCGAAGCCCTGGATCCACCAATGTCCGGTGAACCTTCTATAATTGTTCCTGTTCCATCTGGTTTCATGTTGATGACCACACTTGACTGGCCGCCGATATTGAACCAGAAGCCAGAAGCCAGACCCCTGCCCTGGTTTTCAGCAAGAGCTTGCTTGTATTGAGGAGAATTCTTAGCTGCCTCAAGACATTCGACCAGCCCAACAACCTTGAGCTTTGGCCCATAGATCGTCTGGGTGCCTTCCTTCGCTGCATTCTGCAGACGAAACTCGATCGGATCGATACCCAACTCATCAGCCAACTCGTTTATCACCATCTCTGCTGCAAATTCGGCCTGCGGTGCACCCGGTGCTCGATAGGCGGCAGCTTTGGGCTTATTGACGACCACGTCATAACCCTCAAC
>Ga0187833_10003037_pt1 | contig 17442 bp, 15 predicted proteins | sample ETNtaG_37_FD_167968 | JGI IMG/M metagenome (GOLD analysis project Ga0187833, IMG submission 167968) | Marine microbial and viral communities from oxygen minimum zone, Eastern Pacific Ocean - ETNP2014_SV_400_PacBio MetaG (Illumina Assembly) | ecosystem: Environmental > Aquatic > Marine > Hypoxic...
GTGAGATATTGAATGTTGATGCAACCGAGATCCAATATGATGAAAGCAGATATGTGGGAGCGAAGGCAAAATTCCTCGATAACAGCAAGTTGAACTCAACCATTTCAGAATATAAGCAGAAGCCTTTGGAAGATGTACTTGAGTTAACTATAGATTGGATGTATTCAAAATTATATATGAAGAGTTCTTATAAAATTAAACCAACAGCTGATAACGTAAATAATAACATTCATATAGATAGATGACCCAAAAGGTTTCAATTCTTATCCCCACCTTAAACCGCTCGGAATTTCTGATCCGACAATTGCGGTATTATGCATCAGTGGAAAGCCCGCATCCGGTTTACATAGGTGATGGAAGTGATCGGGAGCATCGGAGATCCACGGAATTGGCGATTGAAAAACTGCAACATCAGATCACGATTTACTATCATCACTGGCCGGAGCTTAATGACAGACAAACAATTAAACGATTGGGAGAGGTAGCCGGAGAGTCATACTGCGCTTTTACAGGTGATGACGATTTTCTTATACCTGATTCACTTTCAAAGTGTGCTGGGTTTTTGGAAGGAAATCCGGAATACAGGACTGCTCAGGGGAAAGCTGTGCTCTTTTTACTGAAAGAACCCGATACCTTTGGTGCTCTCGGGACCTACTGGTCAAAAAAAGAGGCTATGGAGAATACTGGTGTAGATAGAATTTTACACTTTGGGAAGAATTATTGGGTTCCACAATTTTCGGTACATCGTCAAGATGAATTTTTGGAAGATTCTTTAAACTATGGAGAGATAAGTAATAGATCGTTTGGAGAGATTTTGCATTGCTTTACATTTATTTGTAAAGGGAAGTCCAAGTTTGTTGACTGTCTCTACATGCTCCGGCAAGGACATGACTCTCGTTTTAAACTACCGGATTCATTTGACTGGTTAACGAGCCCAGACTGGCAGCCATCCTTTCGTTTATTTATGAACACAATCAGTAAAGCGCTTGTAAATGTGGATGATATTAAAGCGGAAGAAGCGAAAGAAGCTGTCAAACAAGCTTTTTGGGCTTATCTTTCCGGTGGAATAACGCGTGCATACAATAATAAATACAACAAGCACAATACCTGGAATAGTTTTGCCGGAAAATCATTCAGGGATTGGATAAAAGGTGTCCCGGGTACAAGGGCGGCTGTTGAAATGGCACGTGAACTACGCTCCAAAACAACTTCAAGAACAGGTGAGTTGTCACTACCAGCACTGCTCAATCCTGCATCGCCTTACCATAAGGACTTCATGCCTGTATACAAAGCAGTGGTCAAATAACCAGACATACAAAATATAACTAATGAGTAATATAATTTAGGTTTTGCATAGGAGGCTTTTTAGATCAGCGGATATCTAGTCCCGTTAGATAATCATGAATAAAGATTCAAGGGTTTATATTGCAGGGCATACTGGTCTTTTGGGATCGGCCTTGATCAAGAAATTAGAGGATAATGGGTTTCGTAATATAATTACCAGAGCACATAGTGAATTAGACCTGACTCGTTATGATGATGTAGAAACTTTTTTTAGAGAAAATGAGCCTGAGTATGTTTTTCTTGCAGCGGGAACGACCGGAGGAATAATTGCCAATAGAACATATCCATATCGCTTCTTACATGTAAACATTGCTATACAGGACAATGTCTTTGAAGTTGCTAACGAATATAACGTTAAACATGTAGTTTTTTATGGTTCTTCGTGTATATATCCCAAGCAATCTTCCCAGCCAATAAAAGAGAAGTATATGCTAACAGGAGCGATTGAGGAGACTAGCGAAGCTTATGCTATTGCGAAGATGGCAGGCGTAATAGCATGCAAGTCTTATAACACTCAATTTAATACCAACAGATTCATTGCTCTTGTTCCCAATACGATGTTCGGTACAAATGATCATTTTGACAACAATAATTCTCACGTTTTGTCTGCCCTGATTTCCAAATTTCATATTGCAAAAGAGAATAAAGACAAAGAAATTGTTTTATGGGGAAGTGGAAATCCAAGACGAGAATTCATTTTCAGTGAAGATGTTGCAGAGGCTTCAATTTTTGCAGTTGAGCATTCAGAAAAGCTTGAGAACAAGCATTATAATGTTGGTACCGGTATTGATATTACAATCAAAGATTTGGCAAATATGATTGCTTCTGTCGTAGAGTATAATGGTGAGATTGGTTGGGATACAGATATGCCTGATGGAGCACTGAGAAAACTTTTGGATAGCAGTGAATTTGTGAGTTTGGGATGGAAGCACTCTGTGTCTCTTGAAACTGGATTAAGATTGGTTTATCAGTGGTTTTTAAATAATAATTAGAAACAGAGATAACTATTGTGAATAGTAATTTCAAAGAGGAAACACAAGTGATTAATTCTTTAAAGGAGAAAGCGTTGTGGGTGCGAAAAGAAACACTGAAAATCCATAAAATTGCTCCTGAGACAAGAATTGCTTCGTCACTTTCTGATGTTGAAATATTTGTAGCATTGTATTATGGGGGTATTCTTAAATTTGATCCCAATAATACGAATTGGGAACATAGGGATAGGTTTGTTGTTAGTAAAGGACATGGAGCCATCTCATTATACCCAATATTAGCTGATTTGGGGTTCTTTGATAAAGAGAATTTAGAAAATGTATGCAGGAAAGGTTCTTTTCTGGGAGGGATTCCGGATGTTGTAATTCCAGGGTTTGAGACTACAAATGGTTCTTTAGGGCATGGTCTTGGTGTGGCAAGTGGTATCGCATTAGCCTTGAGAAATAGGTGTTCAGACTCAAAAATATTTGTTTTGGTAGGGGATGGTGAATTATTTGAAGGTTCAGTGTGGGAAGCAGTTATGTTTGCGTCTGGACAAACGTTAGATAACCTCATATTGATAGTAGATAACAATAAGATCAGTATGCTTGATTATTGTAAGAATATTATAGATATATCTCCATTGGATGAGAAATTTAGGGTTTTTAATTGGGATGCCAGAGTCGTAGATGGCCATGATATTGAAGAGGTATATAACTCATTGAAAATCTTGAAAGAGGAGAAAAGAAATCAACCAAAAGTATTAATTGCCAATACTATTAAAGGAAAAGGAGTACCTCGATTGGAGAAGGATGCTCTTTGTCATATACAGTCCTTGAAAGAAGAAGAAGTTGAAGCTGCTATCGAGGGGTTGAAATGAGATCTGTTCCGCTAAAATCAATGAGAGATGTTTTTTTAGAAGGAATATGTGAAAGGATGGTCGGGAATGAAAATATATTCTTCTTATGTGCTGATTTTGGAGCTCCTTCACTAGATAAGATTAGAGAAGAATATAGGGATAGATTTCTTAATGTTGGAATTGCAGAACAAAACCTGATTAATGTGTCTACCGGGATAGCTCTGGAAGGTGGTGTCGTATATGCTTATGCTTTAGCTCCCTTTATTACTATGAGGGCATATGAGCAGATAAGAACAAACCTGTCAATAACTTCCCAAATAAAACCAGTAAATGTTAATCTAATAGGGGTAGGGGCAGGGCTGAGTTATAATATGTCAGGACCGACACATCATTGCCTTGAAGATATATGCTTAATGAGGTTACTTCCTAACCTTATGGTGTTCTCACCTAGTGATTGGAAATTAGTAGAGAAGTTTGTAGACTATTCAATCAATATAAAAGCCCCAAAATATATTAGGTTTGATGCCAAGCCGGTAAGCCAGGTTTATACTGATACAAGTGGTGTGTGTTTTGAAGATGGGTTTTGTGAAATAAAGGAAGGAGAAGATGTTTGTCTTGTTTCTACCGGGTTTATGACACATAGAGCTATTAATGTTTCAAAGGAGTTGCGAAATGTTGGGATTGTTGACATGTTTATGCTTAACCCCTTTAATGAGAAACTATTGTTTGAAACTCTCAAAGAGTACGAATTTATTTTGACATTAGAGGAGGGGTTTGTTGATAAGGGTGGGGTAGGTGCCTTAGTCTCAGACGTATTTAGAAAGAATGAATTGGATATTAAGATAAAGAGTATGGGGTTTGCAGATGAGTATGTATTTGATTTGGGAGACAGAAATCATTTGCATGAGATTAGTGGGCTAAGTGAGAAAGATATTATTGATAATATCAAAAGATACTGTTGAATTGATAAGAAATTTTTGGAATTAAAATTACTAAAGAGAACAAACGAATGCTCAAATTGCATTGAGATTTTGTCTGACTTTTTCTGTAATCTTAACCACCATCCCTGGAATGTTAGCAAAAGAGCATGTGGTGAAAAATACTTAGAACAGTGAGCTGGGAGTTTTTCCTGTCTACATACTTAGTGAATTTAATCAAATTTACCGAAACAATACATTCTTTATTAAGCAGAGTACCTCTTGAATCTAGATAGTGTGAAAGGGCAAAATGTTTTAGTTGCCGGAGGGGCCGGCTTACTGGGTATGTGTTTAACCAGACGTTTGATTTCACTTGAAATATCTGTAAAAAGCACTTACTTTTCTCGTAAACCTCCTGATCCGCTGAAAAAGTATTTTCAGCAATATGATTTTACTAGGTTCGAAGACTGCCTTGCTGCTACTAAAGGGCAGGATTGTGTGCTAATGAGTGTTGCACAGGGTTCTGGTGTGTTGGGTGTGCAACAGAGCTCTACTGCAGCAATTCTGCCTAATTTTAAGATTTATGCGGGACTACTGGAGGCTTGTGCTCAAAATGAGGTTGAAAAAATAGTATGGATCAGTAGCTCGACAGTTTACCAGGAAGCATCTTATCCTATTCGGGAAGATCAACTGGATTTGAATAAGCAACCCTTTGGCCTCTATCAGGGAATAGGTTGGATGTACAGATATCTTGAACAATTATCACAGACTTATTACAAAAAACATGGATTGCAAATTGGCATTATCCGAACAGCCAATATTTATGGTTCGTATGACCGTTTTGATGATCAAAGGTCTAATGTTGTTCCCGCCTTAATAAAACGTGCCCTCAGTAAAGAAAACCCATTTATTGTTTGGGGAGATGGGTATGCAGTAAGAGATTTTATTTATGTAGAAGACCTTGTAGATGGCGTTTTGAGAGTGTTGAATGGAAATTGTATTGCTGATCCAATAAATATCAGTAATGGAACACCTGTAAGTATCAAAGAATTGGTTGATATTGTTTTGGATGTTTGTGGTCATCATGTCTCCCCTCAATACGATGTAACTAAACCTTCTGCTATCCCGTATCGCGTGCTGGACAACACAAAAGCAGATACTCTTTTAGGAAAATTTAAGAAGACTTCGTTACATGATGGGATTCAAGAAGTTGTGGAGTGGTGTACGTCTGACTTGTTCAGGGAATAATCTGGACAGGTTTCCTGCTGTAGAATGTAGACAGTATATAGCAGTTGATTCTGGTTTGTATTATAAATAAAAGTATGGCAAAACATCATGAGTGGTGTAAATATGGGTAAGGTGAAAGTACTCGTGTGTGGTGCAACCGGTTTTATTGGCCGCAACATAACTGAAAATCTTACTCTTAACCCTGAGTTTGAGGTTCATGCTGTTCGCTTTAGTCGACCGGAGTATGATGTGCCAAATGTAACATGGTACAGGGCGGATCTGAGAAAGCCTGAAGAAGTTGAACGAGTTCTAAAAGAGAAAGACATAATAATCCAGGCTGCAGCAACAACGTCTGGTTCGAAAGATACTATCACTCAGCCTTACATACATGTAACGGATAATGCCGTTATGAATTCTTACATTTTTCGTGCGGCTTCTGAACTTAAGGTCAAGCACGTTCTCTTTTTTAGCTGTACGGTAATGTATCCTTCCAGAGAAACTCCGTTATTAGAAAGCGATTTTGATGCTAACGAGCCCATAAACCCCAAATATTTTGGTGTTGGATGTACGAAAGTTTATATCGAAAAGATGTGTGAGTTTTTTGCAAACACCAGCAGTACAAAGTTTACTGCTATTCGACATTCTAATATTTATGGACCATATGATAAGTTCGATCTAGAACGTAGTCATGTCTTTGGGGCAACAGTGACAAAAGTAATGTCTTCAGAAGAGAAGATTGTAGTTTGGGGTACTGGAGAAGAGAAACGTGATTTATTGTATGTAGATGATCTGGTTGATTTTGTGTTGCTTGCAATAAAAAACCAGGAAGACAAATACAATCTCTTAAATTGTGGATACGGAAGTGCTGTTGCAATCAAGGATCTTGTGGCGAAAATTGTTAGAGCATCGGATAAAGAGCTTAGGATAGAGCATGATTTGGCTAAGCCAACAATAAATACAAGTTTGTCTATTGACAGCTCACTGGCAGAAAAGAAGATTGGATGGACACCTAAAGTTGGTCTGGATGAAGGAATTGCAAAGACAATAATATGGTGGCAGGAGAATATGGGGTCCAAATCAAGAGCATAATAGAAAGTGCCGTGATATATCTAATACTGAATAAGGTAGAGTGGTGTATGAATCGATTGTGTGCCAGATTGTGTCAAATGAAGGAGTGTCGCAAATAGTATGATACGGGAGGAGATTTTAAATAGCTTCGCTTCAAAAAATGTCTTGGTGACTGGAGGTACTGGTTTGATAGGGAGGCAGGTGGTTAATATTCTGGAGCCCAGTGGAGTGAATATCAGGGTAGTATCATTGGATAAATTAAAAACAAATGAACAAATAGAACATATCTTTGGTGATTTGACAGATTTCAATCTTTGTAAAGAGGTTTGTAAAGACATGGATTATGTCTTTCATATAGCAGGTATAGGGGCATCTGTGAAAGTCGCTAAGGAGAAAATAGCAAGCCACTTTGTTTCTATGCTAATGATGAACACAAATGTTCTGGAAGCCAGCAGGGTAAACAATGTTGAAAAAGTTGTTTATACCAGCTCAGTGGGAGCGTATGAACATGCGGAGATTTTTCGGGAATCCGAATACAAATTGGACAGTATGCCTATGGACTTTGCCGGCTGGGCTAAAAGAATGGCTGAGGAACAAATATATGCATATAAGGTAGAATATGGTTTAGAGAATTATTCTGTTGTAAGGCCATCTAATGTTTATGGTCCGGGAGATAACTTTAATCCCATAAGCTCTCTGGTGATACCTTCGCTGATGTACCGCATTTACAATAAGGAAGACCCGGTTATCGTATGGGGTGACGGTTCTGCAATAAGAGATTTTGCTTACAGTAAGGATGTAGCAGAAGGAATAATACAGGCCTTATATTATGGTACAAGATCTGGATTTGTAAATCTGGGAAGTGGTAGACCTTGCACGATAAGAGATTTGGTAGAAACACTTCGGCATTTTATAGATTTTAATTATGTGTTTGATGCATCTAAGGTCACAGGGGTATCGAAAAGGATTATGGATATCTCATTGGCAAAAGAGATGATTCATTATGATCCCCTAACGGAAATTGAAGATGGATTAAAGGAGACATGGGAATGGTTTACGAGTCATCCTGACGAACACAATAAAAAGCTCAATTATTTCGTTCAATAAAGCCTGATGATTAATTTAATTGTTGTAATGTTGATACTCCTTGTGACGTGGATATTTTGATGTATTCTGATAAAAAGATTTCAGTAGGACTTGTTCAAATTGGAGATAAGTTTGGTGATGAGTATTATCTTCCGTATTCTATAGGGCTTCTACAAGCATATGCCCAAAGACACCTTAAGGAACCTGACAGGTTCGAGTTCTTGTTGCCGATTTACTGCAGGGTTGGGGTGAAAGAAGGTGTTGAATCACTATTAAATGCAAATATTATCTTCTTTAGTGTTTATATCTGGAATTATCAAATAAGCTTGAAGATTGCAATGGGCATTAAGCAGGAAATGAAAGATTGCATAATTGTTTTTGGCGGGCCTCAGGTGCCGGAATCTACTATTGGAATGAGGAGGTTTCTGGAAGATAATCCTTTTGTGGATATTGGTTGCTATGGACAAGGAGAGATCCCTTTCTTAAGTATCCTTGAAAATTTCGAAGAGCAGTTATGGGGAAATGTATCTTCAATAGGTTTTATAAATAAAGAGAATGGTTTTGTATATAATACAACTAGCGAGAGAATTGGTAATCTTGATGAAATTCCACCCGTTTATTCCGGTGGGATCTTTGATCCTTTAATCAAGGCAAATCCGGAGGAATCGTGGTCTGCTTTAATAGAGACTAACAGGGGATGCCCTTTTTTGTGTTCATATTGCTACTGGGGCAAGAAGGCAAGAAATAAATTGTACCAATTTGACATGGAAAGGATTTTTCAGGAAATAGATTGGTTCAGTCACAACAAAATACAGTTTGTTTTTTGTTGTGATGCTAACTTTGGTATTATTGACAGGGACTTTGAGATAGTAAGAAAAGTTTCTGAAAATAAAAATAAATATGGTTATCCTATGGCCTTTTCAGTGCAAAACACTAAAAATTCTACAGAAAAGATATTTACGCTGCAAAAAATGTTAAATGACTATGGCTTGCAAAAAGGAGTGAATATTGCCCTTCAGTCATTAAACAGTAACACATTGGAGCGTATTAATCGTAGTAATATATCGATGCAAACATATAAGGATTTGCAAAGTATGTTTACTCAAAGTAGAATACCGACATTCAGTGATATGATTATAGCTTTGCCTGAAGAAAGTTATGAAACATTCACTAATGGGGTATCAGCAGTTATAGAAAGTGGTCAGCATAACAAAATACTATTTATTAATCTTACTGTTCTGAGAAATACAGAAATGGCTGAACCTGAATATCAGGACAAGTATGGGATGAGGGCTGTAAGGTCAAAAATGATCTCACATCATACAAGTCTTGAGAGCACGGAAGAAGTGTTTGAGGAACAAAATCTAGTAGTAGAAACAGAATCAATGCCTAAAGAAGATTGGGTTAAAACCAGAGTCTTCTGTTGGATGACATCTTTGCTTTATTTCAATAAGCTTTTACAAATCCCGTTTGTAATAATAACAAAGATGAGTTCGTTGGGTTACAAGGAGCTGATAGAAGTTTTCATGAAGACTTCAGGAAAGTATGGGCACCTTTCAGAGATACTGACATTCTTTATTAAGAAGGCTGAGGAGATTCAAGAAGGTGGCAGTGAATATGTGGCTTCTAAAAAATGGCTAAATATTTGGTGGCCTTCAGATGAGATCATGTTCATTAAGATTTGCCAAGAAGACTTGGACCTGTTTTATGAAGAGTCTGAAATGGTTATTAGGGACTTTCTCTTAGAGAGAGAAATAATATTACCTGACAAATTATTACATGATACGATTGTGTTAAGCAAAAGCCTTCTTAAAGTGCCTTTTGTAAAGACAGACCTGGAAATAGAGTTGAATTACAATGTTTTGGAAGTATATCAGGGAGTATTGAGAAAAATGGATGTAGAATTAAAGAATCGTTGTTTTAATTACACAATCGACAGGACAAGTAATAGATGGTCGTCATGTGATGAATGGTTGCGTGAGGTGGTTTGGTATGGTACCAAAAAAGGTGCATATCTGTATGAGTGTAAGAATGAGTATGTTATTCTAGAATAATAAACAGGTAGACGATTGGAACTTAGCGGAAAGAAAATATTAATTACAGGGGCTGACGGTTTTATAGGGAGCCATTTGGTTGAAACTCTTCTAGAGAATGACTGTCATGTGAAAGCCTTTGTTTTTTATAACTCGTTTAATTCCTGGGGCTGGCTGGACACCCTTTCTAAGGGAACATTAAAAAGTATTGAGGTTGTTACTGGGGATATAAGGGATTCAAATGGTATCAGAAATGAGGTTAAGGGTGTGGATATTATATTTCACCTGGCAGCTTTGATAGCTATACCTTTTTCATATCATTCTCCTGACTCCTACATAGATACTAATATAAAGGGAACCTTAAATGTATTGCAGGCAAGTAGGGATTATAATTCTGAACGAGTTATAATTACCTCCACATCTGAAGTATATGGAACTGCTCAATATGTCCCGATTGATGAAAAACATCCATTACAGGGACAGTCACCGTATTCCGCATCAAAGATAGGGGCAGATAAAATAGCCGAGTCGTTCTGCCGTTCTTTTGAAATGCCTGTCGTTATAGCAAGACCTTTCAATACATATGGTCCGCGTCAATCGGCACGAGCTGTTATTCCAACTATAGTAACGCAATTGTTAAATAACAAAAAGAACATACAGCTGGGGTCTCTGAGTCCAACAAGAGATTTGAATTATGTGAGTGATATTTGTAATGGGTTTATTGCTCTTGCTGGATGTGATGAAGCTGTTGGTAGAGAAGTCAATATCGGTTCAGGGCAAGAAATCACCATTAATGATCTTGCAAATTTAATTATTGATATTATGGAAGTAGATGCCAGGGTAATTTCTGATGATCATCGAGTCAGGCCGGAAAATAGTGAGGTGGAAAGGCTGGTTTGCGATAGTAGTTTACTGAGGCAATTGACCGGATGGAAGCCTGAGATGACAATTAAGGAAGGCCTTGTTAAGACTATTGAGTGGTTTAAGGATGAGAACAGCCTGCAGAAATATAAAAGTGAAATATACAATATATAATAGTGTGTAGATACTCAATGTTCAGATTATTGTTAAGAAATATTGCTTGTTAAAACGAATGAGACATTTCCTCAAAATGGATTGAGAGATTATATCAATGCCATCCTCTGAATCTAAAAGCTTAATTCCCCTGTCAGAACCGGTTCTTTCCGGTAATGAATGGCATTACATAAAGGATTGTCTTGATACAGGGTGGGTTTCAACTGCTGGTGCGTATGTAACACGTTTTGAGGATGAAATAACGAACTATATTGGAACCAAACACGCGGTTGCTATGGTTAATGGAACATCTGCCTTACATGTAAGTCTAATTGCCTGTGACGTGCAGCCTGATGATGAAGTTGTTGTACCTGCGCTTACCTTTATATCTCCTGTAAATGTTGTTCGCTATTGTAATGCTTATCCAGTTTTCATGGATTGCAATGCAGATACTCTCTGCTTGGATGTACATAAGTTTGTAGACTTTATTAAGAACGAGTGTGAGCTGCGTAGTAATGGTTATGCTTATAACAAAGAATCGAATAGAAGAGTAAAAGCGGTTATACCGGTACATGTATTTGGGCATCCGACTGACATGGATATGCTTCTTGAGGTATGTAATATAAATAATATAGACGTAATAGAAGATGCAACAGAGAGTCTTGGCTCCGAATATAAAGAAAAGAAGACAGGCTCGTTTGGGAAAGCGGGTTGTTTTTCCTTCAATGGAAACAAGATTATTACTGCTGGAGGAGGAGGGATGGTTGTTACAGATGATGATGATCTTTCAAACAAAATAAGGCATTTAACCACACAGGCAAAAAGTGATTCATTTGAATATGATCATGATGAGATAGGGTACAATTATAGGCTGAATAATATACAGGCTGCGATGGGTGTTGCGCAAATGGAAAAAATAGAAGAATATGTTCAGATAAAAAGGAAGAATGCAAAATTTTATATAGAATTGACTGCAAATATCAGAGAGTTAGAGTTTCTAGAAGAAGCAGAATGGGCAAAGAGTAATTACTGGTTGCTCACTATAAAGGTACCAAAAAATCATAAAAAACCTCTAATAGAATGCCTTTTGACAAAGAATATTCAGGTGAGGCCTATCTGGAAATTAATATCCTCCCTGCCTATGTATTCAGAGTTCCAATCTTATAAGGTAGACAGAGCAGAAGATGCCTATGAGAGTTGTATCAGTCTTCCTTCCAGCGTAAACCTGAAGCGAACAGAGATCGAAAATATTACAAATGTGATTGCGGATTATTTTGGGAGCTTATGACCTTGGCTCATAATGAGATTATCTTGTTAGGTGGTGGAGGGCATGCAAAGGTATTGATAGACCTTATCAATACTTCCGGGCAATTTGAGATTTCCGGGATATTGGACTCTCAGCTGCAGATAGAGACGACTGTCCTAAATGTTCCGGTTCTGGGTGATGATGATTTGCTTCCTGGGCTATATGGCAAAGGTATAAGGAATGTATGTATTGCTATTGGTAGTGTAAGGGATACTGTAAAAAGAAGAATATTATTTGATAAAGTGAAACAAATAGGGTTTTTTGTACCTTACTTGCTGCATCCACAAGCTATCATAATATCAAAAAATGTTCATTTTTCTGAAGGTGCTCAGGTTATGGCAGGGGTGAATATACAGACTGACAGTCTGTTTGGGGAAAATACTATTGTCAATACTGGAGCAATAATTGAACACGAATGTAACATCGGTTCACATGTTCATGTTTGTTCTGGGGTTGTGATATCTGGTGGATGCAACATAGGCGATGGTGCTTTTATAGGTGCAGGTGCAACTGTTATGCAGGGGATCAATATTGGTAAATGTGCTACTGTAGCGGCAGGTGCAGTAGTGATTAAGAATGTGCCTGAAGGGTCAATGGTTAAAGGGGTTCCGGCTGCATGAAAACTTTTATTATTGCAGAAGCAGGTGTAAATCACAATGGCAACATGGATATTGCCAGGAAGCTTGTTGATGTCGCTGTCAAAGCTGGAGCCAATGCAGTTAAATTTCAGACTTTTAAGGCGGAGAATCTGGTAAGCAGGTTTGCGCCAAAGGCTGATTATCAAATGCAAACAACAGGTTCCAAGGAAAACCAATATGATATGATTAAGGATCTTGAGTTTGATGAAGAATCACATATTGACCTTTTTTCATACTGCCAGAAGAAAGGAATTGCCTTTTTGTCAACACCTTTTGATATTGGGAGTGTTGAATTTCTCAATAAACTGGATATCGGTACATTTAAAATCCCTTCCGGTGAAATAACAAATCTCCCGTATTTAAGAAAAGTGGGTTCTCTGAACAAGAGGATTATACTGTCTACTGGAATGTCTGATTTGGGAGAAGTTGAAGATGCGTTGGAGGCACTTGCTAAGGCAGGGTCAGAAAAAGAAGATATTACTGTGTTGCATTGTAATACAGAATATCCAACTCCAATGGAAGATGTCAATTTAAACGCTATGCGTACAATGCAAGATACCCTTGGAGTGAATGTTGGATATTCTGATCATACTTTGGGGATAGAAGCTCCTATCGCCGCGGTTGCTCTTGGAGCAACAGTTATAGAAAAGCATTTTACACTAGACAAAAAAATGGATGGGCCAGACCATAGTGCTTCGCTGGACCGGGCTGAACTCGAAAGAATGGTGACTGCAATCAGAAATATAGAAATAGCAATGGGCGATGGAATTAAACGCCCTTCTCCTTCTGAATTGAGAAATAAATCTGTTGTCCGAAAAAGTATTGTAGCAATAATGGATATTAAGGCAGGTGATATGCTTACAGAGGATAATATAACAGCCAAGAGACCTGGAACAGGTGTAAGCCCGATGGAATGGGATAGTATTATAGGCAGAAAGGCAATAAAAGATTTTAATGAAGACGAACTGATTGAATTGTGAACGACGGCATTACATTTATAATAAACGCTTAACTTTTTATCATAATCCCACGTTTACTTATATACCTAATTAAAGATGCGTAAAATAGCAGTAGTAACAGGAACACGAGCTGAGTACGGACTGCTTTACTGGATAATCAAGGGGATTCACAGTGACCCTGATATCGAGTTGCAGTTAATTGTTACTGGAATGCACCTTTCAAATGAGTTTGGTCTAACGTTAGAAACAATTGAGAAAGATGGTTTTCCAATTGCGGACAAAGTGGAAATGCTCCTTTCGTCCGACACAGAAACTGCTATTGCTACTTCAATGGGGCTTGGGGTAATTGGATTTGTAAAGGCATATGAAAGATTGAAGCCGGATATTCTGGTTGTCCTTGGTGATAGGTTTGAAATATTTTCTGCGGTCTCAACAGCGGTACATTTCAGAATACCGGTTGCACATATTCATGGCGGTGAATCAACAGAAGGAGTAATTGATGAACAGTTCAGACATTCAATAACAAAAATGAGCCATATACATTTTCCTTCTACTAAAAAGTATGCTGAAAGAATAGGTCAGATGGGAGAAATTCCAGAAAATATATTTTGTTATGGAGCTCCAGGTTTAGACAATATACATAAGTTGAAATTGCTGAATAAAGATCAATTAGCACATGAATTAAATTTGCCAACAGAAAAACAATGGGCCCTTGTAACATACCATCCTGAAACCCTGGAAAAAGATAAAGCTGGAATACATATAGAAACAGTTCTGGAGTCTATTAAGGAGTTTACTGATATTTACTGGATTTTTACTTCTCCTAATGCTGATACAGAAAGCCGAATAATAAAAAAAACGATAGAGGATCATGTTAAACACCATCCTGAAAATTCAAAGCTATTTGATTCGCTTGGACAATTGAGATATTTGTCTTTATTGAAGAACACAATTGTTATGGTCGGGAATTCATCATCAGGCATAATTGAAGCCCCTTCATTTTGTTTGCCTGTCGTAAACATTGGTAATAGGCAGAATGGCAGGATAAAGGCTGGTAACGTTACTGATGTGTTTAGTTGTGAAAAGACGAAAATTGTAGAAGTTATAGAAAAGGCCATTTCAAACAAATTTAGAGATTCGTTAAATAAGATAGAAAATCCCTATGGAGATGGGAATACGAGTGAGAGGATTGTTGAAGTCCTTAAAACACACACTCTGTCAAATATATTAAAAAAGCAATTTCATGATATGTAAAATGTTAAATAATATATATTTTATCTTTGTAAATCAGTATTAAAATATGAGTAAAAACTGGAAAGAGTCTTTGTTGCACCCTGAAGCAACTGTTCAAGATGCTAAACGCATAATTGATGCAAGTTCGATGCATATTGCTATTGTTGTGGACAAAAAGAGAAAGTTGTTGGGAATAGCAACTCAAAGTGATTATCGAAAAGGTATGTTGCGTCATGTAAATCTTAACGATTCTGTTGTAACAATTTTAAATGAATCTCCAGAAACTGCATTGTTGACAGACAGTGCAAATGAAATAGATGAGTTTTTTGTTAGGACAAATCTGATACACCTACTAATTGTAGATGGTGAGGGGGTTCTGGTAAACGTTGAATACTATGACGAGCATTTGAAAGTTGATTGGAAAGAGAACTGGGTAGTCATTATGGCCGGAGGCATAGGGAATCGGCTAAGGCCCTTAACTGAATATGCTCCAAAACCACTCTTGAACATGGGTGGGAAACCAATCATAGAGTCTATAATTGATAAGTTTGTTAGTTATGGCTTTAGAAGGTTCTACCTATCTGTTAATTATAAAGCTAATATGATAGAAGATTATTTTGGTGATGGTTCTAAATTAGGGGTACAAATAAATTATTTGAAAGAGACACAACGGATGGGTACTGCGGGGTCACTATCACTTCTGCCTGATGTTCCTAATAAACCGTTTATAACAATGAATGCTGATTTGGTAACAGAAGTAAATTTCCAGGACTTGATAAATTATCATTTAGAGTATAGAGCTTCTGCTACGATGTGTGTAAAAGAATATGACTTTACTGTGCCATATGGTGTTGTGAAGGTTAATGATCATAAAATAGAAGGACTTGATGAGAAACCTAATCAGAGGTTTTTTGTTAATGCAGGAATTTATTTATTTGAACCTGATATTTTAGAGTTGATTCCGAGAAATACATCTATAGATATGCCTGATTTATTTAAAATAATCATTGATAGTGATAGGACAACTGCTGCTTTCCCAATTCATGAATATTGGTTGGATATTGGACAGATGGATGACTACCAGAAAGCAAATAATGATTATATGCAGAATAAAATAGAATGCTGATTGGCAAAGATGCTCGCTGATATTTTATAAGTTTTGATGACAAACATTCTCCAATGAAATTAATTGCAGAGACAGCATGGCATCATGAAGGTGATTTTGGCTTCTTTAAGAGATTAGTTAAGTCGCTTACCATGGAATCAAATGCTGACATAGTTAAGATTCATATCACTTTGAATCTTGATGAATATATGGCTTTGGATCATCCCTCCTATCCTCAACTTAAAAATTGGATGTTAACTGTTGACCAGTGGAATGAGATTATTGATTTAATAGTGAACAGTGATAAACAACTAATGATTTTATTTAATGATACAGATGCTATTGATTATGGTATGAAATATAAACCGGAATATGTTGAAGTCCATTCTGTTAGTCTCAATGATCTAAAATTATTAGATAAATTAAAGGAGAGTGTTTTACCTGAGACAAAAATATTCTTAGGTGTAGGTGGTTCTACTATAGAAGAATATGACCATGCGGTAAAATATTTAAATCATAATAATACGGTTTTGATGCATGGATTTCAGAATTATCCTACAAAATATTCAGATATTAATTTCAGCAAAATAAGAACGATAATGGGGCAATATCCTGATATGCAGCATGGATATGCAGACCATACTGCCTGGGATGAACCTGATAATTTATTAATAACACTACTTGGTGCTGCACAGGGTATGGATTATGTCGAAAAGCATGTGACGGTAGAGTACGGAAAGGAGAGGGCAGACTGGTCAGCCGCTATCAGTATAAATATGCTTAGTGAGATTTATGGAAAGCTTAATCTTCTTAGAGAATGTATGGGAGATGGGAATCTGGATTTAAATTGTGCAGAAATGCAATACTCTGTCTTTGGACCGATGAAGAAAGCAGCAATACTTAATAAAAACGTTGCAAAAGGTGATATTTTCACAATTGGCATGGTTGACTTTAAGAGAACAGAACAGATCACAGATCTATCACAGGTAAATGTTGCTAATAGTGTTGGAAGATATCTCTCTGTGAATGTAAATAAAGATCATGTGCTTAAAAAAAAGCATTTAATATAAAGTGCTTTTGTCCTCGAATTGGCACAGATAGGTATGAATGAGAAGAAAATTATTTACAAACTATATTTGCGTATATTAGTGGTTGATTTGGTTCTATGAAAGTTGGTTTTCTTATTACCGCTCGAATGAAATCAACACGTCTTCCGAAGAAGCTTACGTTGGAAGTAAACGGGAGGCATATTATTCGATGGATGATCGATCGTTTAAAATTAAGCCAATCTGTGGATGATATAATCATATGTACCTCAACAAATCCACAGGATGATATTCTTGAAAAGATTGCTGCTGAGGAAGGGATTAAGGTCTTTCGTGGCTCAGAAGACGATGTTATTCGACGTTTATACGAAGCATCAAAATATTATAACCTCAATTATGCACTGAATATCACCGCTGATTGCCCATTAGTATCTTTAGAGTATATTGATATTACTATAAAAAATTATAAAGATACAGAGGCTGATTTGATACGTACATTAGACTTGCCGCATGGTTTATTTTTATATGGTTTAAAGATTGAAGCAATGAAGAAGGTTTGTGAGATAAAAAAGGGAAATGATACAGAAGTATGGGGTAAATACTTTACAGACACTGGATTGTTTTATGTCTTAGATATT
>Ga0187833_10003040_pt1 | contig 17433 bp, 18 predicted proteins | sample ETNtaG_37_FD_167968 | JGI IMG/M metagenome (GOLD analysis project Ga0187833, IMG submission 167968) | Marine microbial and viral communities from oxygen minimum zone, Eastern Pacific Ocean - ETNP2014_SV_400_PacBio MetaG (Illumina Assembly) | ecosystem: Environmental > Aquatic > Marine > Hypoxic...
TGAAAATGATCTAAACTTTTTTTCCACCAGCCTTTTTCGATTTCTACTCCCCCCGGTCCATCTAGAAGGTAATCTAATGATCCTGCAACTTCGCAAAAAAAACCACCTTTGGGAGTAATTGATGCAGACCATTGTTCTTGAACCCAGCAGTTGGATATTAGTTCATCTGCTAATTCTTTGTTCTCCACCACATCATCTATAGCAACTAAAAGAGGTTGATGTTTTCCTGGTGCAGTATGATCATTAAAAGTTATCAAATCCTCATCATAATGTTTTTGTACCAAATCTTTATACTCTTCCCACTTGTAACCAGCGGTCCAAATATGCCTGTGTCGTCTGTCAGTTTTTTTTGCAAATAGCTCAATTATTTCTTTAATCTTTGGGTGCATCATTGGTTCACCGCCCATTAAGCCTATTCGTCCAGAAAAGCCCTCGAGACTGTCTATAGCTTTTGCAATAAATTCCAAATCCATAAAGAAGGGTTTTTTATGATGTCCAAGATGTCTTGTGCAGTTAGCGCATCTTAAATGACATGCATTGGTCACATCAATGTGTATTACCGACATTTCAGCTAAGTCTCTCATTCAACCTCGGTGGTAACATTTTTTTCAAACAGGCACAAGAGTTTATTGTTTTGTCCGAGTGGTGAATTATTCTTTTTACAATTTACAAATTTTGATAAAGTTAAATTTGAATTTTGAAATTTAACATTTTTTAAATAAACATCAATACAAAAAAACATAAACATTTTACAATTAAAAAACTTAATATCACGAATTTTGGAATTTTCAAAAATTACTCTATTTAAATCAGAATTGCTAAAATCACTGTTCACTATTTCAGAATTATTAAAATAAGATCCTCTAATTTTAATATCAATACATGTGCTATCAATAATACTGGTATTTTTAAAAACGCCAGAAATAAATTGAGATTTTCCCATTTTGCAGTTATTGAATTCTACATTTCGAAATTCTGAACTTCTTAAGACAACCCCTGTAAGGTCACAATCTTTAAAAATAACATCATTGAGCTTTGTTTCTTTAAGTAGTGTATATTCAAAAGAACAATTAAAAAATTTAGATTTGCTTATTAAAGAAAAATTTCTGTTTTGATTTGAGAAATTTTTTTTCTCGAAGTTAGAATTGTTAATCACAAATTGCGGCTCTCTTGTGCTCATGTGCTAATCCTGTTGTAAAGAAATGTGGTATCCATTGTATTTTTTACCGAAAGAAAGTTTGCTTTATTTTTATTTATACAACTTTTAAAATATTTGATCTCATCTAAAAAAAGCTTGTTTCTATTAAAAAGAAATTTCTTGTAGTAAATAGTCTTTTTATTCTTATTTGAAATTATTTTGATTTCATTTTTTATTAGATCACATTGAATGAAAACGTCCTTAAACAAAATGGAAAAGTCTCTTTTGGGCTTAGGATGTGTAAATGATAAATTTAAAGAGACAGTAAAAGGGTTTTTATTTTTTATGTAAGACATAAAGCAGAAAATATTATCATCAACATTACATCTCAAAATTTTTGAATTATATTTATGTACATGTATTTTTTTTGGAAGACCAAAAAAGTAAGCTATTAAGTCTACTTCGTGAATTAAAGTGGTTAGAACTCCTCCACCAAGCTTTTTTTGAGCGGCATAACTTTTAGAATAATTCTCATAAGGATGAAAATTTGGTAAATAAGATAAATTATTAATATTTGCTCTAACAATCTTTCCAAATTTATTATTTGTAATAACTTTTTTTACAAAATTTATTATTGGATGAAATCTTAACTGAAAACCAATCATAGAATGAATTTTTTTTTTACTAATAATATTTTTTAGCTTACTAATCTGAATATTGTCTCCAGAGAGTGGCTTTTCGATAAAAATATGAGAGCCAAGTTTACTAAAAAATTTTGCATCCCTTAAGTGAAAGCACGATGGGTTACAAATAAAAACAAGATTTGGTTTAATTTTTTTTGCATCTTTATACGATCTTAGAATTTTTATATTGTAATATTTTGCTATATTATATTTTTTAACTACTTGTGCATTTTTAATAATTAAATTTTTATTACTAAACCTAAGAGCAAAAAAATTTGCTTTTGAATAAATTTTTTTTAAATTTTGTAGATGCCTTTGTCCAATTGACCCTAAACCAATAACTAAAATTTTCACAATTATAATTTCCAAATTAAAGTTTAATTTTTTATATATTTTGTATCTGCTTTTCTACTCTTAATTTTTAATGATTTATTTATATTAATCGATCCACAGCTTTGTGATATTCTGACCACTGACCTACATCGATCCAAGATTCGTCATCGATAGGATAAGCTGATATTCGTTTTTTTTTTGTTTTTGCAAGTTTTATTAAATCGGTCATATCGTAGGTTTTATTTTTAGGTATTAATTTTAACAAAACAGGATTTAATACATACAGTCCAACATTTACAAAAAAATCAAGTTTTGGTTTTTCTACAATCTTTTCGAGATATCCTTTCTTTGTTAATTTGCAAGTTCCATATGGAACCACATGTTCTTTGGAAGAAACCACTAAAGTCATATCGTTGCCATTAGAAGCATGAAAATACATTAAATCATCAAGGTTAATATTTATTATAGTGTCACAATTGGTAACTATAAAAGGTTTTTTAAATTTACCATCCAGTAAGCTAAGTCCCCCAGCAGTACCTAGCGGTTTATGTTCATCAATAAAAGTTAATTTGAATTTGTGTTTCGTCTCCTGAAAGTAGGCTTTAAGAATATTGCTTTTATAATTTGAAGTTATAAAAAAGTCAGAAACTTTATTTTCAACAAACTTTTCGATAATATGTTCAATCACAGGTTTTTCGTTTATTGGTACCAATGGTTTTGGTAGAACATTTGTAAACGGTTCTAACCTTGTGCCTCTGCCTCCCGCCATAATGACAGTGGTTTTTGAGTATATGTTAGAACTAATATTTTTTTTAAAAATATTTTCAAATGTAATCACATCAACAACTTTTTTTGATCTTTCAATAATTGGAATAACATCAATTCTGTTTTTTAAAAAAATATTTTTTGCTCGACCAATTGAATAGTTTTCTTTTCTTAAAAAAATAGGTTTCTTTTGATAATATGTGTTAATTTTAGCGTAGTTAATCTTTTCATTTAATATAGCCTTCCTAATATCTCCATCGCTGAGAGTTCCTAAAAGGATATTTTTGCTATTAACGACAACTAAACATTTTTCACCCGTTTTGGTCATTTGTCTAAGAGCGTTTTTAATATTTAAATTGGGTTGAATTAATAAATTTTTCATTTTTTTTAAGGGATTAGTAACTAAAATGATATTTTTTCCAAGTTTCAAATGCAATAAGACTCCAAATAGTCCTAGCTATATTAATTTTTTTTGTAGCTGAGAATTTCACTGTAAAATATATAATTAATTTAATAGTTTTTATTGGTTTTTGGCTATACTTGCTTTTCCGTTATGGTTAACGCTAATTGCTGCAATTATAATTAAATGTACGCTATTGTCTATCCTTTCTAAAATTGACAATGAAATGCGTCCCGCTACTTCTGAATTGTCTAGAATTGGTGGGCGTGATAAGAATCGAACTTATGGCCTCTACGATGTCAACGTAGCGTTCTACCATTGAACTACACGCCCAATCATAAATTGTTTTTTTAAATAATTATTTGATATAACATGTAATTTTCATACAAAAAATACTTATTGTACCGCCTAAAACTATATCGTTACAAAGTTTCGATAGAGCACAGAAAAGGATTTTTGACATAGTAAAATTTTTATCAAAAAAAATATTTAGACTTTTTTTTGTATTTTTTTATTATTCTCTTTTTTAATTAACCCCCAGGAAATGGCAACTATAAAGAAAAAAAAAGTAGCGTTGGAGGTTGAAAAAAAACTTCCTTGACTCCTAAAAGGAAAAAATTCTACTAGCAACAATGTAACAACCGCGCATGATAAAAAACGTATTTTTTGATCACTCCATTTATAAATCAAAAAGTTATTCAAAACTAAGTAGCTGATAAAAATAATAATTAATCCAAAACCTAGTATTCCAGTATCGTTCATAATTTCTAAATAAAAATGATGCGGATGATTACCGCAAACAGTATTAGGATGATGCCATATTTCCTTGCAAGTATTTCTAAATGATTTTAAACCTCTTCCAATTATCGGATCTGATAAAAAAAGCTTAGAGGATGTAACATAGTATTGAAAATGCCCAGTAATAAAATTATGCTGAGTATAATTTTTGTTTTTAACTGTAGGTGTATAATGAAAAACCTGTCCCTTGTAGATACTCAATTCATTGTAATCATTTTTTATCTCATAAATCATTTGTGAGACATTTATTGCAGCTCTAAAATTTTCAAATCTTTTGTTTAATATATCAACATTTTTAATTATTACACTCGATAGTACAATTAAAAAAAACAAGGCGGATATTAATATTTTTTTTCTTTTATTTTGAAAAAAAATAATTGGAAAAAAAGAAAATAAAAACATTATTAATGGCATTCTATTTCCTGAAAAAATTATAGCTACAACAAGAAGTGCAGGATATATAATGAAAAAAAAAACTTTAAATTTTTTTTGAGATTGAAATAATATAGATATTAATAACAAACCAAAAATTCCGAATTTTTGAATGTAGCCTCCGGCAATTAATTCTGATCTAAAAAAACTACTATTGTGGACACCAAAAGATTCATAACCTAAAATATTTGATCCAGTTAAATATTGTAAAATGACATCTAAAGATATTATTAGAGTTACAAAAAAACACACTTTCAAAAAAATTATATAATTAAAATTTTGAAATTGTAAATGGCATTTAACTACTAAAATGAAAATAAAGAATCTTAGAAAAAGAACACTTTTTATTAAGTCTGATTTTTGTTCACCAAAAACATACTCTATAAAAGTGGAAGCTAAAATGGTTGCAAAAAAAAGAAGTAAAATAATAAATTCTTTTGTTTCTCTAATTTCAAATAATTTATTTTGATAAATCAATAATCCAAAAAATATAATAAGTAGTAAATTTAGATTAACTACATAATTCCCCAAGATAAAGCTTATAGGTAATAAATAAATTAAAATATTTAATGAATTCCTAAAATCAAAAAGGCGTCCTGTAGAATTAATTGTGGCCATTACTGCACTTTATAATTCAAAAAATATTATTTAACAAAGTAAATTAGTGGGCATGATAAAAATTAAACTTTTGAACTTTAAGATATCAACGTGTTCTTTCCCTTTTGTAATTTCCTTACAAATTTTAAGTATGTCTTTCCCTGATAAACGTAAAATAGTAGCTCCAGATGGACCTCGACCTGAAAGAAATGCGTATATATTCATTTTTATATTTTTTAATTTTATTTTATAATCTTTAATGTTTCAGATTAACTGGAAATTAAAATCTTTATTATATAAAATTTTCTCTCAATTAAAATTGGATAAAACTCTTTATTTTATACAAAAATATGTAACAGAAAGGTCAAATGTTGACATTAAACCATCTGTTAGATTATGGAATCTTCATTCAGAAAATATTAAGAAACATCAAATTAAAACTGTCCTGGAAATTGGAGCAGGAAAGTCTTTGGAACAAAATATATTTTTTTCCTATTTCTTTAATAACAGTTTAGAACAAACAGTTATTGACATTAAAAAAATGATTGATTTTGATTTAGTTAATGAAGCTAGTAAACAAATTAGCGAACTATTAAATGTTCAAAAACTCAAATCTGTTAGTAGTTATGATGATTTGTTCAATTTTTATAATATTAAATATATCGCCCCTTACAAAACTCAAAATTTAATTGAAGAAAAGAAAGTATTTGATCTGTGTATCTCAACTACTACTTTAGAACATTTTAGTATTAGAGATCTAAGAACGCTATTTAAAGATTTAGGTATAGTCCTAAAAAAAGGTGGATACATTTCTGCAATAATTGATTATAGCGATCATTATAGTCATACTGATAGAAATATTTCAGAATTAAATTTTTTAAAGTACTCTGAAAAACAATGGCAAAATTACAACAACACTTATTTATATCAGAATAGATTAAGACACGATGATTATGTAAAATTACTAAATGAGTATAAATTCATTACACATAAAATTATTCAAGGTAATATTGGCAAACCACCTGAGAATCTAAATGAAAAATTTGATTTGAATAACAAAAATAATTTTATTCTTTGGGCTTATTTTTTTGCAATAAATTCCAATTAATACTTGTATTAGATAATTTTAATTGATTTAACTATGATGTTTTATTAATTCATTTCATTCTTGATTGATTAAAATTATTCTCCTCCAGAAATATTAATAATTTGTCCATGTACTAAAGTATTTTCTTCTGAAGCAAGAGAAAATATTTTATCACTAACTTCTTGAGTGGTTGCCATACGTTTTGTTGGAATAAGATTAATTCTTTTTTTTAAATTTTTATTAGGAATTTTAAGATGAAGTTTGGTATCTGTAACACCAATTTTTAATACATTGTAAAGTATATATTTTGCATATTTATTTCTAAATATTTTAGGAATAAATTCATTACTAAATTTCGATAATGAATATAAAAAGGTTTTTTCACCTCCGCCGAATGATGTGCCAATGCTTGAGGACAATAGTATTCTTCCCCATTTATTACGAATCATTTTTTTATAAATATGCTTAATAAAAATTAGGTTTGAATAATAGTTAACGTTAATATGATCCAAAAATGATTTGTGATTAATATGGTCGAAATCAGTGCTTTTAATATATCCGGTTAATGATACAAAAGAATCAATTTTTTTGATAGGAGCTAATTTTTTTTTAGCAAAAGTTGATATTTTTTTTGAATTTGACAAATCTAGTTTGAATAATTTAATTCGAGCGCCATATTTTTTTTGTAATTTAACAGTTTTCTTTTTACTTTTATTATAATGACCTATCACCTTCCAATTCTTTTCAAGAAATATATGTGCGGTTTGCACACCTATGTCTGAACTACAACCAAGTATTAAAACTGTTCTATTATTCACTATCGTCCCTATCTATAAACTTTCCATTTTAAAATTTGTAATGTAAACAAAATATTTTTTTAACAAAAAGAAAAATTTTAAGTCTTTGTTAAAGTTTTTTATAAACATTTTCCCAAAACCTTTTGTTAAAATTAGTCTTATTTGATTTTTTTTATTTTTTTTATCTTTCTTGATAATTTCAAGAAAATGCATTGCATTTATTTTTTTCAGCTCTGATAAGTCAACTATTTTACCCATTTGATATTCAATTTCCTTAAACATCTTTTTATTAATAAATTTATATTGCAATGAAAAAAAGTTGGACATATTTATTCCGTGAGCTACTGCCATTCCATGGGGTATCTTATAGTTAGTTATTTTTTCTATTGCGTGTCCAAACGTATGTCCATAATTTAATATAAGCCTTGGCCCTTTATCAAATTCATCTTTTTCAATAAATTTTTTTTTTATTTTTAAAGATTTGAATATTAACGATCTCATAATATTCTTATTAGAATTTTTCTGTACCAGATTTTCCAAATTTTTTTTAAAAAAATTCCAATCATTTAGATTTGACACGAGATAGTAATGGGCCATTTCTCCTAAGCCAGATTTTATATCACGAACCTTTAGAGTGTCTAGAAGATTTGTGTCCAGAAAAATTTTTTTTGGAGGATAGAAGTTTCCAAGCTGATTTTTATACTTATCAAAATTTATTGAAGTTTTTCCTCCGATGCAACTATCACATTGAGCTAAAATTGTCGTAGGAATAAAATTCCACTTTATGCCTCTAAATAATATTGAGGCTATAAATCCGCTAATATCCTGCACTACTCCTCCTCCAATTGCAAAAATAACTGAATCTCTTTTAATTTTTTTTTTTAGAATTTTTTGAATTATGTCAGATATTTTTAGGTAATTTTTTGAATTTTCATCAGATTTTATTAGTATTATATTTTTTTTAATTTGATTTATTATTTTATTTTTTGAATAAACATTTCTATCAATAAGATAAAAAACGTTTTTTGAATTTTTAAAAAAAAAATTTTTAGAAAGTCTGCTATTATTCACTTCGTAACTTCCAAAAGAAGATTTAATTAGAAATTTTTTCATAACTTGCGTCTATTTAGAGGTATAACCTCCGTCAATAACAAAATTTTGTCCTGTTATATACGTATTGAGATTGCTGCATAAAAAACAGATTAAATATGAAACAGATGAAGGTTCTCCTAATTTATTCAATGGTATTTCACCCTTAATTTTTTTTAATTCTTTTGAGTTCAGAATTTTTTTAGTTAAACCAGCGTTAATAACTCCAGGTGAAACAGAATTTACTAAAATATTATGCTTTGCAAGATCTAATGCTGATGATTTTGTTAAACCAATTAAACCAAATTTGGTTACAGAGTATAAAGATCTTCCACTTTTACCAACGATACCAAAAATTGATGAGATGTTAATTATTTTACCATTTTTATTTTTTATCATAATTTTTGATATTTGTTTTGTCATAATAATTGGTCCTCTTAAATTGACCTTATAAATTTCCTCAAGGTATTTTTCGTCTATTTCGTGAATATATGACAATTGGTTAATGCCAGCATTGTTTATTAAAATATCAATTTTTTTAATTTTTTTTAAATTATTCAAAAAATTTTGAATGCTGCCTTTATTATTATAATCTAAATGCATGTAAATTTTTCTACTGGACTTTTTGTTAACAAGTTTTTTTTTCGTTGTTGTCACTATAACTTTAGCACCTAATTGTAAAAATTTACTACAAATTGACTTTCCAAGCCCTCCCTCTCCGCCGGTAACTAAAACTGTTTTATTTTTGAAATCTAATTGCATTCAAATTTTTATGTAAAATTATATCACTTCTTATCTGTTCTATAAATCATCCCCACAATCAATATTGATTTATGACCAGATGGAGTTTTTATACTCTTTTTCAGGAACTTGGAACATTAGCTTTTTTCTTTTAAAAAATCTTACTATTTCTTGTGTAGCTTCTAATTCCATTTTATTTCTACAACTTATTGACATCGAGGCTATGTGTGTTGTGCAATGACAATTATCTAGTTTTCTTAAACGACCAAAGTATGGTTCCTTAGCAAAAACATCTAAAGCCGCAAAGTATATTCTTTTTTTTTTCAGAGCATTATATAAATGATCTTCATTAATAATTCCACCTCTTGAGGTATTAATCAAAATTGTATCATTACTCATCATAGCTATTTCTTTTTTGGTTACCAAATTTTTTGTTTTTTCCGTGATAGGAAGATGAATTGTTATTAAATCGCAATTTTTAAAAATTCTATTTTTTGTTGCTTGCTTTGCTGAATATTTATTTAAATTTTTTATGTTAATATTTACATCATTGACTAAAATATCTTTACAATGAAAGGCTTTGAGCAAGTTGAGAATTTCAGATCCAATTCTTCCTAATCCGATTATTCCTATTTTTGTTTCGTTTAAATTTTTTCCAAAAATTTTTAGCCATTCGCCCCTTTTTAAACTTTTTCTCGATACATTTATCTTTCTTAAGAGATATATCATCAAACCAATTGTATATTCCGCCACAGTTTGTGTAGGCACCTCGGGTGTATATGTCACTTTGATTTTATTTTTTTTAAGCAATTTTAAATCTAAATTATTTAACCCAATACCTACTCTAGAAATTATTTTTAGTTTTTTTGCTTTATTTATTATATCTCTATCAATCTTATCGGTGCCACAAATGATGCCATCATAATTATCTATTATTTTTAATAGTTCGTTTTTGGAAAATTTTTTATTTTTAGGATTAAAATAATAATTAATGTTATTTTTTTTTAATAAATTGATTGAAGTCTTATCAGTTTTACCAAATGGCAATGTTGTGATGAGTACATTTTTCATTTTTAAAATTTAATTGATGAGCTAATATTTTTCAAGTAAAGGATCTTTTAAAATTAATTTATTAACTAATTTAAGATCTGAATTTGTATCTACAGAAAATGATGGCAGGTATTTATAGGGGACTACATACATTCCTGTAGTATTTTCACAAATTCTGTTTTGTCCGCACGACTCTATTTCTTCTAATTTTGACAATTTTAATTTATTATATTTTTTTAGAAAGTGATATCTGAAAGCAAAAATTGCATAAATTCTTTTAGCATCCACTTCTTTACTAAATTTTTTACAATATGGGATCGGTGATCTAGAACAATATAGTACTTTGCCTTTTGAATTATTAACAATTTTTACAACATTTGGGTTTATAAATTGAGAATGGCTGACAATCTCCATTCCTAAAATAGTCATTCCAGCCTTTTTGTTTTTTTTGAGAGATTTAACAACTGCTTCGATCATATTGGGGTGAAGCATGGGTTCATCACCTTGAATACAAATTACTAAATCATTATTTTGAATTTTTTTACAGTCCTTTTTTACCGCTTCATAAATTCTATCTGTACATTCCTTATGTTTTTTTGAAGTCATAATATAATTATAATTTTTTGACTTGCAAAAATTTTTTATTTTTTGGTCACAAGTTGCAATTGATAATTTAGTCCATTTTTTAAAAAAATTTGCTCTTTCATAAACGTGCTCAAGCATAGGCCTACCTTGAATAAATTTTAACGGTTTGCCAGGAAGTCGAGAGGAAGCCATTCTTGCAGGAATAAATCCATAAATTTTCATTTTTTTATTTTGCTTAATTTGTCTCTACAAGTATCTCCTAAAAATGTCATATCTGTACCTATGGCCACAAATCTATATCCTTTTCTGATAAACTGATTAACAGTATTTGTTTTTGGATAAGCAATATGTATTCCCATAGAAACCTTATTTTTCTTAGAGAGTTTTTCATATTTTTCTAGGGCTTTTAAAAATTTTTTATTTTTAAAAGCTCCAGCTTTTCCAATTGAGCCCGAAAGATCTCTTGGTCCAATTAAAGTTGAATACAATCCTTTTACTTTCAATATTTCATCAAGATTATTGATGCCTTGGATAGTTTCAATCTGTATTACAATTTTTATATTTCTGGATATCTTTTCATAATTTTTTAAATCATAGCCATAGCCTTGTGCTCTAGCTAAAGCAAATCCCCTTTGTCCTATCGGAGGATAAGTTGCATAACTTATTGCATTTTTTGCCTGAATTGCTGTATTAACCATTGGCACAATTATTCCTTTTGCCCCTAGATCAAGAACTTTTTTTATTTCTGTCTTATCATTATCGCTAACTCTGACGAAAGAATTAGATTTATTTTTGTCTAATACATTTAATAAATTTTGAAGTTGTTCTAAAGTTATTGACGAATGCTCCATGTCTATACAAATCCAATCGAAATCACATTTAGAAATTACATCTAATGCCGACGGGTTATAAGTAGTGATCCACGTGCCTACTATTGTTTTCTTCATGACAAAATCTCCTTCCAAGCCTTCGAGTGTTTCTCTCCTATTAAGGTACCGTGTACATCGCATACGTTACAGGGAGAAAAGCCTCTATCGCTATTGTTTAATTTTTTTCTAGAAATTTTTGCAAGTTGTGAAGTCCAAATTTCTAAAAAAGATTGTTTCCTTAAGTTTCCTAAAATTCTTTTTTTACTCCAATCATGAGCGCACATTAAGACATCTCCGTTATAATCCATAAAAAAAGTATAGCTGGGATAGTAACAAGGATGCTCCATTTTTTCTTTAAGAGGCATTATAGTATACTCAGCATTTTCTAACATACCTGCTCTATTACTGATAGTAAGACCAAAATCTTTTTTTGATGAAAAAGACCTGTCTCTGATAACAACTTGTTTATCGTTCAATTGAGTCTTTGACCTAATTTTTACAAATTTTTTAATATCTTTGGGGCCATCATAAACACTTATAAACAACCTATTTAGACCACTATTAAATAATTTAATTAATCTGCTAGGATTTAAAACATCTCCATTAGTTATCATTTCTAAATTTGCTTTTTGGTTAATAGTTCTTGCTGTTTTCAATAAATTATAAATATTTTTATCTAATAAAGGTTCAACAAATCCAGAATATCTTACTGTTCCAGAAAAATTTAATTCCGCTAATTCTTTGTGTAGTTTATCATGTAATGTTGGCCTTATAAATTCTTTTATGTCTAAGTAATTGGGATCACTTCTTGGACAGAAAGAACATTTTCTATTACATGTTCCAGATTCACTTATCTCCACTTCAGAAGGTAGAGGTATTTTAGTTCTAGGTATATATTGAAATTTTTTGTTAACTAATTTTTTTTTAATGATAATTTGTGGATCAAAAAATTTAATTTTTTTATGTATATTTTTCATTAGAAACATAAAAAAAATATCTGCCTATTCTTAACCGAATAAAAATTCTAACAAATATTTTTAAGTTAATATCTATTAATTGTTTAATAAAATTCTTTAAAATCATCTAATTGAAATACTCGTTTTCAAAAATTTGAGAACTGTCTCCCAGATTAATTAGATTACCTTTTTGTAATAACTTATATTCATAAATATTATCATTAATTTTTTTAATCCTTATGCTTGGCCACAATTCGCTACTATACTTTTGAAATACAGGATCATCACAAATATGTATGACTTTGATTCCTCTTTCTAAAGCTTCAATAGGTGCAGAAGTTGCTCCAATGAAAATAGAAAGTTTTTTACCATAATTCTCCTTTAGAAAAGAGTTTTTGTTGTTAGATAACATGTCGTTAATTTCCTTAACTATTTGCAAGTGTTTTTTTGAATTTCCTGTCACTGGATGATTTTTTACTTTCAAATTGGGAATGTATAATTTTTCGTTACTACACAAAAGTTTTTTCAATAATTTAATTATTACATCATTCGAATTTAAAAAAGGAGGTAAATAAATATATCCTGACATATTCTCAGAACTTTTTAAAAATTTTATCGAGGGCAATATTTGTAACTTATCACTTGGCCAATTCAAATAATTTTTAAAACAATAATATTGATCACTGCCATTAAGAATTAGTTTTTCTGGCGACCCATCTCTACAAATATAATTAATAGGTAAACCCATTGGGAAAGAATGCACATAACCAATAGTTTTAATTTTACTACTAATTTTTTTACTCATTTTAAAAATTTTATTTTGAAATGGCTGACATTCATATGGCATGATAATAGTTGTAACATCACTGGTAATAAAGTTTTTTAAATTATTAAATACAATATTTGAGAATTCACAAGACCAAGAAATTTTATGAAAAATTTTTTTTAGCGAAAACTTAGATGAAATAATTTTATTAATGATATTTTTAAACAAATAAAAAAAATTATATTTAAATTTACTTTTTGACTTTTTTAAAATTAATATATTTTTATCAATTTTTTCTGGTAAAAATTTGTCCACATAAATTAAAAACCAAAGCGTTTCCCTAGTTGTTCTGGAGTTTATTTTAAAATATCTGTCATTATACGATCCTTCAGGCAAGAAATTATTTTTTAAACCCCAAGAAACTATAATTTTACTATATTTTTTATTTTTTTCTAATTTATTTATTAAGCAATAATTATAGAGATTAGATACCGAAATAATATCCTTAAAAAAAATTGCAATTGTATTGAAAATATTTTTAAAACCATTCTTCCATAATTTTAATATTGCAAACCCTGGGCTTGGTGCCCATATGCAAAAATAAAAACATCCGCTATTATGAACATTTATATTTTTTTTTGAATTCTTATTAATATATTTTTTTGCCTTTTCTATTAATTGAATCTGAATATTGTTTATCTTTAACATAGATTGAAATTTTTTTACTAAATCTTTAATTAATTTTTATGTTTTTTAATTTGATGCAAATTTTAAAAATTCTATAAATTTTTTGGATCTCCGTGATAGATTTTTTCTACCATGTTCATTACTGATAGAGCATCATTAATATTACCAGTTTTAATTTTAAGTTTTTTCAAAATTATATTCGCAAACTCATCTATTTCTTCTTTCCAAGAATTATCTTTTCTGAAAAAATATTGTCTTTTAATTTTATGTCCATTTAAAGATTTAGGCATTCTTTCTATTATTCTTAAAGATTCTTTTCCATAACTTTTGCTACCAGATAATATTCCTTGAAGTTCAATTAAAGCATGTCTCATTGCAATTTCTATTCTAAACTTATGTTGCCATTGAGTAGCTGTAGAATGTATCGATGCAATAACACCTTTTTTATCTCTCATTAAAGCGAAAGCATTATCCTCGACATCATAATTCCAAAATTTATTTGAAATAAAACTTTTATATTCATGAAAGTCACCATTAAAAAATTTTAGTAAATCTAAAAGATGAATGCCCTGATCAAGTAGAATGCCACCGCCTGACAATTTTTTTTTAGAACGCCAATCGTCTTTGGTTCCGGTAAAACGGGGATCGTAAGGAATAATAATTTTACTTTTGCCATACAAGCACCTTATATTTATTATTTCTCCATATTTTTTACTTTTTATAATTTTTTTAGCGAGTTTAACTGAGGAGTGATATCTATGATTAAATCCATATTTAATTTTTATATGAGGAATTTTTTTTGATATTTGTAAAACTTTTTTAATTTCATTAACATTTCTTGCTGGTGGTTTTTCGCAAAAAACGTGTACACCCCTTTTAATGAAAGCTAGCGTAACTCTGGTAGCAAGATGCGTTGGTAAAGTAATAAAAACTACATCAATATTGTGTTTAAGAATTTCCTTGTAATTTTTACAAAACGTTATTGATTTATTTTTAATATTCTTTTTTAACTTCGTATCACTAACATAGAGAAGTTTGTAATTTTTATTTCGCTCTATAAATAATTTTCTTTTTTTACCAACAACCCCATAGCCGATAATGGCAGTTTTTAAAGTCTTAATCATTAAATTTTAAAATTTGAATTTTTATTATCTTTTTTAAACATGTTCTGAAAATACTTTATAACAGTTCATTATTATACCAACTAGGAGTTTCTTGTTAAATTGCTTACTCATTGTAAAATTCAATTGTAGACCTAAGCTCTTCTTTAAATGAAATTTTTAGCTTTTTTAATATTAGGATATATTTTCAAAATTTCATCCTTTCTTAATTTAATTTTCTCAAATTCTGGATGGCCATCTTTTCTATTATTGACTGAACTATACACCCTATTAAATTTTTATAATTTTCTCTCAGATTCTAACTAGAATTTGAGCATTTTAGATAAATCGTCATAACATATTTTATTTTTTTAGAGAAAAATTGATATTTTGAGTTAAATTTTTCTTTAAATTTTTATACATTTATATAGTCTAAATTAAACTTTAATCACTTTTTGACTTTATGAAAAAACCAGTTGTTTCAGTGGTTATGACTATTTATAACCATGAAGAGTATTTAAAAAAATCTATTAAAAGTATTCAAAATCAATCATTTAAAAATTGGGAATTAATAGCGATAGATAATGGTTCTACTGATAAATCTTCTTCAATTTTAAAATTATTTAAAGATAAAAGGATAAAAAAAAAATTTTTAAAGAAAAACATAGGAAGAACAAAGTGCTTAAATCTAGCTCTAAAAATTTGTAAAGGTAGATTAATTGCTATTCAAGACTCTGATGATATATCTTATAAACAGAGATTGAATGAACAAGTAAAATTTTTTCATAAAAATAAAAAATGTTGGCTTCTAGCAACCAACTATATTTTAGTAAATCAAAAAACTAATTTTAAGATAAAAAAAGATATTTTTAAAACTTTAGGAAATATGCGTGAAATTTTATTTAATAACGATATTGCCCATTCAACAGTTATGTATAGAAAAAAAATAATTGATAAAATTGGAAATTATCCCTCAAATTACATTTATGCACAAGATTATGCTTTTTACCTTAGGGCTTTTTTAAAATTTAAGATTTATGTGCTAAAAAATTTTTTAGTAAAAATTAATTTCAATCATGAAAATGCTGATACTATAAGAGCCACGAATAAAGGATTAAGATTTTTAGAGAATTTAAAATTGTTATTTTGGATCTTTTCCAAATACAAGCTTTCTTTTAATGAAAGAACCAAAATTTGTTTGGTAATTTTAAAAATTTTTATCAAAATGATATTTTCAAAATTTATCTAGTTGGTAATAATATTTTTATTTAATTAAATAACCCTTTACTTTAATATTTTTTTGAACTTCATTGTCACTATGTATATCATTAATTAAATTCACAATCATAGAGTCAACATTCAATGATTTAAATGAAAACCAAACTTTCGGTGGTATTTTTAAGATCTTGTTACCAGTAGAACTTAAGACAATTTTAAATTCTTTATTCTTTAGGTCTATTAGATGAAATCTAACCTTCCCTACCAAGCACATGGCTAAACATATATTTTTTTTATGTAAATTCCATCCTTTGGTTTGATTTTTTTTTATAATATTGAAGTAGACCTCTCCAAAATTCTTAAAATACTTATCTTTTTTAGAAACATATTTTATTATTTCTCCCTTAATACTTTTAAATTTTTTTATTTTGTACGTTTTAATTAATTTTACTGTCATTCATGTATTTTTTAATTTGATCTAGGGTAACATCTAGTGCGTCTCTATTTAATTTAAGAACACTTTTATACCAGTCCACAGTAAATTTGACACTCTTTTTTATATTGTAAGTAGGTTTCCAACCTAGTTTCATTTTAGCTTTGTTGATGTTTAATTGTAAATTAGTTTGTTCATACAACTTACTATTTTTAAGAATTATTTTTCCTGACCCCCAAAAATCTGTAATGTAATTAACTATAGACTTTACACTCGTAACTGAATTTGGTTTTGTTCCAAAATTCCATGCTCCTGAAAATTTCTTTGGATTATGATATTGCTTCATAGCTAATATCAAATAACCCTTCAATGGTTCTAAAACATGCTGCCATGGTCTATTGTATGAAGGGTTTCTGATCACAATTTTTTTGTTTTTAATAATTGACCTTATACAATCTGGTATAAGCCTATTGAATGACCAATCTCCGCCACCAATCACATTACCTGCTCTTGCAGTGGAAATACCGATCCCTCTATTATTTTCTAATTGGAAAAAACTTTTTCTATAAGCTCTAATCATAATCTCCGCAGAAGCCTTGGACGCGCTGTATGGATCGATGCCACCTAATCTGTCAAATTCCCTAAAACCTTTTGTAGAATTATTGCTTTCATAACATTTATCTGAAGTGACGATTACGATTGATTTAATAAATTTAACTTGCCTAGCTATATCAATGATGTTGAGAGTGCCTTTGAAATTTATATCAAAAGTATTATAGGGGTTTTTGTAGGACTCATAAATGAGAGTTTGTGCTGCTAAATGGAAAATTATTTCTGGTTTTACTTTGTTGATCAATTTTTGAACTTTGGTATAACTTCGAATATCAAAGAAACTTAATTTTACTTTTT
>Ga0187833_10003041_pt1 | contig 17426 bp, 20 predicted proteins | sample ETNtaG_37_FD_167968 | JGI IMG/M metagenome (GOLD analysis project Ga0187833, IMG submission 167968) | Marine microbial and viral communities from oxygen minimum zone, Eastern Pacific Ocean - ETNP2014_SV_400_PacBio MetaG (Illumina Assembly) | ecosystem: Environmental > Aquatic > Marine > Hypoxic...
ATTTCATGGAAAAGTTTGAAGGGGGAATGCGAAATATACATATTCATATCAATGGTGATGACGCTAAATTTACTACTGTTGGAACAATGTTACGTATTGACCTTGCTGAGCCTCTTGGAGAACAAGGAAGTCTGAAGATTGAAATTGATTGGGAATACAACATTCCTGACGCAACCTCTGTTCGTGCTCGGAATGGTTATGAATCATTTGAAGAAGGGAATGATATTTTTTTAATTGCTCAATGGTACCCCAGAGTAGTTGCATTCAGTGATTACGAAGGTTGGCATAACAAAGAATTTGTAGGCAATGGTGAGTTTACGCTTGAATTTGGTGAGTTTGAAGTTGCAATAACAGTTCCTGCTGACCACATTGTTTCATCAACTGGAGCCTTACAAAACGGCAATAAAGTATTATCCCAAACTCAAAGAGACCGACTTAAAAAAGCTGCAACCATGGATAAAGCTTCTTTTATTGTCACCCCAGATGAAGCATTGAAGAATGAGTCCAGTCGATCAGAAAAAAAGAAGACCTGGCTTTTTAAAGCCGAGAATGTCCGTGATTTTGCTTGGGCTTCATCAAGAAAATTTATATGGGATGCGGCTGGCTATAACCAAGATTCAAAAGACTATCCTTTAGTGATGGCCATGTCATTTTATCCTAAAGAAGGCGAACCGCTTTGGTCCAAATACTCAACTGAGGCTGTGATGCATACTATGAAAGTCTATTCGAAATACACCTTCGACTATCCCTACCCAACTGCCCAAAGCGTTAATGGACCCGTGGGTGGCATGGAATATCCGATGATTACTTTTAATGGACCAAGAACCGACTTAGAAGAAGATGGTTCACGAACCTATTCAAGAGGTGAAAAGGAATTTCTAATCGGTGTTGTGATCCATGAAATTGGTCACAGCTATTTTCCAATGATAGTTAATACAGATGAACGGCAATGGACTTGGATGGACGAGGGTTTTAATTCATTTTTACAATTTTTAGCCGAACAGGAATGGGATATCAATTATCGTTCTAATCGAGGAGAAGCTCGTTGGATAACCGATTATATGCTGGACAAGAAACAAGTGCCCATCATGACTAATTCAGAATCGCTGTTGCAGTTTGGGAACAATGCTTATGGGAAACCAGCAACCGCTCTTGCTATTCTTAGAGAAACCATTTTAGGAAGGGAGTTGTTTGATTTTGCTTTTCGCGAATATGCTACCCGATGGCAATTCAAACGTCCTACTCCTTATGATTTCTTCAGAACCATAGAAGAAGCATCGGGAGTCGATCTTGATTGGTTTTGGAAGGGCTGGTTCTTCACAACTGATCATGTTGATATTGCGATCAATAAGATTTACGAAGCAAGCTTGGATACATTGAATCCTGAGGTTGATTTGGCTAAAGATCGCGAAGAAAAAAACCAAGAACCACCAACCTTGGCAGACATGAGGAATGCTGAGGAAGGTATCATTACTAGAGTAGAGGAAAGATCAGAGTTGTTGGATATTTATGATGAATATGATGAATTTACAGCCGGCACTAGTGAAGTTAAACAGTATGAAAGAACTCTTGAGGGTTTAAAAGATCCCAATGCTAGCGACCCTGATTGGAAGAGTAAGGCTTTGGAAGAGGCTTTATCGAAAAACGAGAACTACTACATTCTTGAGTTTAGTAATTTGGGTGGGTTGGTCATGCCCATTCCATTAGAAATTACTTTTGAAGATGGCAGTAAAGAGTTGCTTCAAATACCAGCAGAAATCTGGCGAAAAGGGCTTAGTAAAACCAAATGGTTAAAACAAACACCCAAAAAGATCACTTCCGTTGTTTTAGATCCATACTGGGAAATTGCAGATACTAATATCGAAAATAATTATTATCCAAGACGTATGATCCCTGCTAGACTCAAGCCAAACATAGATAAAAGGTATGAAGGAGGGAAGAATTTGATGAGTGACTTAATGAAAAGAAACAAGGAAATAGCTTCTCACAATAACCAAAACGAACAATGATCGCAGAAAATAGTATTTATCAATTTCAGTGTAAAAATCATCAAGGTGGAGTGCAATCACTCTCAGATTTTACTGGACAGGTGTTACTGATTGTAAACACAGCAAGTAAATGTGGGTTTACTCCGCAATACCAGGGATTAGAAACCCTGCATCAAACTTATAAGGAACAAGGCTTTTCAGTTCTGGGATTTCCTTGTAATCAATTTGGAAGTCAAGAACCAGGAAGTGATGAAGAAATTCAGACATTTTGCTCTACCAACTTTCAATTAACCTTTCCTGTGTTTGCTAAAGTTGAAGTGAATGGAATGAGTGCAGACCCTCTGTACCAATTCCTAACTAATAAACAACCGGGTTTAGTGGGAAGCAAAAAGATCAAATGGAATTTTACCAAGTTTTTAATCAATAGAAACGGTCAACCTGTCAAAAGATTTTCACCCACAACAACGCCCGAAAAACTCACAGAAAAAATTGAAGACGCTTTGTCCTAATTTTTTATAAGTCAATGCCTGCCTATTTTGATCTCTGATGAGCTGATATCTTCTCTGAATTCTGTCTCTGAAATACCAATGAAGCGGTCCTTGAATGCTTCAGGAAGCAGGAAATCATTGAGGGTCATGAAGTGAGATTCTATTCGTCTGCCAAAAACCATGAATCGTATGTCATTTTCAATAAGCACCTGCAATCTTGATTGCATAGCTTGATCGCTTCCATAGAATTTTGGATCGAATAGACGTAATAACGTATCCATACCCAGTATGAAGGTTGATTGTTTAAAGATTGCTGCTTTTTCATCAAACCTTGGTGCGTTAGTCAATACCCAGTTCTGTCCTGATCTGAACTGATCCAATATCTTCTCAATTTCAGAGTAGCTTAATGAAGCTTTCTCAATATTAAAAATGGAAATCTCAAAGGTAATAGGTATCCCAATTGTTTCTTCTGCGATCTTTTGGATATTCAAATGACCTTTATGCAGTGGTTGAAAGGTACCAGGGAAAACGAGCTTGGTGGGTGGTTCAGAATTGGCAATATAGTTGATGCTTCGGTCCTTAAGAGCTTGCCATTCTATAATTCTCCTGGGCATAAGTGGTATTCTCCGTCTAGACTCATAACAAGAATAGCGATTACTCTGTTATTCTTTTGATTTAAAACTTAATTGTATTTGCAAATGTGTATTTTAAACTCTTTAACAGCATAACTAAAAAAATTTCAACGAAACAGTAACCATTGAAGACTTAGATAAGAAATTTTTATGATCATGTATAAAAAAAGCATAGTCTTTTCCTTATTATTTTTTAGCAACTTGATAATGGCGGAAGAATGGTCTGCACATATATACCCTCCTAATGGGAATGATAGATACATTGGTCGATTTGAAACACAAGAAGATTGTGAGGCTAAAGCCGAATGCTATATCAAAAAAGCCAATAGAGGAGGTTTATTGGGCGTTCTTTTTGCCAACAAAATAGAACCAGGATCTTATCTATGCAGCATATCAAAAAATAACGAAACCGAAGCCCAATCAAGGGAAGCAAAAAAATGGATCGGTAAATTCATTTTTGGATTAACCGATGAAAGTTGCTCACTCTGATAGGTCAGATCTGGAATGAAGAAGATCTAGTCAGATGATTATTCCTACTTGCTAGTTTTCTCATTGCTCTTGATGTGCATTAAATACAGAACTCTTAGAAGCTGCTAGAGTTGCTGTGCTAAACTAAAGCGAAACCGATTATCTAGGGAGACAATGATATGAAATTAAAATTATTAACCTTCGTTTTTCTTATTTTTTCACTAGCCATTTCAGATCTTAGTGCCGATGCTCATGATAAGGACAAAAAATTCATAGGTGCTATGAGTGGTTATGAAGGTCGGGAAGATCAATTAGGACGTTCTATGGCTGTCGTTCTAAAAACTTTAAATGAAACTAAACCTTATCAACATGACATCAATGATGCCATAGTGAAAATGATCCTAACTACGATCCAGTTTGCCAAAAATAATGACTTGATTGATGAACTCATCGCCAACGAGGTGGAGGTAACCAAACCACTTCTAGAAAGAGTCAAGAAGAATTATTTAAAAACAGGAAAACTGGACACTGTTCTGGTTGGTATGATTGATCGAACAGCTTGTGCCTACCAGCTTTTTATAGAAATAGAAAAAAAAGACGCCGAACGCAGTTGGCAATCACCTTTTGGATTGATCTTGGAACATACTATCAGGTTGGGGCAACACGATTTGACTGAAAAAGAAGTACATGACATTTGGATCAAAAAAAGATATCAAGCTTTCGCCGAAGTGATTGGTGTAGATCTATCAATTTCTGACTTAGGTGAAAATGGAAACGTCACTATCAAAGTCCTGGGACCAGCCTGATGGTTGAATCCAGCATACCTGACTACATTGTTTATGCTATTGGTGCGCCAATTGTGTTGGTAATGATTGCCATTGAGGCTTTCATTTCATCCAAAAATAATACTCACCTTTACAAGAAAAATGATTCCTTGGGCACCATTGGTCTGATTGTTGGTAATGTCATAGTCAATATACTCACAATAGGATCTATACTTGGTTTTTATCTTTTTCTGTATCAATTCCGTCTGTTTGAGATCAATACCATAGCCACCCCATGGGTTATTGTTCTAACCTTACTCATGATCGATTTTATTTATTACTGGTATCATCGATTTTCCCATCGTGTTCGGTTCTTCTGGGCAGTACACATGAATCATCATTCCAGTGAGGAAATGAACTTTCTGGTTTCTTTCAGGCAAGCATGGTTTAACCCTCTTTTTAGAGTCCCTTTCTTTTTCGTTATGCCATTAATCGGATTTGACCCCATTACTACAGCTGTCGTAGGAGCTGCTGTAACTTTGTGGGCAGTCATTGAACACACTCAAATCATAGGCAAATTAGGCATATTGGAATGGATTTTTGTCACACCATCAGCACATCGAGTACATCATGGATATAGTCCAAAATATTGTGATAAAAATTACGGCAATTTGTTGATCATATGGGACCGAATATTTGGCACCTACGTCGAAGAAAATGAGCCGGTTGTTTATGGCCTGAACAATAATGTAAACACTTTTAACCCACTAAAAATTACACTTTTTAGCTGGGTTTCATTTATCCAAGACTTCAAAAAATCACAAAGCATTACCGATAAAATTCTCTCCTTCTGGGGCACGCCAGAATGGAGTCCTCGAATTCAGTAAACCAAAATTATCGTTTCAATCAATAGTTATTGTTTAGCTAGCCATTCATCATCACTGTCTTCATTAATATCTGCAAACAATGGTGAGGAAAAATAACGCTCTCCTGTATCCGGTAACATGACACAGAATGTGCTATTGTCTGGCGCATCATGAGCAATCTGCAAAGCTGCTTGCATAGTGGCGCCAGCTGAGATGCCACAGAAAATGCCTTCCTTGCTTGCAAGTTCTTTGGCCGTTTCAATGGATACATCCTCGTTAACAGTGACTATTTGGTCAATGTGTTGTGGGTCTAAGATCTTAGGAACAAAGTCAGGTGTCCAACCCTGAATCTTGTGTGGCTGCCACTCCTTGCCAGATAGTAAAGAAGCCGTTTCTGGTTCTGCTCCAATGATTTTTATATTGGGTCGTGCGGCTTTTAATACTTCGCCTACACCGGTGATAGTACCGCCTGTACCCCAGCCACTAACAAAATAATTGAGGTCTTTATCACCAAAATCTTTTAATATTTCCGGCGCTGTGGTATTTCGGTGATAAGCCGGATTAGCTGGGTTCTCAAATTGTCTGGCCAAAAACCAGCCATGCTTTTTAGCGAGTTTTTCTGCAAGCATTACCATTCCGGTACCACGTTCTGCGGCTGGTGTAAGAATCACTTTTGCACCAAGAGCTTTCATTATCTTTCTTCGTTCTATAGAGAATGTTTCTACCATTGTAGCCACGAAAGGATAATCCTTAGCAGCACAAACCATAGCTAGTGAGATACCTGTATTACCTGAGGTTGCTTCGACAACAGTCTGCCCTGGTTTTAATTCACCGCTTGCTTCGGCATCTGCAATAATGGCTATGGCCAAGCGATCCTTGATCGAAGCAAGGGGGTTGAACGCTTCGCATTTAACATAAATATTTTGATTTTCTGGCCCCATCGAGTTAATTCTTACTATCGGTGTATTACCGATGGTTTCAATAATATTGTTATAGATCATAAAACACCTTCTGCTATTGTTTCTGTTTGATTCATAGAATATTTGGTTGCTTATTCTACTGATAAAATCTGTATTTACTTACACTTTTTAGATCTAAATATATAACTATATGTTGGATCATAATTTCAACTGATAAAGGATAATGTATGCAAATTGACTATGAAACATGATGCAAGAAAATATTGTCATATAAAGGGTCCTTTCAATCTCAAAAATGGAGGCGTTTTAGAATCACCCATAATTGCTTTTGAAACCTGGGGGACTCTCAACGATTCCAAAGACAATGGTGTCCTGATTTTTACAGGCTTATCTCCCTCTGCACACGCTGCCTCATCTAAAAAAGACTCTTCCAGAGGCTGGTGGGAGAAAATGATTGGACCTAATAAACCGATCGACACAGAAAGATATTTTGTCATTTGTGCCAATTCCTTGGGTAGCTGTTTTGGATCCACCGGTCCGACCAGCATCGATCCTATAACTAATAAAACCTTTGGATTAACCTTTCCCAAATTGGCTTTAGAGGATATCGGATGTGCTACAAGAAAAGTTCTAGGCCAGTTGGAAATTAATTCCTTGCAAGCAGTTATAGGCCCTTCAATGGGAGGTATGACAGCGCTGGGTTTTCTAGTAGAACATCCCGATATTTGTAGGCAATTGTTATTGATTTCAACTGCTAGCACATCCAGACCCTTTTCTATCGCATTGCGATCCTTGCAACGATTGATGATTACCTCTGATCCTCAATGGAAATCTGGTAATTATGATTTAAATGATCTGCCTTTGAATGGCTTAAGACTGGCTCGCATGCTTGGAATGATCACCTATAGATCTGCAGATGAATGGAATCAACGTTTTAGCAGAAACCTTGTTGATTCAACTATCAATGAAGAAACACCATTTGGTACAATTGATTTTCAGGTTGAACAGTATCTCAGAGATCGATCAGATAAATTTATACGGACTTTTGATCCAAACTCATACCTGTATCTATCCAGAGCCATAGATTTATTTGATCTTGGAAATTATGGCGAATCATTAATAGATTCAGTAAGCAACTTTGATCTGGAGAACGTCTTGATTATCGGTGTGAATTCAGATTATATTTTCCCGATCGATTGCCAACTAGATCTCTACAAAGCATTTCAAGAAAATGGCATTGATTCTGCATTCATTCAGTTGGATTCCATCCAAGGACACGATTCATTTCTGGTTGACAATGAGAATTTTACCCCACCTATTCGATCTTTTCTTAACTGAATCGATTAATCCTTCAGAGAGTGCAATTGCCATCCTAAGAGTGCAGTAACAACCGCTGCCAGTATAGAGGCAATTTGCGGCAGTTGGTAATTAAAAATACTGAGCTCACCGCCTGAAAAAAATCTTACTATATGAACAAGTGAAACTGCAAAAAAGATCCCTGAACTCAACGACAAGATTGTATTCTTTTTCATAATATTACTACTAATAATATTGCCTAACGATCTCAATTCTATTGAGTTTCTAAACCATTTACCATTGATATTAATCAAACCCAATAAAACTCAAACGCTTGTTTAGATTCTGATGATCGGCTAAATTAAATGCAGGAACCTATGAACAAAGAGTTAATTAATGCCATTCGAACCATTCATTCACCCAACGGCTGGGTACATTTATCAACCATAGGGCTTAATGGAGAACCACACGTCACTCCCATGATGATGGGTATCAATGATCAGGGACTATTATTCAGTCTTACTGGAAAGCAGAAAAAAAGAAATTTGGAACGAGACCCTCGAGCTTGTGTTGCAATCAGTCAAACCGATGTCATGGATCATGTGATTGTCTGGGGCACTATTGAGCTCCGTCATGATGATTTGGCACAGCAAATCTGGAATGAGATGATTCAAAATGCCTTTGGCAAAGAATACTTGGGTCAAATTGCTAGAGAACTTTCCATTGAACAGACTAGCTTAGGGATTATGACGCCAACAAGGCATCGAATCTACGGACTTAATGACCAAGAGGATTAAAGCATTTACAGTTCTTCGTTGGCTTTCTGCACTACTTTTGTTGCCGATCAACGTTTTGATCATCATTCCAGTCATATTATTTGATCTTGATATCACTGATCTTAATCATTGGACAATCTGGCTTTCCATTGCCATAGGATTACTTGGGTTAGTACTTGCTATAAGTTGTGTCCGTTTGTTTGCAAAACTAGGCGGTAGTGGCACGCCGGCCCCATGGGACCCTATTGGTAACTTAGTCATCGCTGGACCATACCGTTATGTAAGAAATCCAATGTTATCCGGAGTGATCATCCTGCTGTTCTCAGAAGCACTATTCTTTAAATCCCTGCCCTTTTTTCTCTATGCCACCTTGTTTACCGTACTTAATATAGTCTACTTCCCCCTGATTGAAGAACCAGGATTGATCAAACGGTATGGAAATACATACAAGGACTATATGAAAAATGTACCTCGGTGGATTCCTTCAGCAAAACCTTACAGCCCTGAATGATGTATAATTGCACAAAGGGCAATAGCAATAGGGTATTGAATTGATGAGTGATTAGATGCACGGAACCATTACATACGAACCTGATATGTATTTGACGAATAAAGATGTCAAAGACATCCAGGAAATATTCCAAACTCCATTAATCGGGACTTATAACTGGGACTACACTGCTGCTGACGATCGAATAAATAGACTCTACCAACTGGCAAAAAAAAGACAATGGAATGTGGAAATTGACCTCGATTGGTCTCAACCTTGGAATCAAGAAGATCTTACTCTGGAAGACTATGCCTATAACCATCAGATGTTTAATGATTACAAACCCTATATCAAATTATCGGATGAAAAAAAGTTAGAATTTCAAAATAAAGCTGCGGCTTGGGCATTGGCACAATTCCTGCACGGGGAACAAGGAGCTTTGTTGGTTTCCAGCCAATTGTGCTCATGTGCCCCTACTTACAATTCAAAGCTCTATGCGGCAACTCAAGCCTACGATGAAGCTCGCCATGTCGAAGCATTTAATAAGTACATTCAAACCCGACCCAGACTCATGTACCCGATAGATAAATACTTAAAATATTTACTGGACAAAATTTTAACCGATGAACGATGGGACCTTAAGTTTATTGGAATGCAATTGATCATAGAAGGATTGGCGCTCGGCGCATTTAAAACTTTTCCACAAGTCCACCCAGACCCCCTGGCGCACAGCATAGTCGAATACATCATTAAGGACGAAGCGAGGCATGTCACCTTTGGAGTCAACTATCTAGAAGAACATATAAAAAATTTATCGCAACACGAAATTGAGGAACGTGCGGAATTTGCATACGAAGCTTGTGTTGTGATGAAAAATAGATTCCATGCAATTCAGGTGTTTGAAGAATTCGGTTGGGATGTAGAAGAAACATGTGCTTATGCGAGGAATGTTCCTATAAGGGAGCAATTTCAACAATTTATTTTTCAAGGTGTTATCCCAAATTTAAAAAAAGTGGGCTTGCTAACGGAAACAGTCAGACCTAAATTTGAAGAACTGGATCTTTTAAAATGGGAAGATTTTCCAAACAGTGAAGACATGGAATGGATAGAGGAAGCCTAAAACAAATCATAATAAATCATTATTAAATTGATTATGATCAATTTTTGATTGTAGAAATTATGTTAATCTCGAATAATGTCTTAAAACTAACTTATTTATATTTTTAGATGACCGCCAATCAAAGTAAAAGCCCGGATGACCATAAATTCAAGCCTCGCAAACCTTCGTTTAATTTTGCAGGGCTCTCTGGTGAATGGCAAGGTGGTAGTGCCTTCGCCACAGCATTTGAAAATTCCTTCTCAATGTTGTTTCCACAAGGTGAAAAAGTCTTCATCAGTAGCGTCAAAGCATTTGAAGATAAGATCGATGATCCAAAACTATTGAACGAAATCAAAGCCTTCTATGCACAAGAAGCCATTCACACACAGCAACATATCAAATACAACAAACTCGTGTGCAAACTACGTGGTTACGACCTGGAAAAAATTGAAGAGCCCCTACGAAAAAGGATAGCTTGGGCTCAAAGTGCATTATCTGCAAGCAGAATACTTGCCGGTACTGCTGCCAGCGAGCACTTAACCGCAATCTTAGCAGACGACATGCTGCGACATAAGGATCATTTTGTTGATGCGGACCCAGACATTGCAAAACTCTGGTACTGGCACGCCATTGAGGAAATGGAACACAAAGCCGTAGCCTTCGATGTTCACCTAGCAATTGGTGGCACCATCAAAGAACGACGCCAGGCGTTACTCTTCAACACTTTTCACATATTTAAAGATGTATTTCGAATCCTTTGTATGATGCTGAAACATGATGGAAAACTCTGGAGTATCCGTGAATGGTGGAGTGGATTCATATTCCTGTTTATCAAACCTGGAGTTCTCAGACGCACTATAATTCCGTGGCTTAGTTTTTTCAGAAAAGATTTTCATCCATGGAACAAGGATAATCGGCACCTGATTACGGAATGGGAAAACAGCTAGTCCTATTTACCACTCTATTGCTTTTTGCTTCTGGTGGTTGGAGTGAAACAAACATTCAAACAGTGTCTGAAAACATTTATGTTTTTAGCGAAATAGACAATCAAGGGCTCATAGTTAGTGGATCTAATGGGACTGTTGTCATTGATCCGATCAGTGAGCATACAGCAAAATCGATTCAAGAGTTCTTATCTGTGAATGACAAGAATGCTGTCAGTCACGTTGTCTATACCCACTCTCACTGGGATCGAATCTCAGGTGGTGAAGTATTTCAAAAAAATGGGGTAAAATTTATTTCTCAAGAAACCTGCCGCTTATTTTTTGAAGGAAACAAAAACGAAGCTGTTGTTCAACCCAATCTATACTTCAAGCATAGTTATAAGATTGCATTAGGAAACTCAAATATTGGGTTGCATTATTTTGGACCAAGCCATGGTGAGTGCATGATTGTGGTTCATATTGAACCTGAAAATATTTTTTTTGTTGCTGACTTATTGAGCACGAATGGCCCAAGTTTTCCAAATGATCCAACACTTCCATATCTAAGGCCAGCAACTTTAATGAGGTTTTTCTCCGGCATTGAAAGGATGGCGAATCAAGATAATGTCAACTCATTCATTGGAGGGCAAGTCGAAAAAAATACTTTTGGCTCCATTGAATATATTGCCAAACAAAGAGAATTTTGGAAGCTGGTTCAAGCAACAGCAGAAGAAGCTGAAGAAAAAGGAAATGTGAATATAAATAACTTTATTGATATGGAAAAAATTGATCTAGAGGCTTTTAAGCAATTCAATAATTACAACGAAGAAGACCTTTCAAATATTTTTAGGCGCTATACTTCCTTTCTGAACATGGGTAGATAGACTGTAGTAGAAATGTTAAATGCTCTAAGAATCGGATTAATTTCAGTCTTCTTACTTGTATCAGGGTGTGCTATTCAGCCGGTACCAAAAACAATTGCAGAGTCTGAAATCACTCTCTTTGGGAATTTGAAACTCTGGGAAATCGAACAAATCTCTCCCCATCTTTATGCTTACCGATACACCTTTTATCGAAATTTCTTTTTAATCGGAGAAGAAGGCGTTATTTTGACCGACCCATTAAACCAAGAAGCGGCTTCAATACTGAATCAAGAACTTTCAAAGATAACTAATAAACCCATAAAATACGTAGCTTATTCTCATTCACATTGGGATCATATCTCAGGTGGACAAGTGTTTAAAGATCAAGGAGCTCAATTTGTAGCACATAAAAAGTGTCAAGAAAACTGGATTGATAATCCAAACCCCAACGTCGTGAAACCCGACATAGTTTTTGAGGAAGAATACACAATCTCAGTGGGTGAACTTTCTCTGGAGATGTATTACTGGGGTCCATCGCACGATAATTGTCGTGTCGGCCTATTAATTCAACCTGATAGAATTATGTTCATTGCCGATGATGCCAATCCACCCAATGGCCTGAATATGATCTATGGCGCTGGATTGGCTGATACTTATATCTATAATTTAGTGCCATTTTTCTTGGAAGCAGAAAAACTAGCAAAACATAAAAGGGTAAAAACGATTATAGGCTCTCACATGAGTTTTCAGGATAATCCCATGAATTTGGTCTCTGGGACAGTCGGCTCCTCAAACGTGATAAAGCAACAACGACTATTTTACGAATATGTAATTGATACGGTCCAAGAAGCCTTGGATGAGGGTATAACCGCTAAAGAAGTTCCAGACTATTTAATTCAAAGTGGTGCATTGAAGAATAAAATTGTTGGTTACGATGAGTCTAAAATGCGAGTACTATACAGAAGAATTACCAATTTCTTAATTACTGGTGAATAATGGGTAGAATGAAAAAATTAATCTTAATTGCTAGCCTGTTGTTCCCTATTTCTAATGGTTGGGGAGAAGCCAATGAAAATTATACTTTTAGCGATTACACAAAAGAAATTTTAAATAAAGGGGATTGGATTTTAAGATCTGGTTATACCTTTCTAGTGCCTCAATTTGGCAAGGAAAGTCAGGTAGAGATGGGTCGTTATAGCATGCCAACATTGTCGTTCAGTTACTTAGTAACCGACAACTTAGGAATTGAATTCCTAACCGGGATTCCCTCGGAGATAAATATCTATAGTAAAACCATGGGTACAGAAGCAAAATTGGCATCGTTCATCTCGCTGTCACCAAACGCAACATTGCAATACTACTTTAACCCAAAAAATGCTTCCTTCAGACCCTATATTGGATCAGGATTAATCTATTCATCTTTCCATAAAGAGAAAGCACATGGCATCTTATCGGGTGCAAACTTTAGACTGAAAAAATCTTTAGACCCTTTGTACCAAATCGGATTCGATTACGTCATCAACAACAAGATTAGTCTAAATCTTGATATCAGAAAGTTAAAAACATCTTCCGGTGCCATTGCCACGGATCTTGATAAAACCATAATGGGATCAAATGCTCCACCACAAATGGCATATAGCATGGATATGCAACCGATAACAGTGAGTTTAAATTTTGCCTGGTTGTTTGATAACCCTAAGAAGACAAGGGAACGAAGAATCATTGATAAAGAAGATAGAGTTCTGCAAAAGCGACAAAAAAGAAAAATACAGGCAATTAAAAGAACTATCTAAATGATAAGAATAATCCTACTCACCGGATTTTTCCTAATCATTGGGTGTGAGTCAGAAAAAAGCTATCCTTGGTTACCCACATTAGATTTCAAAACAGACTATGAAGAATCAGGCCAGAGATTGATGGCTTTGGACTTTGGCCTCAAGCCTCTTGAAACTTCAAACAGTAATGAACACGTCCTTCTCATTGGAGTGCATGGTGGAAACAGCAACGGCTATGAGTGGATCTATCCTTTAAAAACTATTGATAATGAGAGTACCCTAACCTACTTTTATCGGTGGGATGATGGTGTGTGCTCATCACCCTCAGCAAAATCACTATCTGATAACATAGCCATATTATTAAAAGAAAACCCTAAACTTGAGCAAATTCTCCTTATTGGTCACAGTTATGGGGGTATGTTGGTTTCGTCGTTTGCTGAGAATTGGAATCAACCTCTACCTATTGAAGTGCATACGGTTGCAGCACCTCTTGCAGGCATCAAAGTATTGAACACAAAGTGTCATTATCAGCCTCCAACCTTTATCGCTGAAAATGTTACATTTTATGAGTGGCGAACCCAAAAAAAACTCGATGGGGTATTCAATAATCTCGAATCTGATCCTCAGGTCATTGACCTAAAGGGAAGCGAAGTAACTCTATTACCAGATACCTACAAAGGCAGACGTTTAGGCCATAATTGGTCAATCAGTTTTGTTGCGGATGAACTCCAGCAAAAGAAATTAAAATAATAATCTTTTGAGCTCAATAGCCTTGCCCATATCATGGATAGGATTGGTAGTTGTGATATAGTTTTTAAGTAATTCGTCAAATTAAGAAGATTTTAAATTCATGTCCCTAGATATTTGGTACAAAAATGTGTTGAGAAACCCAGCTGAAATCGCAGCCTTGTTTCCTTGTAGTACTGAAACAGGCATGCTCATGACAGCACACCTTGAAGGCATGGATGAAGGTTATGTTTTGGAACTCGGTTCGGGCACTGGAGCTCTCACAGAATGTATCCTGCAAAGACAAATCCCTGAAGAGAAATTAATACTGATTGATAAAAATAAAGACTTTGCCAATTATCTCGGTCAAAAATACAAAGATGCCAATGTCATAACAGGCGATGCCTTGGATGCATTTGATTTACTTCAAAAGATGCAGATCTACGAAGTTACACACATTGTTTGCAGCCTGCCATTAATCATTATGCCGCAAGAGCATCAGTTGGCTGTTTTAGATGCTGCTTTCAAACTATTACAGCCACAGGGTTGTTTCTCCACCGTTACCTATTTTGTTCGTTGCCCAATTTCGCAAAAGATTTTAGATCAATACAATAAACGTTCTGAGTTATTTGGATTCACATGGAAAAATTTGCCTCCAGCATACATTTATCAAATAAAAGAAAAGCAGAACACTGGGAGCAGTAATTAAAAGGTAGTCCAGGCTTTAATTTATGGAGGCTAAAAGAGCAGAACTCGTAGAGATCCTAAGACATCAAGGCATCAAAAATATTGAGGTACTCGACTGCATTAATAAAATCCCAAGACATCTTTATGTGGACGAGCCTTACTTACATCTATCTTACCGGAACCATCCATTGCCTATCGGTAATGGACAAACAATCTCCCAACCTTATATCGTTGCCCTGATGACAGAGACATTGCTAGGAGACAGTAATACAAAAGCTGATGGTCTCCAAAAAGTACTAGAAATTGGCACCGGTTCTGGGTATCAAACAGCGGTACTAGCCTCATTATATGAAAGAGTGTATACCATAGAGAGAATTCATACCCTGATGAACAGAGCCAAGAAAATCAATCAATCCTTGGGTTTAGACAATGTTATCTACCAGAATTCAGATGGATGGTTGGGCTGGCCTGAAGCAGGTCCATTCGATGGCATTATGGTAACTGCAAGCTGTGAATCTGTCCCTGATATTCTCATAGAACAGCTCAAAGTCGGTTCAAATTTAATCGCCCCCATTGGCCAAAAATCCTCTCAAATACTCTACCGTATTAACAAAACAGGGAGTGGATACAATCAGGACCCGCTCTGCGCTGTATCCTTTGTTCCTATGCTCAAAGGTTTTTGCTAAAAAACTCTTGTTAGGATTCAGTAATCGGTTTATCGAAAAACTTTACTAAGATTTTTAGACTCAGGCTGGGATAGAAGAATTTGCCATAAATGATTGGAATGTGAACGAAACGAAGCAGCACTAAGTAATAACCAATAAGTCCACATCCGGTAAAACTTTTGATCGTATTTATGTTTCAAGGATTGGTAATGTTGGGTAAAATTCTTGTGCCAACACATTATCGTCTTGTCGTAATCAGAGCCAAAATTGTGCCAATCGTCAATCTTAAAGAGTCCTTCAATCGCTCCCGTTATTTGTTTGGAAGAAGGCATCATGCCATTTGGGAAAATATATTTTGCAACCCAAGGATCAGTTGAGGTCGTTGATTGGTCGACTCCAATGGAGTGTAACAAAAAAACACCTTCTTTCTTTAAGCAATGGTGAACAACTTCAAAATATTTCCTATAATTTTTGTAACCAACTGCCTCGAACATACCAATGGAGTAAATTGCATCAAATTGTTCGTCCAATTCTCGATAATCTAAAAATCGAATATCAACATCCAAACCTTCACACTGCTCATTGGCATAACTGACTTGCTCCTTAGAAATGGTAATGCCAATTACGCTCACACCATAAGTCTCCGCAAAGTATTTAGCAGCACCACCCCAACCACAACCAATATCAAGTACCTTCATTCCCGGTTTTAGGTCTAGTTTTCTGGCTACAAGATCCAACTTAGCCTTCTGAGATCCTTCTAAAGTGGAAACCTCTTTTGACCAGTAGCCACAAGTGTAAATCATGCGCTTATCCAACATGACTGAAAAGAGGTCGTTACCAATATCGTAATGCTTTTCTCCCACCATAAAGGCTCGAGAAATGGACTGTAAATTCGTTAGCCGACCTCTGACCTGTGCAAAAAGAGCTGGCACAGCCCCAACCTTGTAGTTGATTCCATTTTTGAAGATTTTATCGAAAAATACATCGAGTTGTTCACAATCAAACCAGCCATCCATATAGGACTCACCCAACCCGAGTGAACCGTTAAATAAAATTCGTTTAAACGTCCTGGAGTTATGGATCGCAATATCCCAAGGCCTCGTGCCATTGATTCTTACATCAATTTCATCGAGTAATTTTTGATAATAATTTTCTAAGACTGCCATTATATCTGTTCTTTTTATTATACAATCCAGATGAGTCTAAATAGAATTAAAATTTTGCTGATAAAAAATGGACCTTAGCTTTTTAGTTAAAAATAAAATTGTAATAAATATATTCAGGATCATAGTGATCTGGATAATTGTGGCTGTAGCACGAAACTTTGTTGAGGAAAAAGTTGAGAATATTCTCACCATCTTGGGGTTTGTTTTCACAATAATAATTATATTAGGATTAGCTTCCTATTGGTTCTGGAAAAAATATAAATGATCTAAAAAATCTTTTTCATGCTTCTCTATCTATAAATACTTTGGTTAATGTATAACAAAATCATAATACAATTCTGATTCTCCTGATCGACTATAGGTAAAGTGCCACCATTCCATATCGTAAGCAATAAAACCGTCACCCTCCATTAATTCCTTCAATAGATAGCGGTTTTTTCGATGAGACAAACTGATAGATAGATCATCAGTGTTTGAAATGGGATCGAATAAGTCAAATGATGAACCCATCTCCATTTCCTGGTATGCACCATTTAGATTCTGTTTTGCAAGGCTGACATCCAAAGTGATACCTTTACTATGTTCAGATTTCTCTGCAATGTAAGGACCAAGCAGTTCAGGCTTGGATAAATGTGGATGATACTGATCTTTAACTTGCAATTGTTCAGGTTGATCGAGCCACTTCAAAAAATCATTCACAGCTCTCTGTGGTCGATAACAATCAAAAATTATTAAGCTCAAGCCTTTGACTTTTGCGTTGTACTGAACTTTTTGCAAAGCATAAGCAGCCTCTTGATCCAGAAGGCATTTTGCCGCTTCATATCCTGAAACCTG
>Ga0187833_10003042_pt1 | contig 17418 bp, 12 predicted proteins | sample ETNtaG_37_FD_167968 | JGI IMG/M metagenome (GOLD analysis project Ga0187833, IMG submission 167968) | Marine microbial and viral communities from oxygen minimum zone, Eastern Pacific Ocean - ETNP2014_SV_400_PacBio MetaG (Illumina Assembly) | ecosystem: Environmental > Aquatic > Marine > Hypoxic...
TTATATTTTAAACTAATAAAAACATCTCGCGGATCATTTCTTTTTAAAAAAACTTTGGCTTCTAAATCTTTTGTTTCTTCTGAAGGTAAATCCTTTAAAGCATGGACGGCAATATCAATTTTTTGATTTAGTAATTCTTCTTCAATTTGTTTTGAAAAAAGTCTCTTTCCTCCTATTTCAGATAAACTTTTGGAATAATGAATGTCCGCTGTTGTTTTAATAATTTTTATATCGATAGAATCTTTATTTAAATCAACATTGTTATCTAAAATAGTTTTTTTGGCCTTTTCTGCATAAAGAATTGCAAGTTTACTTCCTCTCGATCCTATAATAATTTTATTTTTAATCATTAATTTAAATTTAAGAGTTTATTTATATTGATTTTTTTATGAATTGGTAAAATATAAATCAATGAAAAAACAATTAATTTTTTTAGGCATAGAAACAAGCTGCGACGAAACAGCGGCTTCAATAGTCAGAGAAGATTGCAGTGGCAATATTAAAATACTCTCTAATATTGTTTCAAGTCAGATAGAAGAACATAAGGAATTCGGCGGAGTGGTTCCCGAAATAGCAGCAAGGGCACATGTTGAAAAAATAGATTTTATTATCAATAAAGCTTTAAAAGAAAGCAAAACAAATATTAGTGATATTGATGGAATTGCCGCAACTGCTGGACCAGGATTAATTGTGTGTTTAACAGTTGGATTAAGCGCTGCTAAAGCTATTGCAACATCTCTTGGTAAACCCTTAATTGCCGTAAATCATCTTGAGGGTCATGCCTTGAGTGCAAAACTTATAAAAAAAATTAATTTTCCTTACCTGCTTTTGTTAATTTCTGGAGGGCACACACAATTTTTGGAAGTCAGAGGCGTTAACAATTATGTAAGAATGGGGACAACGATTGATGATGCTGTGGGTGAAGCTTTTGATAAAACTGCTAAACTTTTAGGAATAGAGTTCCCTGGAGGGCCAAAAATTGAAAAATTTGCAAAAAAAGGTGATGAAAATTACTTTACACTACCAAAACCAATAATTCATAGGGGTGGATGTAATCTATCTTTTTCTGGACTAAAAACTGCCGTTTTAAAAATTTCAAAAAAAATAAAGAATAAAAAAGAAAAATATCATCTTGCAGCTTCATTTCAAAAAACGATTGAGGATATACTTTCCGAAAAAAGTAAATTTGCAATGAATTTATTTAAAAAAAAATACAATAATGGAAAAAAAATTTTTGTAATTGCGGGAGGAGTAGCTTCTAATAACAAAATAAGAAAAAAATTAATTGATCTTTCGATTAATAATAACTTTGAGCCTATATTTCCACCAAAAAACTTGTGCAGTGATAATGCTGCAATGATTGCGTGGGCTGGCATAGAAAGATTTAAGTTAGGTTTTTCAAACAAGCTTGATTTCCCAGCAAAAGCTAGATGGCCGTTAGACGAAAAGGCTCCCTTTTTGAAGGGGGCTGGAATAAAATTTTAAATCTTCAACTTTTTTCACAATTATCAAATCTGTGATTTGACTTGCAGATAAAATATAAAATAAACGAAAGATTGCTGGTATAAATGAGTTTAAATATCATAATTCCTGTGAAAAATGGAGAAAAAATTATCCAATGAATAGATTTTAGATTTTTTTAGATTTTTTTTATTATCAAGTATCTAGGCAAAAGTAGTGCGTCTATATTCGATTTTATAAAAATATTTATCGCATCTTCAATCGAATTTACAATAGGATGACCATGTAAGTTGAAAGATGTATTTAATAAAGCATAAATACCAGTTATTTTTCCAAATTCCATAATTAAATTTTTATAATTATCGTTTTGGCCATTTGCAATAATATGAGGTCTACAAGTTTCATCATATGGATGTAAAGCAGCGGCCAATTTTTTTTTACCTTCGTTCGTGGTATTAGTGCAATTGGTCATGTAACTATAACTTTTAATATTGCAATCAATTTTAAAATATTTTTTAGAAAATTTAGCAGGAACAGATGCGGCGAAAGGCATCCAAAAATCCCTATTTTTTACACTTTCATTAATTATTTTTTTTATAAAGTTATTTTTTGGATTCGCTAAAATTGATCTATTTCCTAATGCTCTAGCACCAAATTCTGCATTACCACAAAATCTTGCAACAATTTTATTATTAGCAAGAATTTTGGCCGCTTCATGATTTATTTTATTTTTTATAACTAAATATTTTTTGTTTATATAAAACCTTTTTATTTTTTTTTCAATTATTTTTAAGTCAACTTCTGGACCAAGATATGTATGTTTGATTGGTTTAACTTTATTTAGAATCTTTTTTTTATATTCAGATAAATAATAACCATAACAAGCTCCCATGGCTGTTGAAATATCATTGGGAGAAGGTGGTACAAATAAATTTATATTTTTTGATATCTTTGAAATTAACATATTCGTTTTAACATTCATTCCAACTCCACCTGCTAGGCAAATATTTTTAACTTTAGTTTTTTTTATACAATTTTTTACCCACCTGACTATTAAGTCATCTGCGTAAGATTGCAAACCTGCTGCTATTGAGTCAAATCTTTGCCCTTCAATTTTTTTTTTAACATAAAAGAATAAATCTTTAGGTTTGTTTTTATAAACAAACTTAGTTCCTCTTACTGTTTGAAATGTTTTAAAAATATTTTCAACTTTTTTGGAGTATCCTGCTTTACAATAAGGAGCTAAACCCATAACTTTGTACTCATGCTCATCTGGTTTAAACCCCAAAATTAACGTAATATATCTGTACAATCTTCCAATTATGAAATTAGATCCTTCGGATATTTTTTTTATTTCTAAAACTTTATTTTTCTTTGGAGTATACAAATGAGCTGTATAATTTATATAATCTCCAAAGGAATCTAAGGTTAAAACTAAAGTTTTATTTTCAAATTCACCTGTTGAAAAATAAGCATACGCAGCATGTCCGGTATGATGATCAATAAATTTAATTTTATTTTTTTCTATTCCCAAGTGTTTTTTTAGAACTTCTGATCTTATTTGCTGGCCCATAGGAATTGTATCCTTGTTCGATACATGATCTTCTGACAACTGCATGTTTTTAATAAATTTTTTCCAAAACCTTTTTCCAGGATACTGGTTTAGATCAATTTTATTTTTAAAAATATTGGAGTGTGAAATTTTTTTTTTTAAATAAATTCTTGGATACCAAATTTTTTTCTGTTCTAACCAATAATCTTCATTTGAATATGTTGTATAACGTCTTGTTATAATATAACTAGCTGGCCAAACTATAGACGGAAAACAAACAGCTTTGATTTCTTTTTTTTCTATTTTAAATCTTTTTAATAACCAATTAATTGCTTGAATTGGATATCTTTCGTCATTTTTTGTTCTAGAAAATCTTTCCTCACTTACACAGGCAATAATTTCACCATTGACCATAAGGCTTGCTGTAGAATTTTGACCCCAATAAATTCCAATTACAATTTCTTTAGAATTTTTCATAATTATTGTATTGTTCATATAACAAATTCATTCCATACATCAATGAGATTTTTTATTGATAAATAATTTCATATTCAATCATAACATGAGCAATGAATTGAACAATTGCTGCATCGAACTATTCTTTAATAATTTGAGATATCATTTTTCTTACAACGGATTTCTTTAAAAAATTTTTGCATTCTATGGTTATTTTATCTAATTTAATAAATTGTAATCAATTGTGTGCCAATCATTATTTTCTATTTGAATTTTCATCATTTTTCTAAATAAATCATTTTCGTAGTTATAATTATCAAGGCATTTAATCATTGAATCCCAAAAAAATTTATCTAAATGATGATCAATATTGTATGTGGACATTAGACTAACAGGTATTTTAGTAAGTACTTTGGAAATATAAATAAAGATCTTTGCTCTATCCATTTGATTTTTATTTAATTTTATTGGTTTTTTGAAACTGTTTAAATAATTTAAATATTCTTGTTTTGATTTAGGTTCAATGGCAAAACCTAAGCCCGAAGCATTTGTTTCAGCTGTTAATATTGCAGGAATACCAAAACAAGGATATTCTGAAACTACACTCCCGTTTACTGTCACAGCTAGATCAATTATTTCCGGTAGCGAACTATTAGAAAGAAAACTTGGAAAAAGCTTGATGTGATTAAAATTTGAACAGATTTTATTATATTCTGAAACAGTATCTGTAATTACTTTATTTCTTGTATCATTTGGGTGCGGCTTGACTAACCAATTTACATTAGTATTTTTTGTTATTTCATTCAAAGTACTTCTTAACCAGATTACTCTATCTCTAAATAAAGACCATGTAACATCAAAGACGCCATCGGTTAGATCGGTTGAAAAAACCACAGCTAATGGAAGAGTGGGGTTTAAACCTATTTTTTCGCATAATTCTTTTTTATCTAAATGCTCTTTTTTAATTGATTCTACTATTTTTCCTTTTTGCCATTTATGTTTTTCATAATACTCATGATCTCCACTTCTTACTTGATACTCAGGAATACCTTTAAATCTTTTTATTATTATTTCCCCTCCTTCTTTTATAGCTTTTTCTTTAATAGATTGCTCAACTTCATTAAACAATTTTTGAGAATACTTCCATCTACTTTTATACCTTTCATTGTAATCATTAAATTTTCTGACTGAAAATAACTTACCCGAGCCATTTCTTGAATATACATTTATAGAATTTACTAAAGCACTTTGAAAAATTATTAAACCTGGAATAAATTGTTTTTCAGCCTGTACAGAAGCTATGAAATTATATTGTTTCAAGTATTTGTTGATTTGATCGTAGATTAGAAGGGCTTTTGACAAACCTCGATAAAAATCTGTGTTTATTTTATTCGTCGTTCCTTTACCAGTAAATCTTAACCAGTTGTCATAAACAGCTTTGCCTATTTCCACTTTATTTAAATTCAATTTTAGAAAATCGTCTATGTTTTTACATGATTTGATTATATAATAGGCTTTAACAAAATATTTTAATCTAATATAAAAATTAGATCTGTTTAAATATATAAATTTCCTAAATCCGAAACTTTTAAAGATAATTTTACTTCCTGTGTCGTAAGCATCTAATAAAACAATTGCTTCATCCGCCCGCAAAATATTTACAAGATTTTTTGCAATAATAATTTCGGAAATTGTATATCCGTGATGATGTACAATATTTGTCACTAGTATATATTTTTTTGTTTCATTATTATTTATTTTTTTATTAAATTTCCATTTTTTTTTATTTTGTAATATATAATTCCTAAAATTTTTATCCCTTATGGGAATTATAGAATTATTTAAACAGTAAAAGAAAAATTTTAAAATACTATAGTGCTTAACAAAATTTCTTAAGAAAATTAACTTACTCTTTGTTAAACTTATTTCATTTATTATGAAATTTAATACAATTAAAAAAAAATTTTTATTCATTGCTTTTAGTTAAAATAATCAACATGTTTATTAACTTATAAACATTTAAGTCTATTCAATTCGTCAATTGTATTTACACCAAAAGATTTATGTGAATTTCTAGTTTTTATCAATCCAATAGATAATTTTTTTTGGTAAGCAATATTAACTATATCCGTAATAAGATATTCATTTTTACTTTTGTTTTTTTTAATTTTGCTAGTTAAATTTAAGAATTTAGATTTTAGGCCAATTACTCCAGTATTACACATCTTTATTTTTTTTTCTTTTGTATTTGCATTAGAAAATTCGACAATTTTAGAAATTTTTCCACTTTTTTTTACAATTATTCCGTGTGATTTATTACGATTAACTTCAGCACCTATAACAATTAGATCATTTTTTTTTTTTAAATTTTTATATATCTTCAATATATCTTTTAAATTTATTAGAGGTGCATCTGCATAAAGTACAACAAGATATTTTTTAACATTATTTGTTTTTTTATAATATAATTTTAATGCATGTCCGGTTCCCAGTGGGCGTGTTTGAATAATATAATTTATTTTAGGAATTTTTTTTTGTAAAGAATTTAAATTTTTATTAACAATTATATTAATCCTGCTTGGTTTCAATTTTCTACTTTTTTCAATAACATGATTAATTAAAGTTTTATTGTGCAATTTATTTAAAATTTTTGGTATTCTTGTTTTCATTCTAGACCCTTTACCGGCTGCTAGAATAATTATTTCCAGATCCTTTCGCATTATACAAAGTCAGAAAATTTAGCAATGTCACCTTTGAAACGGTCATATTTAATTTTTCTTCCGATTAGTTCTTTATATTTAAATGGATTTATACCGTTTGCAGGTCTAAGCATTATTAAGTCTTTTTTTTTTATAAGGGTATTTTTAGAAATATTATTGTTATAAAAAATACTCCTTCTTGCATGTTTTCTTGATATCTTTTCGGAGGATAGAAATATTTTTTTTTTTCTTCCCAAAATAGGATCAATTTTTTTTATTTTTTTAAAAAATAATTTTAAATCTTTTTTATCGAAAGAATGAAAATGGTCATTGCCCTTTTTTTTTTTATTAAATGTAAAATGTTTTTCTATTATTCTAACTCCCATTATATATGCAAAAATTAGAATTTCTTGACTATCTTTAGGTATTGTATGATCAGACAAGCCAACAGGGAAGCCAAATTTTTTTATATCGTTTATCATATTTAAATTTGCATTTATTTTTCTAGTTGGATAATTAAGAATACAATGTAGCAAAATTATTTTTTTGCATTTTCTTCTTAAAATATTTAAAGCTGTGCCAATTTCTTTTTTAGTAGAGGCTCCCGTGGATAAAATCACTGGTTTTTTCGTTAATGCTATTTTTTCAATTAATGGCAAATTAGTTATATCGGAAGAAGAAATCTTAAAATATTTTACTTTATTTTTAAAAAATTTAACTGAATCAACATCAAAAGGAGTTACAATAAAATCAATTTTTATTCTTTTACAATAATTATAAATTTTCTTGTAATCTACAAACTCAAATTTATCGCATCTTTTATAAAGTTTATACTGGCTACTTTCCTTCTCAAATTTTTTGCCCCAATATGAACGTGCGTATTTTGAAGCAATTTTTTCAGCTTTATAACATTGCAGTTTTATTGCATGAGCGCCTCCATGTTTCGCATCCCTGATACATTTATAAGCATTACTTAGTTTTGCTTCATGATTTACACCAATTTCCGCGATAAAATACATATTGTTAGTTTATTTATCTATTAGATTATTATCTATTAATTTTTTTCGAATACCGATTTACTTTAGTTTTATTGTTAGATCTATTATCTTCATGTTGTCTATATCTGTATAAACATACGGGAACCCTTGTAATTTTATGTTTTTTTTGGAATTCATTTCTTAATGCTTCTTCTTCACAATATAAAAATTTTTCATCATATAAATTTATTTCTAATAAATGCTGCATCCTAAACATTATGCCACAACCGACTGGCTTATTATCACAATTAACTTCTTTTATTACATTTTCATTCTCATCAACCAATGAATAATCGCATGCCACTGCATCTAAACTTTTGTTTATGTAAAGAAAAGTTGATAATATATTTAGAAAGTCAACATGTACCCAGTCATCTGAATCTACTCTAACGATATAAGAACCCGTTGCTGATTTTATCCCGATATTAAGAGATGTCGGCAAACCTAAATTTTTGCTATTATTTATAACTTTAATATTGTTAGTTTTTTGTTTAAGAATTTCATTTAAAGAATGATCTTTTGAAAAATCATTAACAATTATTATCTCATAATTTTTTTTGCTTAAAGATTGATTTTTTAAAGATCTAAGGCATCTTCCAATATATTTTTGTGAATTGAAAACAGGTATAATGACAGAAACAAAAAAATCTTGTTGCATAACTTTTTAATATCATAAAAAATAGATTTTATGAAAAAAATAATTTTAATAACAGGAGGTTGTGGTTTTATAGGTAGCAATTTATCCGAGTATTTGCATAAAAAAAATTATAAAATCATAGTTATCGACGATTTATCTATTGGAAATATAAAAAATTTATTTTCATTAAAAAAAATTCAATTCATAAAAAAAGACGTTCTAAATATAGATAAAATAAAGATATTACCAAAAAAAATTGATGCTGTTATACATTTGGCAGCAAAAGCTGAGATTTTAATATCAAATAATAAAGAAGGACAATATTTTAGGGACAATGTAATTACTTTAAAAAAAGTTTTAAATTTCTGTGCCAAAAGAAAAATTAAAAAACTAATCTTTACATCCTCTGCTTCGGTATATGGAGATACAAAAAATAAAAAAATATCAGAATCTTTTCCATTAAAACCAAATCATTATTATGCCTTTACTAAATATATTGGTGAAAAAATTATTCAATCATATTGTAAAATTAACAAAGTAGACTATACAATTCTTAGATTATTTAATGTCTATGGTGTTAAATCAAATGCCGTTGTGGGCAAATTTATCGCCCAAAAAATTCAGAAAAAAAAATTGACTATTTACGGTAATGGTAAACAAGAAAGAGATTTTATTCATGTAAGCGATGTAAATAAAGTAATAACTCAATGTTTAAAAAACAAAAAAAGTAATAATAAAATTTACAATGTCGGTTCTGGCAATTCTATAAGTATTATTGCCTTAAAAAATTTAATTACAAAAAATAAACACATACATTTAAGAAAAAGAAATGATGATATTGAAATTTCTATAGCAAATAATAAAAAAATTAAAAAAGATTTAAATTTGAAATTTAAAACAGACATATTTAGAGGAATAAAAAAAATGGAAAAAATTGATTTTCATAGACTTAAAAAAATTAAATTATCATCAATACTTTTGCAAAAAAAAATAATTTCAATGTTTAATAAGAAATCTTAATGAAAATATTCGGTGAAGATGGTTTTAGAGATTTATTTAAAAAAGGATTATTGGAAGAAAAATTTTTAAATAAATTTTTTTCAGCTTTAGATATTTTTCTTAAAAGACAAAAAGTTAAAAAAGTATTTATAGGTTACGATACACGATTTTCATCAAAATATTTAATCCATTTGATTATTAAAAATCTTATTTCGATTAAACTTATTTATGTTGGAAATAAACCTCTTTCTACTCCTTGCTTATATTACTCATCAAAACAAAGGAAATCCTTTTCGATTATGATTACAGCTTCTCATTTTCAAAAAAACTTTAATGGTTTTAAGTTTTTTTACAGGGGCAGAAAACTTGATAAAAATTATGAAAAAAAAATTTTGTCACTTTTTAAGTATGTGAATAAAAATAAATATAAAATAAAACAAATTGTAAAAAAAGTTTCTCTACATGAGAACTATCTCCGATTTATTAATGAAAGATTTAATTTTAATAATATTAATAAAAAAATTCTTGTAGATTTTGCAAACGGCTCGACATCTGTTTTTAAAAATAAATTAAACTTCTTAAAAAATTGTAATAAAATTAATTATTTATACAATGGACATAATATAAATGAAAAATGTGGATCAAATTTTTTAAAAAAAAATATCAATAAAAAAAATTTTAAAAAATTTAACTATTGTATTGCTTTTGATGGTGATGGTGACAGAGCTTTGTTTTCTAAACAAAAATATGGAATTATAGAAAGCGAAAAAATAGCTATTATTTTTTTAAATTATTTCAAGTATCATAAAGGTCACTCAGTCTATAATGTTGTTTCTACAAAAATCGTTAATCCATGGTTAAAAGAATATTTAAAAAATGAAAACAATATAAGGCTTTATAAAACTAAAGTCGGTGATAGAAACATAATTAATAAACAAATAAAAGTAAAATCTATATTAGGATTTGAAACTTCTGGACACTATTCATTTTACTACGCAATGGATGGAATTTATGCAGCTGGATTGTTTTTAGAAATTTTGAAAGAAAATCCTGAATTAATTGATAAAATAATTAATATTCCTATTGCCTATAAATTAAAGATATTTAATTTTTCTTCAAATTGCACAAAGGATATAAAAAGAAAACTTAAACTAATCAAAAATAAAGATAATAAAATAATTGTTAGAAAATCAATTTGGGAAGATACAACAAGGATATATTTATTTTATAAAAATAGTCAAATAAAGTAATTTAGTTTTTTATTAAGTTACGAAATTACTAAAATAAAAATCAAATAGAGAAGGTGAATAAATTTCTTCAACTAAAGGCATTTTAATAATTTTCGATAGTTTGTTGTTATTAAAACCTTCTCCAATATGATCAAAAATATTGTTTCCAATATTTGTAAATATTAATGTTTTATTATCATGAGCTAAGAATTTTTCAATTTCGAAATAAATATCATTTTGAAAACCACTTCTATATATATTTGATCCTAAAACTATAAGTAAGGATTCCGATGAAATATCTATATGTTTATGATTTTCTATAATATCAAAAGCAATTGATCTATCATATTTTTTAGTAAAATAGTGAGCATATTTTTTTGCTATTAAATAGTTAATGCCGCTGCCTAAAAATTTTATGTTATTAAATTCTTTTACATATTTTTTTAGATTTAATTGGTATTTATTTCTATTTTCTAATAAATACTTTTTTGAGTTAAAAAATTTTATTTCAAAATTTTTTGAACAGTTGTCATTTCTAAGAAAAGTTTTAATTAACTGATGATAATTTAATTTCTTGGGGTCATTAAAATAAATATTGTTATTTAAATTGTTATGAAACTCATTATTTGATTTATCCAAAAATATCAAATTTGAAAATATTTTTTTATTTACCAATTTTATTTGATTTAAATCGATAAAATTATAAAATTTCTGTTTTGAATATATTGAGCCACATAGTTCCAATATATTTGAAATAAAATATTTTTCTAATTCGTTAACTCCATCTGAAATTAGATTAATTTGAGATTTAAGTTTGTCATATAAGCTCAGAAAGTTATCACTTTTATTAGTCCTATTTGTTTCACGATAATAAATTTTATTGTCAATTCTTAAGTTTATATTTTCCCTAATTGCACCCACTGTAACAGTTTTAGCTTGATGTTTGATTGTATCTATCGGACGTTTAAATTTATCAGTCAATATTTTTGATTTATATTTAGAACTATGTTTATTAAATATATTCATCTCATGTTTATTAATTACAAAAGAGATTAATTTTTTATTACCTATATTTATAAATTTTGAATAAAAATCAATTTTACATGCTATTTCATAAGCCAAAAGTTGCAATGCCAATGAAGTTTCAACTATTAGTGGGACAAAATTTTTTGACAAAAGTTTCACAATTTTAATATTTTTGTCTTTTGAAAAACCAGATTCATTGGAAATAAAAATATAGTAATTTCTTTTTTTATATTTAATTTTTGGGTATTTTTTAAATCCTATATAAAAAACCAAACAATTGTTTATTTTCATGTCATTATATTGGTTAATAGTATAATATGGTATTGCCCTATAACAACATTCAGATAATTTTATTCTTAATTCTAGTGCACTAAATGAATTAATTGAATCATCGTGTAGTACTATCCAGTTATGATATTGTAAAATGTTTGGTTTAATTTCTTTTATTTGTGATTTTAATCTATTGATATTTTTTATAATAAAATTTTTTTGAATAATATTTTTTAGATTGTGTATTAATCTTGTATCTTTTCTAGATAAAAAAGATATTAATTGTTCGGCAAAAATAAAGCCAAGTATTAGATGGCAAGTATAAGTTTTTGTTGAAGGAACAGATAGCTCAATGTCTCTACCGTTTCCCAAGTACATGCTTTTTTGAACAATATATGTTACGTCACCATCTTTTTTGTTAACAATAGCCATTGTATAAGCGCCTCTTTTTCTTGCTAATTTGGCGTAAACATTTGTATCAATGGTGGTTCCGGATTGAGCTAAAACGATAATTATTGTATCACTCATGTTTTTCGCAAGATAGAAACCACTTCCTTCACTTGCTAAAGTTGCTTGTATTTTAATTTTATTTCTAACTGTTAAAGGTAGATTTATGAGCAAATATTTTGATATTCCAACAGCAGCTGTATAACAACTACCCATTCCTGTAAATATAATATTTTTAATTTTTTTATTTTTTAATTTGTCTACAATTCTTTTACTAATACTAAAAGAACCATAAATTTTTTTATTCTTTTTCTTTTTGAAATCTATATATTTTAAAATAGTTCGTTTTAAAAATAATTCAGTATCATTTATTTCTTTTAAAAAATATGTAGAAAAGGAGCCTTTGTTTAAATCTCTTGTAGATAAATTACTAATATTGAATTTTTTTTTTGTGGAAATAGTTTTTTTTATAAATTTTTGATTAACGGAAAATGCACAATTATTTTTAATTATAAAAAATTTATTTGATTTATTTATTAATCCATAAACATCAGATGCAAAATTTATATTATGATCATAGTCTATAGAATAATATAAGCCTTGAGTACCTTTTTTAAAGATATTGAAATCATATGGAAAATTTAAATTATTATAAAAGATTACAAATGAACCATCAGCTATCTTAAGTAGTTTTTTTTTGCTAGTTTTAAAAATACCCGGCAAACATTGCAAATCATTTGAACACATTTTATCTGTGGTAATAAAATTTTTATTATATATTTGTTTTTGTTTTAGATTTGAATAATTGGTTATATCTCCATTCATATAAAAAAATTCAAAATTATTGTTATGTTTATTTATTAGAGGATGAGCATTATTTAAATTAACTGGACCAACAGAGGCCCATCTAGTATGAGCGATAATGCTGCAAGATATGATGGTATAAAAATTTATTTTAGAGAAAATTTTACTTTGATAGATTATATCTAATAGCTTTTTTGTATTTTCACCCGCATAACCAATTCTATTTGCGTATTTAACAGTAATATTAGTTGAAAAAAAATTTTTTTTATTTTTTGCGCATAAAATAGAAATATTACTCCGGTTATTATTTGTTGTATTTGTAATTTTTAATCTTGATAAAGAGACAAAAGTAAGACTTATTGAAGAAGAATCTCGTCCACGTGATTCGAGATAATTTAGTGATTCTATTTCATATAATAAATATCTAAAAAAAATTACACTTTTTTCAGAAATATTTATATTTTGTTTTTTTAAATTATTCTCTATTTCAATGCTTTTAATTAATATTTCTTTATTTATAGCCCAGCCAATATCATTTAGGATATCCATTTTTTGGAAAGATAAATTTTTTTTCTTTAATCTCTCAGTTTTATTTAAAATATTTTTTAAGAATGAAATTATTTCTTTATTTTTTTTTACTATTATTTGAATAAATATATAATTATTTCTAAATTCAAGAATTGTTTTTAGTATTTTGTTATATTTCTTATTTTTTAAAAAATATTCAATTTCGTTAATTTTTCTTTTTAATTGAAATTTCCTAGTATTAAAATTTATCAATGATGAATTTATACCACACATATAATTTTAGTTCTTTTTTAGTAATATTTTTATTTGTTTATAAAAATTTTTTTGATCTATAAAAAAATTTAATTTTTGTTTTTTTTACGGTTAATTTATATAGTCTGTACCCCTTATTAAAACCCATCTCTGCCAAAAAAAAATTTTAATTTTTTTCATAAAAATAAAGTATAGTTATATTTAATATTTTAATATATTTAAATATTTACCTATATAATAAAAAACAAATATTAATAATACTTTATGAAATACATAGCCATAGTTCAGGCTCGAACAAATTCAACAAGATTACGTAACAAGGTTATGAAAAAAATCTTAAATAAAACTGTTATAGAAATTTTACTCAGAAGATTATCAAAGTCGAAATTGATAGACAAAATAATAGTAGCAACTACAAAAAATAAATCAGATGATAAACTTGTAAATTTATTAAAAAAACTTAACTTTGATTTCTATAGAGGAAGTGAAAAAAATGTTTTGAAAAGATATTTAGATGCTTCAAAAAAATATAACGCTAAATATATTGTTAGAATTACAGCCGACAACCCCATAATTGAGCCTAAAATTGTTGATAATGTAATAAAATTATTTGAAAAAACAAAAGTAGATTATTGTACAAACGAAAACCCCCCAACATTTCCTCAAGGTCTGTGTGCTGAGGTTTTTTCATATAAAGCTCTACTTTCTTCACTTAATAAAGCGAGAAAAGAAACTGAAATTGAGCATGTTACTACAATTATGAAAAAATCAAAAAAAATTAAAAGGTCTAATTTATACAGCAAAAAAAATCTCTCAAATATACGATTGTCACTAGATGATCAAAAAGATTTTGTTGTAATAAGAAAAGTATTTAGTTATTTCGAAAAAAATATACATTTTTCTTATTTTCAGCTTTGCAAACTTATTAAAGAAAAACCTAATTTATTTAAAATTAATAGTCATTTAAATAAAAACGTAATTAGATATTATTAATTATTCAATCTATTCCTTCTTCTAGTGATGCTTTTTCTTTAAATCTTAATTTTTTATTATATTCCTATCGTGAGAAGATCTAAAAAATTTCCCTACATGCACTCTTGAAAGAGTTCTACTAATTCCTTCAAGCGTTATTCCAAACAAATTTCTATAAAATTTCATTTGTTTAATTTGGAATTCATTTAATTTAAAATCTAAAATCACATCTGTTTCATATTTAAATTTTTTTAAATTTATTGTACCTGTAATTGCATCTTTCGTTGATATAAATTTAGCTATATCAAATTTAAATTTTCTTTTAACAGATGAAATGCTTTCAAAAATTTTTTGTACTTGACATTTTTTATAATTTATTAAATCTTCTATAAATTCTGAAAGTTTTGATTCGTTAATTGATCTTTCACTTATTAACTGTTTTGTAGAAAATATTGCAATATCACTAGTGTTTTCTAAATCCAAAGTGTAAGATTTTGATTTATACTTCAAGATAAGATTGCTTCCCAACTCACCCTTTATAAATTTATTAATATTATCAGGGTTATATGTAAATTTTCTTAATTCTTCATAATTTTTCCATAACTCTTTTTTAGAGTCAATTGTAAAATCTTGTAGCAGTTTGTTAAATTTTTTAAATTGAGTTTTTCTTGAATTTTCATAAATTTTACTTAACCAATCCCAAGCTGAGATATTGAATTTTCTCAACAAAAAAATTATTTCTTCAAATATCCCGTCGTTGAAAAAAATTTGTATAATAACATTCATTTCTCTACATTTGAGATAATCTTCAAAACTTAAAGTATTACTTGAAATACAAATTTCTTCAATTTCAGCTACACTAATTTTTTTTCCCAAAACTTCAAAAATACCAAAACATCTTGGAATAATTCTAAAGTTAGTTTGCATTTTATATTTTTCCTTGGTTGTCTTTAATCCTATTTCAGTACCTGGTAAAATCATAAGTTGATACATAACAATACTATTAAAGGCACTATTGACCAAAGTTTTAAGAGTAGCAAAATGTTTCTTTATAGTATCTCCTGGTAATCCTAAAATAACTTCGCTGACTGAATTAGTGCCAATTCCAGAAGACTTTAATGCCAAATCAACAATTTGTTCTTTTGAAATATTGCTTCTATTGATATTTTTTAGAACTTCTGGATCTAAGCTTTGAACAGATCCATTTAATCTCATTGCGCCATTAACAATTTTAGCTGCTTCAAGAATTCTATTTTGTTTATTTTTTCCCGTTGTTACACCAATATATTTGGGATATCCAGTTTTTCTCTGTTCTTTTGCTAGGGCTTTGCAAGTATCAAGATCGTCTTTATACATACCAAAGTTTGAATCAGCGATATAAAAATCTGTTCTTTTTTTATCTGTTTCAAGATTATTCATTTTTTCTGAAATGTATGATATTTCTCCCTCAACAACTTCTCTAGACTTAGCTTTAATTTTAGACCAGTAGTTTTGTCCTTCAGTACAATAAGTGCAACTGAAAGGGCAACCTCTATTTGTCTGAATTATAGGTAACAATTTGCCATCCAAAAAACTATCTAATCTTCCAGAAAGATATGGGGATGGAACTTCCGTCAAATTCATAATTCTCTCGATTTTTTTATGATAATAAAATTTTCCATTTTTAATAAAAACTAAATTAGGAAGATCTGATATAACTTTTATACTGCTCTTATTTATTAATTCTGAAATCAATCTAAAAAAAGCATGTTCACCCTCTTTAACAATGAAATAATCTATCCATGGTTTTTTTTTGAGATATTCAAACTGTTCTTCTTTAACCGATGGAAAATTAGGTCCTCCAAATATCGTGATTATCTTTGGAAAAACTTCTTTAATTCTTTTCGCAAACATATCGCTTAGCGATGCACTCCACACATAACTTGAAAAACCTATAACATCAGGTTGATCTTTTTCTAATTCTTTTGATAAATCTTCAGGAAATTTAAATAGTTTAGTTTTTGGAATTTTTGGTATCTTTTGTTCCAAGTATTCAGCAATCATACCTATTGCAGCGGGTACCGTGTCCGAAGCAATTGATTGCTGTGCATAGGTTAAATCGCAAAGCCAAACTTTCATATTAATATTGAAAAGTAATAACGGATTATTTTTGTTAACTCAATGATTAATAATGTCTATTTGGTTTCTTTACCACAGCATAGAACATAGCTTACTGTGCGTACGTTTACTAATTAGATATGTATGAAAAAAAATTTTTCAATTTTTATTTAACTTTTTAAACTAAGAAAAGATAACGAAGAATGTATAAAAAAATGATCTATGTTTTTTTTTCTCATAATGGTAAAGAAAAAAGAATTATAGAAATTGCAAAGATAATTAAAGAACATTTTAGAGACAAGACAGATATAGCTAATAAATTTTATCGACTATGGTTCGTTGAAAAGATAAATTATCAAAACCAGTAATTTTAAAGAAAATAAAAAATGATAAATTTTTTAAAGAATTAGCGCTTGTAAAACAAAGTCGATTATCAGTTATGGAAATTAATACAAAGTACTGGAAAAAAATATGTAAGATGAGTAATATGGGTTAATATTTGAGAGAAATTTATGGTTAGAAAAAAGAAAAAAATAAGGAGAAATAAAAAAAAATCTAGAAAGGCAAAATCAAAGAAAATTAGGAGAATAAAATCAAAAAAAAAGAGATCGCAAATTTATAAAACCAGAAAAAAAATTATCAAAAATACTGAAAAAGAATTGGCTATTAAAACAACTAAAGATTGGATAAAAAAATCTTATGTAAATAAAAAAACTTACGAAAAGAAATATGATTTATCTATTAAAAATAACGAAGCTTTTTGGAAAAAAGAAGGAAAAAGAATTACATGGATAAAACCCTATACAAAAGTTAAGGATATAAAATACAGCAAAACTGATGTTAAAATAAAATGGTTTTACGATGGAACCTTGAATGCTTCTGCAAATTGCATAGATCGACATCTTGGTAAAAAGAAAAATAAAACAGCAATAATTTGGGTTGGAGATAATCC
>Ga0187833_10003043_pt1 | contig 17411 bp, 20 predicted proteins | sample ETNtaG_37_FD_167968 | JGI IMG/M metagenome (GOLD analysis project Ga0187833, IMG submission 167968) | Marine microbial and viral communities from oxygen minimum zone, Eastern Pacific Ocean - ETNP2014_SV_400_PacBio MetaG (Illumina Assembly) | ecosystem: Environmental > Aquatic > Marine > Hypoxic...
CGTACCCTGATAAAACAAAAGCGCTTGAAACGTGTGATGACTGATGCTGCCAACGACCGCGGTTGTTGTTCCAGCGTTCCAGCTGTTCCAGCAATTTCAACTCTATTAATATTAATTATTTTTTCTCTCATACCCCCAAAACGCTGGAACAGCTGGAACGCTGGAACAAACACCCAAAGCGAAGGCAACACCGCCGTTCAATCCCCGTCGTCCCTGGCTGGGTTCAAAGAGGTAAACTTCTGATGAATTACCGACTGAAAATGCAGAGCCCCACTGCGGTGACTATCCTTGCGCTTCTTCCGGGCTGCTTCGAAAAAATGCCCCCAAAAGTGCTGCTCCGGGTGACGTTTCCACACGATGACCCACGCGAGGTAGAAGTCCCAATGGGGATAGGCCGGAGCGCTCTGCGCCGCCGTCTAGCGCAGGCAGGTTGCATCACAACAACCGCCGAGCAAACCAAACTTCTCGCCATGATCCAAGAGTTTGCTTCAGAGGCGTCCGAAATAACCGGATTATTTGGTAAGCGGTATGAACCACCGTGCCCGTAAATCGCGGCGGCCCACGATGTCGCCCACGAAAAAGCCGGTGACTGCATTGCGCGCTCTTCGCCTATCCGATCTTGTTCCATGGACACCTGCGAAAACCACACAGAGGCTATCATGCAGTGCCGAAACACCTTTGAATCTCACATAACGTTGATGGGTGGACGCATTCGTGCCGCGCGGTGCCAGGCGCTATTAGAAGGCAGCAAACAGGAGCGCCCAAAGGCAGCACTTAACGGGAAGCGCATGTGATGTCACGCCGTATCAAATCGGCGGGCCCGGTAACAGAACAAGGCCGAAAACGTTGTGCGGAGGCAAAGACTGTGCATGGACGGGAAACTAGAGAGAAACGTAGGTTACGGGCCGCAAAGCTGCGGGAACTTAGCGAGTTGGAGAGGTTAATGAAGTTAAGGGGGCTGTTGGTATGATCACAACTCAATTGCCAGCGTGAGTGTGCAGGAAGATAAGGATAGTTTCGGTGTCAATTAATCACGACACCATCGTCAAGGAGAATGGCTCTGAAGCTCGCATGATTGCTGGTCTCGACATAAAATGATTGTTTGATGATGAATTAGGATGCCTTGGCTAATCCAACGTTTTTTAGAAGTCAGTCTAACCGTACCAATACATTTTTTTGCTTTGAAATATCGGCTTTGGGGCTGATTTTGTTGTTTATTCCTAATTCAATTTATTGGGAGTTAGGCTGATGATGTGTGAGGGGATGGCGGAACATGAAGTTTGTTTTATGGCTTCAGGCTTGATGAACACGTTTCGGACGATCATCGCTTCCACGCCTTTCCCAGCAAGTAAAATCATAGCGGAAAACTCTAGCCCCCGGTGATCCAAAGAATGGGTTCGCTTCAAGTCGCACAAGGACTCTGCTCATGACTGGCAAGAAAATGGGGAACACGTCATCACATCAACTGCGCTTTGGCTTGAAGCGTCCCTCAAGGGTATAGCGGGAACCGGGGTGCATCAGTTTGGCGCTAGTCACTACGGTTCCACCCGACCAGGTTCGTCGTTTCAGAAGTAAAATTGGGTCGCCTTCTTCCATAGAAAGAAGGTCTCGGGTCAAATCATCGGCTGAAACCGATTGAATGATATGTTCAATTTCATCTAAAGGGCCCTGTTTCATTAGATATTCATTGGGAGTTGTTTGAGTAAAATCCTGTAAAAGATAATCGGGAGCAAAATTGGGATTAACAATCCTGTCTTCCAACTGGATAGGAATATCGTTTTCCTTGTGGATGATAATGGATCTAAAAACATCCTGCCCAGGTCTTATCCCCAGCCGTGCTACGGTATCCTTTTCGGCTTTTTCCTTGCCCAGTTCACAAATCTCGGAGCTGTGAATGTGATGACGTCCTTTAATTTCGTCGCGAATATTTCTGATTTCAAGGAAGGTGGATCTTATCTTCAATTCTTCAACAAAACTGCCCACACCTGGACGGCGTGAAATGAGTCCATCAAGTGCCAAATCACACATAGCCCGGTTAACGGTCATGCGCGACACCCCTAATCTTCGGGCCAGATCAGGCTCAGATGGGAGACGGTATCCAGTCGGCCATCCTCCGGAAAGTATTCTTTGTCGGATGAATTGCTTTATGCGCACATAGACAGGTTGCGATCCATCTTTACGATTCTCCAAATCCAATAGGATACTATCCAACAGGTTGACCTTCCTTTTTGCTATCGGCGTTGATGCCCAAATACGATTCTATCAATAACGGATTTTGCATCGCTTGTTTCGAAATTTCTAATAGAACCTTTTGACCGGTCTCCAATACACAGACGTAATCGGAAACTGCCATCGCCCGTTCAGTTCCCTGTTCAACAAGCAAAATTGTCATGCCATTTGCACGCAATTTTTCCAGCACGTTATAACAAAGGTCAACTGCTTTTGGCATCAAGCCAAGGGAAAGTTCGTCAACCAGCAGCAGGCGTGGTTCGCTCATCAAGGCGCGGCTTATGGCTAACATTTGTTGTTCCCCCCCCGACAAAGTACCCGCTAATTGGTTGGCGCGTTCTGCCAGAACTGGAAAATGGTCATACACTTTATCACGATTGGTGCCATAAGCCGACTTTGGCCGACAGTAGCCACCCATAACGAGATTTTCATCAACAGTTAAATTCTTGAATATCCGCCGCCCTTCTGGCACCACGGCAATGCCCATTTCAACCCGCTCTTCAGGCGAAAGTTCTGTAATATCTTCGTCGGCCACGAATATGCGTCCGGAATTTATCGAAACATGACCGGCAATGGCCATCAACGTCGAGGTTTTCCCGGCCCCATTGGCGCCGATTAGCGCGAGAATGTCCATATTTTCGACACGAAGATCAAGATCGCTCACGGCGATCATATTTCCGTATCCGCAGGACAACCCCTCAAGTCGAAGCATTAATGGTTTTCCTTTCGCCAACATAAACAGCGTGAACGGTTGGATCCGATAACACCTGCCGGGTCGGCCCCTCAGTTAGCACTTCGCCATTGTTCAAAACGATAATTCGCGGCACGATGCGGGCGACTTCTCGTAAATTATGTTCAATCAAAATAATGGCCTGGCCATTGGCATTGATCAATTTGATGGTATCGGCAAGCTTTTCGGCCTCTTGTTGATTGAGACCGGCCAAAGGCTCATCTAATAGCAAAAATTTTGGCTCTAGCGCCATTGCCCTGGCCATTTCAAGTCTTTTGAGATAGCCAAGCGGCAACTCGCTAACATCCCGCTCGGCCACCTCATCGATACCAACAAGTTGAAGAAGATCGTAGGCTTTCTTTTCTTCTGCGCTGCGCGAAGTCGTAAAAAGGGCAACCAGCGGATTTTTTGTTTTCGCCAAGCCTGCCGCCAAGGTCACGTTTTCCAGCGGAGTCATACCGGGAAACGGGCGCACAATCTGATGCGACATTCCCAATCCTTGACGTGCGCGGATATAGCTTGGCTCGTGGGTAATATCACTTCCCCCCAAGCTGATTTGACCTGAACTCGGCTTGTTGCGACCCACGACAGCATTCAGCAAAGTTGTTTTACCAGCGCCGTTCGGACCGATCAGCCCGACAAGTTCACCCTCCTGAATCGTTATATTAACGTTATTAACCGCCGTAAGGCCGCCAAATGTGACCAAAAGATTGCTAACTGTAAGAAGAGTTTCAGTCATTTGCACGCCACTTTCGAACAAGTTGGCGTACAATTCCATCCAGCCCTCCTTGATTAAATTGCATTACGGAGAATAACAGCGCCCCATAAATCAGCAGTTGGTAATCAGCAACAAATTGAAGCCATAGCGGCAACACGCTTAAAACTGCTGCAACGACAACCACGCCCCAGATCGAGCCAATACCCCCAACCACGACCATTGCTAATATGGATATCGATTCGATAAACCCAAAACTGTCAATGCCGACAAAACGCACATGATGGGCATAAAACGAACCCGCCAGCCCGGCGATAGCCGTGCCCAAGACAAATGCTGCTAACTTGAAGCGGGCAATATCGATACCAACCGTTCGCGAGGTATCCTGATCCTGGGCGATGGCGTCGAAAGCAAAACCAAGCCAACTGCGTTTAATATATAGACTGAAGGCAATAACCAAAACCGCCGTTGCGAGCACCAGAATCATAAAGCCGAATTCCCCTAGGCCGGAACCCGGCACGCCGGCAATCCCCATTTCACCACCTAAAGCGTCCTGTTGGCGAACGACACCCAGGAACAAAAATCCAACACCCATTGTGGTGATCGCCAAAAAGTCATCGCGAACTCTTAAGGAAGCAAATCCGACAAAAAACCCAAAAATTGCCGCCACAACCATAGCCAGCAAGCCCCCGGACCAAAAGCTCATTCCCCATTGGGTTGTTGCGAGGGCCGCGCAGTAGGCCCCGGTGCCATAAAAGGCGGCATGGCCCAGACTTATCTGGCCACAGAACCCGGTTATGATATTAAGACTCAAGGCGAGTACAATATTGATGCCCATAACTGTCAAAAGGCTGATTTCATATTCCATGGCTTAATTTCTCACCAACAGCCCTTGAGGGCGGAACATCAAGACAATAATCAAGAACGCAAAGGCAATGGCGTCGCGATCAAGTATGGAACCAAGATAGATGGTACCGAAGGATTCAATAATCCCCAGTGCCAACGCCGCAAAAAGCGTACCTCGCACATCGCCAAGCCCACCCATGACAATGATAGCCAGCGCCTTATAGGCAGGAACACCGCCCATCGTCGGTTCAACCATATTGTTGGAAACGGCGACCATGGCACCGGCGGTTGCGGCCATAACGGAAGCCATAAAAAAATTAAAATATCGTACACTATATAGCCGCACACCAAAGGATCGGGCCATTTCAGGATCATCGACCGTGGCCCGCCAAGCGACGCCAATGCGTGTTTTAGTAGACAAAATTCCAACCCCGCCAATAAACAATATAGCAACTGCCATGGTGGCGATTTCAACTTCGCGCAGTCGAATACCATAAAATTCGACAATTCCCTGCAGGGGTGGGTTTATGAATGAAATCGTAGACGGGCCAAATACCAGTCGAAAAACTTCCTCCATAATGATGTACAGCCCGATTGAAACGATCAGGGCAACGTAAGGCGGCTTGTCCAAAATTGGCTGATATGCCAATCGGTAAATAGCCATACCGGCGAGCCCGACTAATAAAACCGAACATGCCAGACCAAAGGCGAAACTTCCCGTTTGATTAGCCAGCAAAAGGGCGATGTATCCCCCCAGACTGAAAAGTCCGGCATGGGCAATATGCAAAATGCGCAATAGGCCATAGACCAGCGTCAATCCCACAGCGACAAGAGCATAAATTGTGCCTTGCACAAGGCCTTGGACCAATAGTTCAAAATGGACCACAGCTCGGATGCCTCAGTACTGGAAACAATGCGGGACACACACTTATTGGCGTGTGTCCCGAATGTACAACAATGCGCTACTTATTTGGAAGGCGGCGCCAGGAGTTCAGGATCATCAATGATAGAGTGGCGGTGCCAGGCTCCATCTTTGACAATTTGAACCTGAACATTTTTAAACACTTCACCAAGAGCGTTAAATGATATCTTGCCGGTTACCGCATCGACCTTTACGGCGGCAATGGCATTTCGAACGGCCTCGTGATCTGTAGATTTCGCTGCTCGCAGTGCTGCAATAGCCACACGTGCTGCGGTGTTGCCCGAAGCCCCAACCATGTCGGCGGCATATCCGGCCTTGGCTTTGAACGCCGTCATAAATGCTTTGACGTCGGCGTCCGCTGAGTCACGATCAAGGGATGTGGTAATGATCACACCTTCGGCAGCCCCTTTGGCTATCTCGATAAATTTCTCGCCGTCATAACCTTCTTGGCCAACGATTTGGGCTTTAACATCTCCGGCGCGCAACTGGCTAACCAGGGCGGCGGAAACAAACCAATATCCAGTATCAAAAATGGCGTCAGGATTATCGTTCTTGATCGATGAAACAATCGGGCCGAACTGCCGGTCTTTGATCGAATATTCATAAGAATTGACGACTTCGATACCGTATTTCGCCGCCACACTGTTAAAGCCGGCAGCAAGGGCTTTGCCATAATCGTTTTTCAAAACCGTTATCACGACACGTTTTTTACCCAGATCCTGACCAACTAATTTAGCAGCTGCTCGTCCTTGAACCTCGGCTACGAAGGATGTGCGGAAGACATAATTACCGGCCCGGGTAATATCGGGGTGGACAGCAAAGGCTGAAATATAAGGGACTTTTGAACGCTGAAACACGCCAGCGGCGGCTCTTGTTGGAGAAGAATAGCTACCCGAAATGGCCACGGCTACCTTGTCTTTATTGGCCAGCTTGGTTGCAATAGGAACCGAATTTTTCGGTGACGCCTGGTCATCATAGACAATCAATTCAATTTGCTTGCCGTTAATACCGTTATTGGCATTTGCCTTTTCAACGGCCAGTTGGATGCCGGTAAGGGCTGATTTACCATCAGCTGCGGCAAAACCTGTTTGCGGAACATTAACACCGATCTTCACCACATCCGCCGCCCTGACACTGCTGGTCAGGGCTAGGGCGACTGCGGCCGCTGTAAATCCGATTCGTAAATTTTTGCTCATGTCGATCTCCTGTTGTTTGCTTGGAGGCAAAATTAAAGTATGCGTGATTGACTTTGAATGTAGGCTAATTATTTTTTTCCCTGTCTATGCAAATCATAGATAGTTATAACAATCCATGTCAATTGCAAAATTTTTAACTAAAAACTATAGATATTCCCCCGTTTTTTACGAAATTGACAAAACCGCATTTCGGAGCTTAAAATCTAACTGTCTAGACAATTGAAATTTTATGTATGGAGATTCGCCGTGAAACCAGAAATTTTGTATGAAGTGCGCGCCCAGGGTGGCGACAATCGCCGTTGCAAAGGGTGGAAGCAGGAAGGCATCCTGCGCATGCTTGAAAATAACATGGAAAATGCCGAAAAACCCGAGGAACTGATCATCTACGGGGGTATCGGAAAATGCGCACGCAACTGGGAATCGTACCATGCCATCGTCAAGTCCTTGACCGAGATCGAAGACGACGAAACCTTGGTCGTACAGTCAGGTATGCCTGTTGCTATATTCAAAACCAGTACGCTGGCCCCACGGGTGATTATGGCGACCACAAATATCATGAAAGCTACGTGGCCAATTTTTTACGACCTTCATGACAAGAATTTGACCATTTACGCTCAGTACACGGCTGCCCCGTGGGAATATATCGGCACCCAGGGCGTCATTCAGGGAACATTTGAAACTCTTTCGTCTATCGGGCGTCTGCATTTCGATGATTCTCTGGCCGGACGAATACTGCTAACCGCAGGCATGGGTGGCATGGGTGGCAATCAGACCCGTGCCATGAGCATGCTTGGCGGAGTCTGCATTTGTGCTGACGTTGATCGTACGGTTATTGATCGCAGGCTGGAGGTTGGTTACTGCGATGTTGTCGTGACTGATTTTGATGAAGCTGTGAAACTAGCGCAAGAGGCTGCGGCAGATAAACGCCCCCTTGGCATTGCTCTAGTCGGCAACGCCGTGGATGTGTTTCAAAGCGCTTGGGATAGTGGCTTTTTGCCTGACATCCTTACCGATATGACCCCGGCTCACGACCCAATTGCTTATATTCCTGTGGGCATGGACGTCGCTGAAGCCGCTGCTCTAAGAAAGTCAGACCGCGACAAGTACTTTAAAATATCTGGTGCATCAATGATCAGGCACCTGACACTCATGAACGACTTTATGGACAAGGGTGTTCAGGTTTTTGAATATGGAAACAGTCTACGCAAAGAGGCCCGCGACGCAGGTATGCCCGAAGATATTGCGATGAAAATTCCGGGCTTCGTTGCGGCTTATATTCGCCCCTTGTTCTGTGAAGGTCGCGGTCCTTTCCGATGGACATGCCTATCGCGCGAAGCTGAAGACCTTCGCAAGATCGATGACATGATTCTTGAAGAATTTGCCGATGATGAACTGGTCAATCGCTGGATCACCTTGGCCAAAGAACATATTCCGATAGAAGGCCTGCCGGCGCGCATCTGCTATTTTGGGTTTGGGCAGCGTAAAGCCTTTGGCTTGAAAGTTAATCAGATGATCCGTGACGGAATATTGAAGGGCCCTGTTGCGTTTTCACGCGATAATCTTGATTCTGGATCCATCGTAAATCCAACGTTTGAATCTGAGCGCATGAAAGACGGTAGCGACTTGATTTCAGATTGGCCATATCTGAACGCCATGCTGAACGTCGCTGCGGGCGCGGACCTGGTGGCTATTCAAGCAAATTATTCAATGGGCGAAGCCGTTCACACGGGCGTTACCATGATCGCTGACGGCACTGCCGAAGCCGACGTTCGTCTTGCCGCTTGCCTGACCACGGATTCAGGCATTGGCGTCGTTCGTCATGCTCAAGCAGGTTACGACATCGCCAGAAAGTGCGCCGAGGATCGTTTCGAAGACGAAAATGTAAGAGTGCCATTATGGTGGACCCCTACGGCCACCTTCGGCCCCGATGATGCCTGAAGAAAGGCCCACTTTGAGGCGGAACACAACAAAACCGGTTGCCACAAAATTGGTAACCGGTGCCGCCCAGGTTCTAACCTGCGCCGTTGATGCACCTGACTTAGTCGGATGCATCGACGGCGGTGTTGTCGCCATTGCAGATAACAAAATTCTAGAGGTCGGCTCCAAAGACGAAGTTACCAAGAAGGTTGATATTTCCACCGCCGAAATTATCGATGCCAAAGGTGGCGTCGTGATTCCAGGGTTTGTCGATTGTCACACACATTTGGTCTTTGCCTCCAGCAGGGTAGAGGAATACGCCCACAAAGTTCGTGGTGCCAGTGCCGATGAAATTGATCGGCTTAATATACCGCGGGGAATACCGGCGACTGTGCGTCAACTTGGTCAAGCCAGTGAAGAAGAACTGGTTCTGTCGGCGAGCCAGCGCCTTGATCATATGATATCTTTTGGCACCACGACGGTTGAAAGCAAATCCGGATACGGTCTTAGTACTGAACTTGAAATTCGAATGTTGCGGGTAAATCAACAACTTAATCAAAGACATGATGTCGATATTGTCAGCACCTTTCTTGGTGCACACGAATTTCCTGAAGATCGAAGCCGCGAACATTACATCGATGAAATCTGTCATGAAATGATTCCGGAGGTTGCTGCCCAGGGACTGGCGGAATTCAACGATGTTTACTGCGATGACGGTTACTACACGGTTGATGAATCAAGACGCATTCTGAACCTAGGTCTTGATCATGGCCTGAAAATAAAAATTCATACCGATGCTTATTCCCACATCGGAGGATCGACCTTAGCGGCTGAAATCCAGGCTGTATCGGCCGACCATTTGAATTACACGTCTGAAGCTGAATACGCCCTGTTGCGCGAGGCCGGGGTGGTTGGCGTCGTCATGCCAGCACTTGATTTTGCCGTCGGCCATGGCCGCCCATTCGATGCGCGGGGCATGTTGGATGCGGGTATGACCTTGGCGTTGGCGACGGATATGTGTCCGGGATGCTGGTTGGAATCAATGCCGTTCGTGCTTCAACTGGCCTGCAGGCTTTATGCCTTCAGCCCCGCAGAGGCCCTGCGCGCCGCAACCATCGGTGCAGCAAAGGCATTGAACCAATCGGATAAAATTGGTTCTCTTGAAATTGGCAAGCAGGCCGACATCAGTATCTTTGATTTACCCCGATTTGAAGACTTCGCCTATCGATTGGGACGTGGACAGGCTGCTAAAGTCATCAAGAACGGCGCGCTCGTGTTCGATACTAAATCCAGATCGTCATGAGCAAGACCTGGCAAATTGAACATCTTTACCGCCCTGACGGTTGGCTGTCGCCCGGCTATTTGAGCGTTGACGATGAGGGTATGGTTTCCAACGTAGGGGGCGTGCGTCCGGACGGCCCTATCGAATGCTTGGCAGGTTTCGGCGTTCCGGGGATGCCGAACCTCCATTCTCATGCCTTTCAACGCGCCCTGGCTGGGCGTTGCGAGACCGTGAGCGGTATTCTTGAGGAAGACAACTTGTGGACCTGGCGCGAAGCGATGTATGCGCTGACCCGTCGCCTCACTCCCGAGGCTTACGAAGCCATTGGTGCATTTATATATCTTGAACTGGTCAAAGCCGGGTTTACTTCGGTCGCCGAATTCCATTATGTCCATCATCAAAAGGATGGCGTGCGCTTCGATCAACCAGCCGAGATGGGCCTGCGGTTGATGAAAGCGGCCAACAACGTGGGCATTGGTATTACCATATTGCCCGTTCTTTATACCTATGGCGGAATTGGCAAGCCCGCCAATAATGATCAAAAACGATTTGCACATGAGGATCTTGACGAGTTCACGACGCTGTTCGAAAACTTGAAAGAAAACGCTTCACCTCGCGACCGGGCCGGCTTGGCCTTGCATAGCTTACGCGCAGTAGCCGGTGATGATGTTGCTCAAATTTCAACCGCTCTTCGGAAGACAGACCCGGCCTTGCGGATTCATATTCATGCTTCGGAAACGGTTCATGAAGTCGAGGAATGCATGGCTGGTCTTGGCGCAAGACCCGTCCAATGGTTATTGGATAATGTAGGGTTGAACGATGCCTGGACCATCATCCACGCCACCCACCTAGATACCCGGGAATGGCGCGAACTGGCTGAAAGTGGAGCCGTTGCCGGTCTATGCCCGATGACGGAGGCGACCGTCGGTGATGGATTTTTCCCGCTCGTAGAATATCAATCGGCCCAAGGTCGTTGGGGTATCGGAACTGACAGCCATTACGTCGCCAATCCGGCGATGGAGCTTCGCATGCTTGAATGTGGCAAGCGACTGCAACTGTCGAAGCGCAATTTGCTGGCCGATCCCACTTCGCGGCTTACAGCCCATAGTGGAAGGCGGCTGTTTGACCTTGCACTTGCTGGCGGGGCACAGGCGGTTGGGCAAAATCAGGGCGCATTCACCCCGGGGACCCGGGCAGATATAGTGATGCTGGATAAATCGTCTTCAGCACTTCTTACCCACGACGTTGAAACGGTTTTCGATGCCTGGATTTTAGGTGGCTCGGACAATCCGGTTCGTGACGTTTTAATTGCCGGTGAATGGGTTGTCAGGGATGGTCATCATCCACTCGAAGAACAAATCGCCCAAAGTTACGCTGGCGAAATGAGAAAGTTATTTGTTGATTGAAAAAAGCGACCCCTGTTGGTCTGAAGCTTAGGTGAAGGAATTAATAAATGGGTTTTATGAGATCACTGGGCGAAGCTCCCCACCTATACGATGTGATGAATACATCACCGCGCATGGCGATTTATCTGTTCAAGATGCTTGATGAAATCATGGTCGCTGATGGTCCATTTAATCAGCAGGAACGGGAATTAATTGCGGCCTACGTTTCCGGCCTTAACGGCTGTTCATTTTGCTTTCGCGGCCATAAGGCAATAGCGGAAATTTTTGCATCGAAGAAGGCCTGATTGACAAGCTGGTCGACAATCTCGAAGACGTTGAAATCGACGAAAGAATGAGATCAGCCCTCCGCTATGCCAAAAAATTGACAGAACAACCATCCAAAATGATCCAGAAAGACGCCGATGATTTATTCGCCGCTGGTCACGACGATGCCGCTTTGATGAATATCGTAGAAGTGACGGCCGCCTTCAACATGTTTAACCGCATGGCTGACGGAACCGGCGTCACCGCAGAGAACACAAAAACCACACTAACCAACAAAAAGACCGGCTCTTATATCGACAATTTGACCAACTTTGGTCTGGATGTTCCAGATGATCTTAAGTCTGTGATTTAAACACCTGAGTAGATAAATCACAGGTTATGAGGAACTCGACAAAATATGAAACTCGGACTTCAACTCTCCTATTGGGGAACGGCTCCTGAAAAAGGCCTCGAGCTTACGTTAGAAGCCGAACGGCTTGGTTTTCATTCGGTTTGGCTGGCTGAAGCTTATGGAACCGATGTATTTACGCCGTTGGCTTGGCTCGCTGCGCAAACAACAACAATTCGTCTGGCCACCGGCATCGCCCAAATGCCACCACGCACCCCGGCGATGATGGCGATGACGGCGACAACGCTGGATATGCTTAGCAACGGTCGAGTGTTTTGGGTCTTGGCACATCTGGACCTCAGGTCGTCGAAGGTTGGCATGGCGTACCCTTCGGCAAACCACTTGGTCGAACTCGCGAATATGTGAAAATACTGCACGAAATGTTCGAGCGCGAGCACAAGGTTGATTTCCAGGGCGAGCATTATCAGATCCCCTACAAGGGCTCGAACGCTCTTGGCCTGGGCCGTCCCCTCAAACTGATCCACCATCCCGTCAGAAACCATATCCCGATCTATCTTGGATCAATGGGCCCTAAAAATGTTGCCTTGGCCGCAGAAATTTCCGACGGCTGGTTTCCGCATCTTCTGTCACCGTTGCAATTTGACGCCCTATACAGGCCGCTACTTGAAAATGGATTTAGCAAAACTGACGGCAGCAAAAATTTTAATAATTTTGACATCATCGCCCAGGTCTATGTCAGCGTGGGCGAGGATATTCATGCCTGTCGGCGTTCAGTCAAAGAGAAACTTGGGTTGATATTAGGCGGTTATGGGGCAAAACAGAAAAATTTCTACGTCAATACGGTCTCGCAATACGGCTATGGAACGGCCTGCAAACAAATTCAGGACTTGTTTCTTTCCGGAAAAAAAGAAGAAGCCATCGATTCGATTCCTGATGAGTTAGTCGATGAATTGGCCATTGTAGGGCCACGCGAACATGTTGAAACGCAGCTGGCAAAGTGGCAGGCGATATCCATAGGTGGCTTGGCTTTGTGGACCTATGAGCCAGAAGCATTAAGAATGATTGCAGATATAGTTAAGAAAAATGGCTGGGAGTAAAAACATGAAACAACGCTTTGGTGTGGGCAGATGACGCAATCCCAAAAAGGCCCGATGTCCGGCGTCCGCGTGCTTGATTTATCGCGCGTTCTTTCTGGCCCTTTTTGCACATCAATGATGGCCGACCTTGGCGCCGAAGTTGTCAAGGTCGAACAGGGTTCCGGTGACGATGCCCGTCATTTTGGACCTTTTGACGGTGATTACAGCGTTTACTTTGCTCAATTCAATCGCAACAAAAAGAGCATCATTATCGACTTGAAGAAGCAGGGTGACGTGAATTTACTCAAAACGCTGGCCAAGAAGGCCGATGTTTTTGTTGAAAATTTTCGCCCCGGCGTCGCGGCCCGTCTTGGTATTGATTACGAGACACTTCAGCCCATCAATCCTCAACTGATCTACCTGAGCCTGTCCGGATTTGGTCAAACCGGTCCCATGGCGACGAAGCCCGCCTACGACATTATCGTTCAGGCAATGTCCGGGCTCATGTCGATCACCGGCGCGACCGATGGGGGGCCAACCCGTGTGGGTGAATCCTTTGGGGATTTAATCGCCGGGGTTTATGGTTCGTGGGCCGTTTCGACGGCGCTTTTTTCGCGCTCACTCTCCGGCCTTGGCATGAATATTGACGTTGCCATGTTCAACACTTTATTTGCAATGCAGGTGACGGCCTTGGCCCAGTATTTCACCACCGATATAGCACCGGCACGTATTGGCAATCGCCATCCTGCGGGAGCCCCGTTTGATAGCTTCCAAGCCAGGGACGGAACGATTGTGCTTGCAGTTATCAGCGACCCCCAGTTTAGCGGCTTGTGCAAAATCATGGATAAGCCGGAACTAACCGAAGATCCAAGATTTTCCTCGTTCGCGTCGCGGACCAAAAACGAACCTGAATTAATGCCCCTTATTGAACAGTGGACCCTGACTAAAGATGTTGAGGAAATAATCCGGCTTTGTGGCGACGAAGGTGTTCCCGCAGGCCCGGTTTGGGATGTCAAGACGGCAGCGGAAAGTACGCAAGCGACGCAAAAAAGCTTAACCCAGACCGTCCCCCATCCCGGAACTGGAAACATGCGTTATATCTCGCAACCGGTTCGTTTTGGGGATTTCACCTCTGATATTACACCGGAACCCGAGCTCGGTGCAGATCATGAAGAGGTTATCCGAAGTTGGCTGTCGTAACGTAATCAAGTCTCTTTATTGCCGCCGAATAATTAGCCTCCCACCCCTCTATAGAAAGGGCAAATTCAGTTCGTGTTCTTTTGCGCATTGAATGGCGATGTCGTAACCGGCGTCGGCGTGACGCATAACACCCGTTGCCGGATCGTTCCACAACACCCGTTCAATACGCCGTGCCGCATCCTCGCTGCCGTCGCAGCAAATTACCATGCCGGAATGCTGTGCGAAACCCATACCAACCCCACCGCCGTGGTGCACACTGACCCAGGTCGCCCCCGAGGCGCAATTCAACAAGGCGTTCAGCAGCGGCCAATCGGATACCGCGTCGGAACCGTCTTTCATTGATTCCGTTTCACGGTTGGGAGACGCCACAGAACCGGAGTCCAAATGGTCTCGGCCTATAACGACGGGCGCTTTAAGCTCGCCACTGGCGACCATCTCGTTGAAGGCGAGCCCCAGGCGATGACGTTCACCAAGACCGACCCAACAGATGCGGGCGGGAAGTCCCTGGAAAGCAATACGTTCACGGGCCATGTCGAGCCAGTTGTGCAGGTGCTTATTGTCCGGCAAAAGTTCGCGAACCTTCTGATCGGTTTTATAGATATCCTCCGGGTCGCCGGAAAGAGCGACCCAGCGGAAGGGACCTATACCACGACAAAATAAGGGCCGAATATAAGCAGGAACGAAGCCGGGAAAAGCGAATGCTCGCTCGAAACCCTCGTCGAACGCCACTTGGCGAATGTTATTGCCATAGTCAACAGTCGGAATACCGGCGTCGGCAAAGGCGACCATGGCTTCGACATGTTCGCGCATCGAGGCCCGTGCGGCTGTTTCAACCGCTTTTGGATCACTTTCGCGCTTTTCAATCCACTGTGCCATTGTCCACCCTTTGGGAAGATACCCATTAACGGGGTCGTGGGCCGAAGTCTGGTCGGTAACCAAATCCGGTTTTACTCCCCGGCGAACCATTTCAGGAATAATATCAGCCGCATTACCCAACAGGCCAACTGATTTGGCTTCACCAGCGGCCGTCCAGCGCTCAATCATTGCCAGGGCTTCGTCGAGAGAATCTGTTTTTTCATCCACATAGCGCGTGCGCAGACGGAAATCGATACTATCCGGATTGCACTCGACCGCAAGACAACAAGCCCCTGCCATGGCCGCGGCCAGTGGCTGGGCCCCACCCATGCCGCCAAGACCGGCAGTTAAAAACCATTTTCCTGAAATGTCACCGCCGTAGTGTTGGCGACCCGCTTCGACAAAAGTTTCGTATGTGCCCTGAACGATCCCCTGGGTGCCGATATAAATCCATGACCCGGCAGTCATCTGGCCGTACATCATTAGACCGGCTTTATCGAGCTTGTTGAAGTGATCCCAGTTGGCCCAGTGGGGAACCAGGTTCGAATTGGCGATCAGGACTCTGGGCGCGTCTTTATGGGTTTGAAAGACTCCGACCGGCTTCCCCGATTGAACCAAAAGGGTCTGGTCTTCTTCCAGTTCCTTAAGTTGTTCGACAATTTTATCGAAGTCATTCCAGGTCCTGGCTGCGCGACCAATACCACCGTAGACAACCAACTGGTTGGGATTTTCGGCCACCTCGGCGTCCAGGTTATTCATCAACATACGCAAGGGCGCTTCTGTGTGCCAGGATTTCGCGTTCAGTTTTGTGCCGCGCGGTGCGCGAACTTCACGGACATTGTGACGGGGGTCGGTCATGGAGTTCTCCTGAATTATACACGCCCTTCAAGGGCAAGGGCTTCGAGATTGGTTAGGATTGATTTTAAATGAAGGCGCAGTTTTTGCGCTTTGGTGTCATCAAATTTCCAAGGGTTTTGCTCGCTCATATAGGTTGATTGAGCCAGTTCCATTTGTGCCGCGTGAACGCCTTGTTCGGGGTTGCCGTAACGGCGGGTCGTCCAGCCGCCTTTGAAACGGCCATTGAGAACATGACTATATCTGATTGCCTCGGAACAAGATGAAACAACGACTTCTTCAATGGAGGATGCGCACGTGTTCCCTTCATTTGTTCCAATGTTGAAATCGGGCAGTTTACCGTCGAACAGATGGGGAATAAGTGAACGGATTGAATGGCAATCGTAAATGATGGCCCTGCCATGAAGAGATTTGACGCGTTCAATTTGACCGGCAACTGCTAAGTGGTATTGCACATGATAGGCTTGAAGCCGTTCTTCAACATCGTCAGACACGGGTTTGTGTTCGTCCCGCCATATTCCATTACCATCGAAATCGGTCAACGGGCATAGGCCAGTCGTATTTTGCCCCGGGTAAAGGCTGTGTCCTTCAGGGTCGCGGTTTGCATCGATCACATAGCGATGAAATGTCGCCTGTATGGTTGTTGCATCTTCGAGCAATCCCTCATACAGCTTGTGAATGTGCCAATCCGTGTCGGCCCGATCCAAACCATTGGAATTCAAGTACGCCGCAATATTGTCAGGGATATGTACTCCACCATGGGGAAATGCGAGAATAATCGGGGAAGTGCCTTCTTTTAGTACAACCGGGGACATTATTGGATCTCCAGAGTGGGTAAGATGTTCTCGATAATGGCGCGTCTTAGATCACCATTTTGTATTAACCCAGCGGCATGCTCCAGGTCGGGCGCGAGATAGCGATCTTCTTCAACCTTCGCAATGCTTGTGCGAATACGTTCAATTACTGCCTTTAAATGTTTTCCGGTTTGAAGGGGCGCTCGAAATTCTATTCCTTGCGCGCCACAAATGGCTTCAATACCAATTATGCCTGCCAGGTTTTCAACCATCGCCAACAAACGCCGAGCCCCATGGCAGGCCATAGAAACATGGTCTTCCTGATTTGCAGAGGTTGGTGTGGAATCGATACTAGCAGGATGGGACATCTGTTTGTTTTCCGACATCAGAGCGGCAGACGTCACCTCGGCAATCATCAAGCCGGAATTTAATCCGGGGTTCGGAGACAAAAACGCCGGCAGACCGAAGCTCAAAGCAGGATCAACCAGCAGGGATATTCTGCGTTGTGCGATGGACCCGGTCTCGCTTATAGCGAGGGCTATCTGATCGGCGGCGAAGGCAACCGGCTCGGCATGGAAATTACCACCGGAAACAATGGTCCCATCTGACAATGTCAGGGGATTATCCGTTACTGCGTTGGCTTCGATGCGAAGTGTTGTGGCGGCTTGGCGCAATAGGTCCATTATCGCCCCCATTACTTGCGGCTGACAGCGGATACAATATGGATCTTGAACCCGGACGTCGCCTTGCTCATGGGAGTGACAAATTTCAGAAT
>Ga0187833_10003046_pt1 | contig 17387 bp, 23 predicted proteins | sample ETNtaG_37_FD_167968 | JGI IMG/M metagenome (GOLD analysis project Ga0187833, IMG submission 167968) | Marine microbial and viral communities from oxygen minimum zone, Eastern Pacific Ocean - ETNP2014_SV_400_PacBio MetaG (Illumina Assembly) | ecosystem: Environmental > Aquatic > Marine > Hypoxic...
GATTTCGTAAAACGAAATCCCTGAAGCTAAAATAATGAACGGACCAGAGATAAAGCGGAATTGCTTCCGCAGACCTCTGGTCCTACTCTTTTGAACGGACCAGAGGAGATTTGAACCGACTGAAAGGTCAGCTCGACACCCTAGTAGTAAGGGGATCCACTTTGTGGACCCCTCAGCTAAAATAATGAACGGACCAGAGGAGACGACTAAGTTACTAGTCGACGGCAACGTAGTACAGGGATTTCGTAAAACGAAATCCCTGAAGCTAAAATAATGAACGGACCAGAGATAAAGCGGAATTGCTTCCGCAGACCTCTGGTCCTACTCTTTTGAACGGACCAGAGGAGATTTGAACTCCCGACCTATCCCTTAGGAGGGGATCGCTCTATTTGCCTTGTGTTTTACACATCCAGACTGAGCCACAGGTCCATAAAGAATGAGGGTTGAAAACTGTATTTAATAGTTGTGGTAGAGTGGGTAAATGTTTAAATATTGCCAGGAGTATGCATTATTATGGCAGAGGAAGTCTGGATTTGGCAAGATTTTTGCAAATTAACTGTGTACAATAGAAATATTTATATACTGTTTCTCTAATATTAATGTATGGCAAACACAAAACAATTCGCAGATGAGATGGTAAGAGATTTTGGAGCAATAGATGATTGGACACCCGATCAAACTTATAAAGTAGCTAAAATGATTGTTACTGGTCCTTTAGGTAAAGAAATTGCAAGTGGGAATAAGAGATTTTTAGATCAAGCTGTAGGTTATCATGAGGATAATTTTAATGCTATCGCAACCGGTAAGAAGAGTTTTCAAAAATATTCTAATGGAATTAAAAATCATATTAAAAGGGCACTTCCCCATCAGTGGGGTCATATAGCCGCAGGAGGTGATGGACCTGTTGCAGGAGGAGTGAGAGGATATGACACCATTATGAGAGAATTGCATGGAATTGATAATTTATCTGTTAATGGAATTATCCAACTTACTAGAGAAGTTACCACTGACCCTGAACTTTCCAGTGTTCGGGGGCAAGCTCCAAATATGAAGACATTAGGTATGATATTGGGAGCATATGATAGTAGGGTTGACAAGGATGGAGTACCTACAGCTCAAGAATATCTTCATAGTGCATCGAGCTCAGGAAAAATTCGTCTTGATTCCCTAAAAAATATTCTAAAAAAATCCTACTTGCCGAACTTGGAAGGTCATCTTTCGAAACGAGCCAATAGATAGATTTATTGATAGTTATTTGATCTAACAAATTAATTAGATTTTTAAGTGAGTAATTGTTTCTATTTCTTATGTACAAAATAAAAGAAATACCCGAGGATTTTAAGGTAGATGAGATAAGTAATGTTGAGGTAGAGGATAGTGGTAAGTATCTTTATTTTCTTATGAGTAAGAGAGATTATACTACACTTGAGGCTTTACAGAATGTTGCTATGTTGATGAATGTTCCTAAAAAGTTTTTGGGTTTTGCAGGGACTAAGGATCGTCGTGCTATTACTTCTCAAATGGTGAGTTGTCGAAATTGTAAAAAAGATAAGCTATCAGGAGTTAAGATTGAGGATATTTCTGTTGAGTATAAAGGATTTGGAAGTGAGCCCATCTCTTTAGGAGATTTAAAGGGGAATGCATTTGAAATTGTTGTTCGAGAGGTTGAGAAGAAGCCTAAGCATGTTGATAAAGTTATTAACTATTTTGGAGAACAACGATTTTCTAAGAATAATGATGATATTGGTAAATTATTAGTGCAGAAGAAGTATAAAGAAGCTGCTCAGTTAATTGCAGAGGGAGAAGGTAAACATGAAAGGGATGTGCGTGAAGCCCTTAATTTTCAAGAGAATGATGCTATTGGAGCTCTACGGAATGTTCCTAAGAAAATATTGACATTATATGTCCATGCCTATCAATCTAAGTTGTGGAATGAGATGACGGTGTTGGACAGGGAGGAAATTCCAATTATTGGTTTTGGAACTGAAGTTGATGCAGATGTAGATGCCGTATTGAAAAAAGAAGGAATTTCATTTCGTGATTTTATCTTTCCTGCTATGCCTGAAATTAGTGCTGAAGGTGGAATACGAAAGAAATTTGTAGATGTTCATGATTTAGAGATTGGAGAATTAGAAGATAATGATCTTGGTGAAGGGAAGAAAATAGTTGTTAAGTTCTGGTTAGCAAAAGGATGTTATGGAACAGAAGTTGTTAAAGCATTATTTGAGAATTGCTAATATATCTTTGGTTACTTTTTTTATTTCTTTAGTTCCATCGACTGATTTTAGAAGTTTATCTTTTTTATAGAGTTTTAGTAAAGGTTCAGTCTCTTTTTTGTAAATTTTAAGTCTTTCTGCTATGGGTTCTGGGAAATCGTCATCTCTTTGAATTAATGGTGATGAGTCTTCATCACATACTGCGGGGTCTTTTGGTTTCGGCATGGTGTAGAGATTGTAGATATGGTTGCACTTCATGCAGGTTCTTCTGTTCAGCATTCTATTTGTTGCTTCTTCGTCTGAAATTTTTATTTGGATGACTTTGTCTAACTTTGTAACTTCACTTAGTGCCTTAGCTTGAGGAGCTGTTCTTGGAAAACCGTCTAAGATGTAGCCTTTTTTTGTATCTTTGTTTTTAAGTCTCTCTTGGACCATTTGGATTACAAGTTCGTCTGGGACTAATTCTCCACTTTTCATAAAAGAATCTGCTTTTTTACCTAATTCTGTTTGTTTCTTTAGATGTTCTCTAAACATGTCTCCGCTACTGATATGTGGGATTTTTAGTTTGTCTTTTAGAATTATAGCTTGAGTGCCTTTACCAGAAGTTTGTTTACCTATTAGGAGTATGTTCATAAGGATTAAATTGGGAGAGGGTTATTTAAAGGTTGTTAAGAATAAAAATAAGCCCCCGATGAGACTTGCACTCATGATCTGCAGCTTACAAGGATCGGCTCCGAATAAAGTCGGAACTGCCGCATTGGCTACTATGCTACGGAGGCATGGACATATGTGTTCTAGAATGTTTTATAAAGTTTACGGCTAATACCTATACAAATTGAGAAGACCTTTGAGTCTTGCATGTAAGTCTCCAATGGAGTCTTTCACTTCTCCTTGTAATTGAGAAGTATATGGCTTATAGAAATATTTGTCAAACATGGTTCTAATCAGGAAAAAGGTTGGTTTAGATTCCCATCTATTCTCATAATCGGTTTCTAGGTATGCGTCAAATACAAAATGAGCTTTTCCTTGATTTAATCGTACCTTGACACCATCTTTCTCAACTTCTACTTCTTTTATATCTGAGAAGATCATTCTTACCTTAATAACAGATTTAGCATATTCAGTTAATTTCTTCCAGGGTTCAACCACAATTTCAACATATTTACCCTCAGGGAATACTGATTCTATGTTTTTTGCTTCACGTTTATCGTATCCTTTTTCTTCAAACCATTCATCCATGAGTTTATAGATATCCAAAATAGAAAAGAGACCTTCATAGGTCATTCGCATCTTGTCTACGAGTACTTCTCTTTCTGCCATGATTAATACCTGTGTGCTGAAGCGTTATGTGCTGTCTCCATATTCAAATAGTCCTTTACTACATAATAAAGCTTATGGATTCTATAATATAATTCGTCTTCCCATCCTCCTGTGATTGTGTTGAATAACACATATTTATTCATCCAATCTTGAAGATATTCTAGAAATTTATTTCCTGAAAACATATTTTGCCAGTCCAGTTCAACATAGCCATCCATTTCCATTTGCATTCTGCCTGATAGCATTTTTTTCTTTTTTCCATCTCTTACTACTTCCACATCTTTCATGTCCCAGATATGAAAGTGTACGTAGATCCAGAATCTGACATAAGCATTTGATTTTCTTTTACCATACCATCCCACTTCTTGCTCGTATCCTAGTGGACTAGGGACCTTATGCTTGTAATATTGCTCATGGAATTCGTACCCTTGGCCTTCTAGCCAAGATTGAATTGTCCTATACAGACCGTCCATATCAAAGACTCCCCTATACTTAAGCCCAAAAACGGGCATTTCTCTTTTGATGGATACCATGGAGTTGTTTTAAGGAACACGGTTTAAATAGTTTTTGATAAGAAATGTTTATAGGGAGCCACAGACTCAGTTAAATTCCTTGTCGTAGAAGAATTTTTGTCCTTCTGGCTCTGGTAAGTAAGTTCTGAGTTTTAGGTAGGTCTTCATGGCTTCCTTAAATCGGTAGAGATCGTCCCTGAATTCCTTCTCGTGTACTTTTAGATCTTTTAGAATTACTCTCTTGTAGAACCAACTGTATAAATGTTTTAGTAACCAGTGTTTTTTCCAGGTTCCTTGGTAGTCTACTACTAATTTTGCATATATTTTAAACTCAGGTTCTCCTGTGTTGGCTTTAAATTTCATTCCGTTATACATTACTTCAGCATCTTTTAGCGTGATTATGTGCCAGTCGATATCTAAGACATATTTGTAGAAGCTATTACCTGTGGGTATTTTTTCACATCTCCACCAAATCCAAAGTTCATCGCCTGCATCTTGTGTCACTCGATGCATATAGAGTGTTTCGTTGAAGATAGGATCAAATCTTGGTGCATAGCCTTCTTCTATCAGCCATTCGTGTGCAACGATGTATAGATTCTTTAGATGAAAATAATCCTTATGCTTGAGTCTGGTATCTTCGATAATAGAAATATAATCTACATCCTCGTATTTATGACGAATTCTGGCCATATTGTCTTCTTTGTAAATTGCGTATTTAAAGTTTTTGGAATGGGTAAGGTTTAAATACGTTGGAGGGTTTTCCATTTCTATGATTATTGGAGTTGTAGGAAAACCTAATGTGGGTAAAAGTACTTTCTTTAAGGCAGCTACGCTTGCAGAAGTTGAAATTGGAAATTACCCTTTTGTTACGATAAAGGCCAATTCTGGAGTTGGCTATGTTCGGGTAGAGTGTGTTGATAAAGAGCTTGGAGTACAGTGTAATCCTCGTATGGGGCATTGTGTTGAGGGTGTTCGGTATGTTCCTGTTGAGTTGATCGATGTTGCAGGATTAGTTCCTGGAGCACATGAAGGTAAAGGAATGGGGAATCAATTTTTAGATGATCTGAGACAGGCTGATGTACTCATTCATGTTATTGATATTTCTGGTGGTACTAATGAAAAAGGGGAGACGGTTAATGTAGGAGAGTACGACCCTGCAGAAGATGTAAAATTTTTAGAAGTAGAATTAGATATGTGGATTTTAGGTTTGTTGAATAAGGGATGGGAAAAATTATCACGAGAAGTTAAGCAAACTAAACAAGATCCCTTCAAAGCTTTAGCTGGACATCTTTCTGGATTGGGAATTGATGAAGATTTCGCTAAAGATGTTATTCAAGGATTGTCCTTAAGTGAAGATATTGCGAGTTGGAGTGAGGTAGAATTGAAGAAAGTTGCTACTGCTCTGCGTGAGAAGAAGAAACCTATCATTATTGCTTGTAATAAAATAGATGTTGCAGGCGGGAAAGAGAACTTTGATCGATTGGTTAAAGAATTTCCATCGTTGTTATTTGTTCCTTGTAGTGCTGAATCTGAATTGGCTTTGAAGGAAGCGGGTAAACATGAGTTGATTGATTATAATGCTGGAGAAGGAGATTTTAGTGTTAAGGATGAAGGTAAATTGAATGATAAGCAGACGAAGGCTTTGGAATTTGTTCGTCAGAATGTTCTTGAAAAGTTTAAGAGTACTGGCGTTCAAGAAGTTTTAGATAAAGCTGTTTTTGAGTTACTTGGATATATTACAATATTTCCTGGAGGGGTAAATAAATTAGAGGATAAGGATGGGAATGTTCTTCCTGATTGTTTTTTAATTCCTGGAGGGAGTACTGCTTTAGATTTTGCTTATAAAATTCATTCAGATTTAGGAGATACGTTTATTCGTGCAATAGATGTTAAGACCAAACGAACTGTTGGAAAAGAACATGTTGTACAGAATAGAGATGTTGTTGAGATTGTGAGTGATAAATAATCTATTTCTTAGAAAATCTGTCAAAGCTTTGTACTAGGTCTATCATATATTTGCCTTCTTCAAGTTTGAAGATTAAAGGATCTCCTTTGAAGAGGTGGACTAAGTCTAATTCATATCTTCCTGGCTTTAAGACTCTGATTGCTTCTAGATCGAGAATGACGGGTTGTTTTCTGTCTACTTCGGATCCAACTAAATCAAAAACGTCTTTTTCTATTTGTTTTTTATCAACGTCTGTTAAGTTAATTGTTTGTTGAACTTTCTTTAATTGAGCTAACTTAGATTGCTTGATAAAGAAAAATAGCTTAGCTCCACAAGAACATCCTTTTAGAATTTCTGCTGCGCCATCTTCATAGAAATTGTTGCATCGTACACATTGATGTGGCATAGTTTTTACCTTTTCTTCTTCTTTTTATCATTCATTAATAATTCAATTTTAGTTGGATCTTTCTTAATTGACTTTACAATATTTGCTGGTCCTATGATTGTAAATCCTGATCTATTTCCTAGTAATAATGTTGAAACCATTGAGCCAAATCCTGTGGTTTTTTTATCTTCTACTACAGCTAGTTCAATTCCTTTGAAATCTTTATTGATTTCCTCCATGGTTGCTTTGATTAATTCAGCTTCTTCTTCTTTTCTTAATCTCCCTTGGAGAAGGACAATTTTTTCTTGTTTAGCAATGGTGAGTAATTTTCTAATACGTCCTACTGAGGATAAGTCTGCGATCTGAGCGTATGGTACAATTTGTAATGTTAACATTTTACCTCTTTTTAATCACTTATCTTGAATACGGCTTCATAAAACTTTTCTAAATTGTTACCGTATTTAGCGGAAATCCCAACAACATCATACTGTGGAAAGGCCGCTTGTACTTTCTTTATGTTTGCCTTTTTTAAGTCTATCTTATTTGCAACGATTAAAACAGGAATATCTCTTGCAGCAAGGTTTCCAATAATTGTAATGTTTACTTGAGAATAAGGATCGATTGTTCCATCTAAGACGATAATTACGACATCCATGTCGTCCAACCATTTAATTGCGTCAATGACTCCTTTAGTAGCTTCTTTGGCACGCTTCTTAGCTTGTTTTTCTTTCATTCCAAGTTTAACAAACTCTTCGTAGTCGATTTTTGTAGCAATACCTGGAGTATCTACAAGATTGAATGTTAATTCTTTTCCTTTAGATTTAATTGTTATTTGTTCTTTGATTTGGATTTCTCTTGTTTCGTGAGCCATGGCTGAAGAGGATCCTATGTTTTCACCAAGCCAGTCTTGAGAAATCTTATTTGCTAGGGTGGTTTTTCCTCCGTTAGGTGGTCCATACAATCCTAGCTTGAAATTCTGTTTATTTTTGAAGATATTTTTAATAAAATTCTTAATAAAACTAGTAAATTTTTCAATCATTTTAATCCACTTTACTGTCCCTCTGGTAAGTTTATATACTTATTGGTTTTAGAGAATATAGGTAAATTTTTGGTAGTTTTGGACATAATTTAGTTCTTGGATATGATAGTGATGGGCTCACCACAACAACAGGTGCGCACAGCGCACTGTTGTGGTGAGATTAGAAAAAACCTCCACTGAAGTTACATTTATATACATGGAAGGCTGAGAATGTATATGGAAGATGCAGTCAAAAAGGGAATTCTCCAAATACTTAATAAAATTATTAGGGCTGTTGTTAAAAATGATTCTGCTTTGTTGAAATTGATTAGTGAAGATAGTGTTCAGAACGCAGGTATCTATCAAGATGAAGATAGTATAACAATTGCTGTTGTTGGATATGCTTTATCAAAGACATGTCAAAGATGTATTGTTGAAGAAGAAGGTAAACCTTTGCATACCTTAATCCTCTCTGAGTTGCAAAAGGCAAGGGATCTTTTGGAAAAAGGAAATGAACAAGAATATAGAAAACATATCAAGAGTTTAGTGAAAGATATTATTTCTATAGATAACAAATTCAAAATTTATATTGAAGAGGTTATTGAGAAGGCTAAAATCAAAAAGGGGAGTGCATTGTATGCTACTGGAATTAGTATGGGTCGTGCTTCTGAATTATTAGGAATTAGTCAGTGGGAGTTAATGAATTACTTGGGGAAAACTACACTTAGTGATCAAACAGGGGAGGCTGTGCCTACAGGAGAACGATTGGCCTTTGCAAGAGGTTTGTTCAAGTGAAGAGTTTAGTTTTTGATGCTGGGCCGTTAATTTCTATTACTATGAACAACCTATTGTGGGTTATGAAAGATTTGAAGGCTAAGTTTGGTGGTAAATTTCTATTAGCTGAAGGAGTACGATATGAACTTGTTGAAAAACCAATGAAGACTAAAAATTATAAATTTGAAGCTATGCAAACATTAGAGCAAATTCGAAACGGAGTATTTGAAGTTGCTAAAGATGTGCATACTAAAGCTTTGACTAAGGAATTAATGGATATTGCCAATAGTTGCTTTACTACTCATGGTAGGGATTTGAGAATAATTCAATATGGTGAGATGAGTGCCTTGGCTTTGCTTTTACATGAGAAGGCTGAAGCGTTAGTTGTTGATGAGCGAACTACTCGATTGTTAATCGAACATCCTGCAAGGCTGCATAAAGTGTTAAAACGAAAGTTGCACACAAACGTTAAAATGAATAAAGATCAGATTGAAGCATTTCAACACAAGGTGCATGGTGTGAAAGTGTTACGATCGATTGAGCTTATGACCGTTGCATATGAGCTTGGATTGTTGGATATATATCTTCCTAATATGAAAAATGCTCGTGAGGAATTAGTAGACGCAATTCTTTGGGGATTAAAAATTGATGGCTGTGCCATTTCAAAGCGTGAGATTGATCGCATCAAAAAGATTGAACGGAAATGATTTTGTCGTCTATGAGGCAAAAGGTTTAAATATGAGTACGATTGAGAAAAATTATTGAAAATAATTGAGGACTTTGATAAACAATTTAAAGTGTCAAAGTCCACAAAGAAAACATTGAATAATAATCCATGAGGAGGTTATTCAATGTTTTCAATTGGAGGGTAAATATATGGCTAAAAAAGTTGCAAAAGTTGGAGTAAAAAGAGAAAAGGGATATCTGTATTTTATTGACAAAGCAGGTGATATTTCTCGGACAAAGATGGCCCGTGGTGGCGGAAAGAAGAAAGGAAAGTCCAAGAAAGAAAAAGTTGCTAAAGTCGGTGTAGAAAAAGAATCAGGCTACTTATACTTTATTGACAAACAAGGCGACGTTGCTATGGCTAAAATGGCCAGAGGACGTTAATTTTATTTTTTTTTACTTATTTTTTCCAACTTACTAAATAAGCTTTTTGCATCTTTTAGAAATTGTTTATCTTGTTTAGTTAATTCTTCTTTGGTTACTATGTGTTTCTTTTCTAAGATTTTAGCTTTGTTTAAAGCTGCTTGAACTACTTTTTTGTTTATTAGTTTTGGTTTAGGCATATAACCTATAGGTTATCGAGGTATTTAAATCTTTTTGACAATTCCTAGAGTTGCATCTACTTCTACTAGATCTCCATCATGAAGAACCTTTGTTGCATTGCTTGTACCGATGATTGTAGGAGTTTTCAGTTCTCGTGCTACAATAGCTGCGTGGCAGAGCATACCTCCTGCATCGGTGATGATAGCGGATGCCTTTTCCATAATAGGTAGGAAATCTGGATTGGTCATACCTGTTACTAAAATGTCTCCCTTTTGGAAATCATTTTTGATATATGGATCTAACAAGATCTTTACTTTTCCTTTTATTTTTCCTGGAAAGGCTATAGTTCCTTCTACCTTTTTTGATTCTGGAAATAATGATTCTTCAAACTGTTTAGCTTTATTTGCAGTTAAGATTACAAGATTACCCTCAGTTGATCCTAGTATTGAATGATTGTGTCTTTGGATCAGGATATTGTCCTTTGGAAGAACCTTCTTGTGTATGTAATTCTTTAATTCTTCTGCAGTTAAGCAAGTTAGTAAATTTGCATCTCTGTTTTCCTTTTTTGCAATAGCTTGAGCTAGTGCACGGAAGAATTTCTCTGTCTTTGAGTAGATGGGCTCTGTGTAAAACCTTGCTTCTTTGAACTTTGGTTCTAACTCTTTCAACATTTCTTCTGGCATGTATTCTAATGACTTTTTCATGAATACGTGATTAGGCAGATGATTGTTAAAGTACATTAGGTAGTCTGCCAACTGGTTCTTGGAAGGTATTTTATTTTCCAATTTATCCATTAGGGTGCAGAGTATGTCGAAGTTCTGCTTTACCTGGTTTAGTCGTATGTCCACTAACTCTGGATTTTGCTTAATTTGTGCAACTAGGTGATTACCTATTTTATCCAAAGTTTCTTGCTTCATCAAGAATGTTACGTTACCTTTTTTATGGATGAAGACTGTTGGAGTTATAGGCATACCTAGCTCTTTCTCTAGAGCGTTGCAATATTCTGGTCCCCAAAATGAGCAGGAGATAAAAGTATATGCTCCTGCCCATCGTTGAGTCCAGTTATTCACTTGCTTGTTCTCCTTCTGGTTGTCCTTCGTACTGTTCATTTTGTTCACCTGTTAATTCATCGTAGACTTCGTTCAAGTCTTCTGTGTAGGTTATTCCTAACTCTTCACATTCTTCTCTTGACATACCGTTGTCTCCTCTGTTTAGGTAGATGAGATTTACTTCGTCTCCGCATTCCTGAGCAACTAGTGCTTTAGCTGCATCTTCTGTAAAGGAAACTATTGTTTTTCCTTCTGAAAATTCAATTTCAATAATTTCATTAAGTCTTGCAGCCGTTTTACCATCCTGAGCATCGTAGATTGTTCCTAAGTCATCCACGTATTCTCGGATCCACTCAGCATTCCTTGTTGTAAAAATAGCTACGTTGTATCCCTCTTCCTTCGCTTTTGCATAGACCTCTTTGAAATCTTGGTAGATAGAATCTTCAAGGTCTTGCTTGATATTTGGATCATCTGCTGTTTCAAGATAGTCTTCTGCTAGATCATGTAAATTATTTACAATCTCAGCTTTTCTATCTGCAACTGATTTGTCATTTTTCAAAACTAGATTATATTCGTGTATTTTTTCATCAATTGTTTCTTGTGGAATTTGCTGGTCATGAGCTTGATTTCTATAAGCATCAACCATTACTTTTCCAGCTTTTTCTTGGTGTAAAACTACACCCCACAAATCCATTAATATTGTTTCATTTTTCATTTTTTTTCCTCCTGTGTTCCTCTTGATAATTCTAAAATCCGTAGCTTCCTAAATAACTCTCAGATCTTAAATCTTGAATCATGTCCTTTTGGCCAACAATTGTTTCAGCTAGCAAGTTATATTCAGTTTGAATTCTGCCAATAGTCTGTATGGCAGAGACAACTTCGTGTATGCCTGCCCCTGCTTGTGCCAATTCCTGAAGTTTATCCTGAATTGGAAGATACATATCTTCATCAATTTCGGAATCGGTAAATTGTTTTACCAATATATCATTTTCATATACTTGCGTAAGAAACTGGTTAAATTTTCGAAATCCATTTCCTTTAATTCCCGATCTTTGTTGAAAACCTGCTCTCACTTCGATTGCGTTTTCTTCATTGTCATTAAATTTTTGCATACTTTGTATATCGTTCATTTTTTTCCTCCTTTGAAAGTTATATTTACTTCTTAGTAGGTGCTAGAAGGTACTTATACTATCCTTCTCCATTTATGGAGGAGTATACGATATGTTTATAAAGTCCTGAAGGGATTAGAGGATATGGACGTTTCGATACTCGAAGATATAGGACTTAGTAATGCTGAGATTAAGGTGTATATTGCCCTCTTGGAGTTGGGTACTTCTACAGCTGGACCTATACTAGATAGATCTGGATTGCAGAGTTCTGTTGTGTTTATGACGCTGAATAAACTTGTAGATAAGGGGTTTGTTTCATTTATCAAAGAAGGAACACGGAAGCATTACCAAGCCAGTAATCCCAATCATATTGTTGACTATATCAATGAGAAAAAAGAGCGTTTTGAGGAAGTATTACCTGAGTTGTTGTTAAAGCAGGAAACTGCAAAGGAGAAACCAGAGGTTGTTGTGTTTAGGAATATTCGAGGTGTTAAGGAGTTGTTGATGGAATTATTGAATTCTGGAGGTAATGAACATCATACCTTTGGGTCTACAGGAGATTCTCTTATGTTAGGAGAGGCATGGTGGGTTCGATACCATAACATGAGGGTAGAAAAAGGGATTAAAGCTCAATTATTATTTAATGAGTCTTTGAAGAAGTGGAAGGCTGAGTTTAGATATGGCAAATGTGAAGTTCGATATACTACAGAGGGGTTTGAGCCTTTGACTGAGACTATCATTAGAAATAATAAGATCGGGATCATTATTTGGACTGAGAAACCTATTGGGATATTGATTGAGAATAGTATTGCTGCTAAGTCGTATGATCAATTCTTTAATATTATATGGAAGAGTGCTTCTAAGCTATAAATCTTTAAATATGATTCTTGTGTTGTTATATTTATGATTAAAGGTCAGATTGTTTCTGGAGGTTATGGTAAGGTTAAGGCTCGTGAGAAGGCTGGAAGTAAGCTTGAGATTGGTGAGATTCTAATTGTTGAGGGAAAAGGAGAAGATATATTGATGCAAGTAACTGATCTTGAGTTTGGTTCGCAGTTATCCGAGCAGAATTTGGAGCTTTATTCTGGAATGTGGATGGAACAAGATACTGATGCTGAGCTTTTTGATAAAGAGTTACGGACGTATACTCTTGCCACCTTAAAGAGTTTAGTTTCCATTTCTGATGGGAAGGCTGTTTCCTGTAAATGTATGCCAGGATTGTTTGATTCAATGAGGGAAGTTGTGAAAGAAGATTTATCTTTTGTTTCTGTTCCTAAGAATCCACTGTTTGTGGGTAATTTGCGATCGGGTAGTAAGACGCTCGATGTTCCCCTATTCTTAGATGGAAAGGAAGTGTTTAGTCACCATATTTTAATTGCAGCGGCTACCGGTCGTGGAAAGAGTAATTTGATGAGTACTATGCTTTGGGATGTTAATTCTAAGGATTATTGTGGGATGTTGGTTCTCGATCCTCACGATGAGTATTTTGGTCGGAATGGTTTTGGATTGAAAGATCATCCGAAAGGTGTTGTATATTACACTCCTAAAGATGTTCCTCCTGGTGGAAGGACATTAAAAGTTAATTTGAAGAAGTTAACACCTATGCATTTTAATGGTGTGGTTGATTGGTCAGATCCTCAACAACAGGCGTTGTTCTCATGTTGGAAAAAATACAAACAAGATTGGATAAAGGCTTTAGTTATGGAGGAAGAAGTTCCTGAGCTTGATCGATTCTCTGAAGGTACTTTGAATGTTGTTAGGCGACGATTATTGCAATTGTTAGATTTAGAAGTTAAAGATGGAGAGTTGTTTTGTAGTGGTGTGTTTGATTTGGTAAGTGGTGAGGCATTTATTGGAGAAGTGTGTAAAGAATTGGAAGAAGGTAAGACTGTTATTGTGGATACTTCTCATTTTGATGGTGCTGTAGAAATTCTTATTGGTAGTTTAATTGCTACAGAAGTTTTACGAAAGTATCGAGCGTATAATAGTGGTGGAGAGTTAGGGAGTAAACCTGTTATTTCGATTGTGTTGGAGGAAGCTCCTCGAGTTTTGGGGAAGGAGGTGTTAGAGAAAGGTAGTAATATCTTTAAGACAATTGCTCGTGAGGGTCGTAAGTTTAAGGTTGGATTGACAGCGATTACTCAATTGCCTTCGCTTATTCCAAGGGATATTTTGGCTAATATGAATACTAAAGTAATTTTAGGTGTTGAGATGAAACCAGAGAGACAGGCTCTTATTGAATCGTCTGCACAAGATTTATCAGATGATGATCGAAATATTTCTAGTTTAGATAAGGGTGAGGCTATAATAAGTAGTCAGTTTGTTCCTTTTGCTATGCCTATTAAGGTTCCTCTCTTTTCTGACTATGTTAAAACGAATGAGAAACAAGTTAAGATGGATTTTAGTGGTGTAGTGAATTAACCATTGTGAGTTGATTACATACTGCTATACCTGCACCGTGTGATGGTACTTCTATTTGATTTCTTTGCACAGGGGTGAAGTATGGTTTCATGAGGTCACAATATTCATCTAGTGAAGAAAAATATAAAGTGGTTTGAGAGTTTTCAGGAGTTCTTATCTTTTCTTTTCCCCATAGTTTTGTTTGATCACTAAATGATGCGGAAAGATATGCAGAATTTGGGTGTAATCTTTCTGAGACTAATTTTACGTATTGTTTTCTATCTTCTTGGTCTGTTAATTCATGAAGAAATCTCCAGTCCATGGCAAAATCAAAGTCTGAAGGTAACTGGTTTAGGTCTCTCCAATCCATTTGGATGAAATCGATTGAGACATTTGCTTCGAAAGCATTTTGTCTGGCTTGTTTAATTGCTTCTTCTGAGATATCAATTGCTGTATGGTCAAAACCTCTTTTTGCTAGGTAGATATCATGATATCCTTGGCCACAGCCTATGTTAAGTGATTTTCCGATATAGATAGGAGTTATTCCCCCTGGAGTACGTCGTGTTAAGAATTTTATTTCCTCTGGAATCTCTGGATTCGTCCAAGGTGTCTTTCCTTGACTATATAGTTTTTCGAATATTTCTGGTGTATCTGTCATACTAAATGGGATGTTTGGCTGGTTTTTAAAAGTATACTTTTTGTAGATTAGGTTGGAAACTATATAATTTATAGAAGATGTCAAGAGAGGGTTTATTATTGTATATGTCTTATCTATGTTGATATGATATACGATGTAGATGGTGGAATGACGTTGCAAGAGGCTGTTGAAAATTATTGTAGTCTCAGGGCTGAAAAGTTTGGGGCTCCACTTGATGGCCACCTGGAATATGAAATCTATATGGCTGAACTTTCTGTTGAAGAAGGGCTTCAAGGAAAAAATATTGCTGCTACTAAGATAAATTTGTGGGTTAGTAAATATAATCCCCCTTACAATGGCAATCGAGCCTACAAATTTGGAAAAAATGAAGTTCCCTCAATAAAAGAGGAATTGGGTAAGATTTTGCGATATGCTAATCCTCCTGCTATTGTTCATGATAAACCTAGAAAGGGTGCACCTAAACGACTTATTATAACTAGAGATGGAAAGGGAAAGAAGAGGGTTTTTATCTAATCCTTAGCTTTGTTCCACAATAGCTCAAAGTATTTCTTATATCCTTGGACAACTGTTGGATCTTTGATTAGTAAACCATATGGATTTTCTGTGAAGAGGTTGATTGCAACGTAGTCTCCTATAATTACTGTTTCTTGTAGTTGTTCGAACTCTTGGGAGAGGAATTTTATTTTTGTGATCTTTTTTTTATTTAATTGTTCACCGAATGATCTTATTGAGTTATCAAATATTTGTCTGCTAGGAATTTTCTTTGCAATTCTTTTAGTGTGGAGGTTTTTCCACCATGTATCAGTCATGATTTTATAGGTGACACGTTTTCCTCCACCAAATGTATTGTATTCTTTGCCCCCAGAATTTAGAAGAACTGTGTAAATTTCTTTTATTCCTTTAATTCCTTTGTAGATGGTTGCTTTTGTTGGTTGCTCTGCAAAGTGTTGTTTTTTTCTTAGCTCTGGGAGGAGTTCGTCGAATCTGGATTTTTTTTCTTCTATGTAGTTGTGGAATCGTTCAGGGTCTGAAGCTTGGTATATTCTTTTTTTTCCTTCTAGGATGTAAGAGATGAGTCCTTTGTTGATTAATGTGTGGAGAGATCTATGAATAACTGAGTTTTGTAGGTTTGACTTTTCTATGATTTTTCCAGCTGAGGAAGAGCCTAATTCTAGGAGTGCTATGTATACTTTAATTTCTGCGTTGGTTAGGCCTAGGTCTTCTAATATTGTTGTGTCCATTCAGGTTTAGGTGGTAATTGGGTATTTAAACGTTCTTATTGTAGTCTCAATTGGGAGGATAAATGTTAATATATGGTAGTTGTTATCACTATGTTATAACAATAGGAGGGATACAATGGAAATACACATTATAAGACACGGACCAAAAGAGATAGTTGAAGCTCATACCACAGGTAGAGAAGCTAGTCTTGATGACTCTTTGAGGTATGTGATTCACGATTATGCGAAGAAATTATCAGAAAATCTTACAGAGGATATAGAAGTTGACAGTCTAGCCCTTTCTCGAAATTATAAGACTGCAGAGATTATAGCAGATGAATTAAGAGATACCGGTATGAAAGTTAATGGCCCCACTATAGATGACAGGTTGGGAGCATTTGTTGGGGAAAATGGAGAGATGAATTTATTATCACCAGATCTTCCAAAAATTTGGGGTGATGCTGAAAAAAATTATCAAAATGTAGCTGGTGTAGCAAAAGAAGACAGAGGAATGTATGCTTGGGCAGAATATGGTTTGGATAGGGCAGAGGGAGGAATTTCCCTACGAGAATTAGCATGTAGGATGGGACAATATGTTCTTGAGACTATTGAGAAAGATCTTGATACTGTAGTTGCGATATCAAATTCAGGATTTATTGAACCATTTATGTATGTGACCTTGGATATGATTGAGCAATTGGACAAAACAGCTGTTGAGTATTTTTTTGAAACTGATGGTGCAGTAAGACCATTAGAAGGGATTACCATAACATCCTATGATGGAGAAACAGTTGAAATGACATTACCTAATGGAGAAACAATACAATTTTCAAAAGATGTCCTTAGAGAACAGGTAGAAAGTCTTGAAGAAAGTGAAGAAATGTTTGATCAAACAGGGGAGGGAGTAGAATGCAGTGGAGATTAATGTATGAGGGTCCAAGATTGAGTCATCTCTTAGCTAAACATATCTTCTTAGATCCCTATCTATCTAAGAAATTGGGAAAACTTATGGGATTTCAAGATAAAAATTATCTTTGGTATAGTGATTCCTCTGAAAACCTGCATGGAGGTTACTATAAAGAGGAAGAAATGCTAACAGCCAAAAAATTTGGACAGAAATATTTTAAGGATACTTCCAAATTCAAAAAATGGATTCGTGATCAGGATAATCTACATAAAAAAACTAAATTGCTTATGGAAACGTATGCATTAGAGAAAAATATAGATGCTCTTGAAAAAAAGGAATTAATTAAGTTAATTTCAGAAATCACTAACATTAGATCTGCATTATTTGTTTTTGTTTTATCTTGTCAACCTCAATGCACAGATGGACTTTCGGATGATCTAGTTAGATTGGCAAAAAATAACAAAGATTTATTTATAAAACTCTCAGCACCGGAGAAAAAATCCTTTTTTACTAATGAACAATTAGATTGGTTGGATATATTAATTCATGCAAGAGAACAAGAGATTGAGAATCATTATAATAAATACTCCCTGATTCCTGCAAGT
>Ga0187833_10003047_pt1 | contig 17381 bp, 19 predicted proteins | sample ETNtaG_37_FD_167968 | JGI IMG/M metagenome (GOLD analysis project Ga0187833, IMG submission 167968) | Marine microbial and viral communities from oxygen minimum zone, Eastern Pacific Ocean - ETNP2014_SV_400_PacBio MetaG (Illumina Assembly) | ecosystem: Environmental > Aquatic > Marine > Hypoxic...
CAATTCATCTAATGGTGAAGTAGTTTATTCAAGTATTATAAAAAAAGATAATGTGTTAGCTTTTCAATTTCATCCAGAAAAAAGTGGAGAAAATGGAATAATATTATTAAAGAATGAGCTTATAAATTTATAATATATCTGTATACAAAGTAAAAAATACTTAGCTTAAATTTATGATTTTATTGTTGAAGTGCTTTTCTATCTCCCTCTGCTATTCCTGGAGCAGTAAGTATACCTCCATATTTTCCATGTGCCTGATGAATTGAATTGGCGTTACCTCCAGGGAAGACCCCGGAGTTACCCCTGGAGTTATCCCTGGAGTTATCTCTAAACTTCTGCTCTTCGGCTCTTTTAGACTTCTCCAGTGCCTCCTGGAAACCAGCCTCAGACATATCCATAAATGCTTTCTTATGTGCCTCGTTTTTAAATTTCTTATCAAGAGCTATTCTCATCTTAGCCTCGTTGGCCATTTGAAATGCGAGATTAGGATAGTTAGCCTCTCCTCTCGCTGTTGCTCCTCTGTTGTAAATCTTTTTGTGTGTCCCTAGTGTTGACTTAGGAGTTCTAGGGTGGTCTGAAGGGTGGTCTGCTGACCTAGTAATCACGTGGTCTCGTTGAGGTACTTTAAATAAATACTGATTGCCATCAAAGCGATACTCCAGTTTATGACAGTTGTTTCCCCTCATGCTCATACGAACTGCATTGGTTGAAATTCCTAAGAAATCAGCCACTTCACTCTTAGTTAACTTGTATTGATCCAGCTCTTCTTGCCCTTTTAATGTTGTCATAAATTACTCTTTTGAGGTGGTTTATTACCTTAAATCAAGGTGGTCTAAAATGCACCAGCACTACACATGTAACAAAAGATGACCGATATAACAAACTCTGAGTATCCTTTAACTCACTCAGTCACTCAGCACTGAAACCTGAGTTGCCTCGTGGTTGCCTTAAAGCTCTCTGAGGAAAAAAATAAAAAAAAATAAAATTCTATTGAGTGAGTGAGAGATTACTTCTGCTCAAGTAGTTCAAAGAGGTGTTCAAAATCAATAATAGCAAGGGGTTTCTTCCTGTTCATCTTAACGACTAACAGTGGTTCCAGCTCAACGTGCCTTTTTGCCTGAGCAAAATAAGAGAATAAAGTAGTGAAGTCCCTTCTATTCTTACACTCAACAGAGTATGGGAAGAGTTTTCTAGCCGTATGGGTTAGTAGTTTAACGTCAGCTCCATTTTCAGAGATCATGCTGGTTCTGATATCCTTCTTAGTTAGAACTGGATATAGCCTAATTATTCTGTCCCTAACAATGTTTTGTAGATATCTTCCTTTTGCTTTTCTTGAACTAGGTTTCATTAACAGATTTCCTCTTTCTCAGGTTTCTCTTTGGCCTTAGATCTTGCCTTAATAGCTTTATCAATTAGTTTATGAGCTTTAATTTCTAGTGGTTTAAATATTTTATTAAATTCCACATAGTTAAGTTCTTCATACCAAGCATCATATTCTCTGTTGTATATTCTTTTAGAGTGTTCTTTTACAAGTTTAGCTCTCTCTTTAAGTAGCTCTGTTTGTACTTGTATAATGTCTTCAATAACTTCTGCATCCATAAATTTAAGATAATAGATGGCTCTTCTCATCATGTCCTCGTTATCAAACCAAATCTGTTGCTCTTTCTTTTCTTTATCTTTTTTCTTCTCAAAATTGTTAACAAATATAAAAAAATATCAAAATACTTTATAAATTTTAGTGCTAATAAATATTGATTATTTTTTTTATCAAAAAAAAAATAATCTGACTCATATTTAAATTTTTCCAAGATATGTGGCGAAATAACTAAATATTTACTTACTTTTTTTCGTTTTTTTGGATTATTTTCAAATGATGCATACTGATTATTATTGACTACCATTAAAGAAGTTGCTGAGCCAGTATATTCCTCAAAACCACTAGTAGTGGCAAAATTAAATCTTACTATAAAATTTGATTTATCAATTTTTTTTCCATTTTTTTTTTTTTAAAATAATTTTACTAGGACCTACAATTGTTAAATTATCAGGTAGGTATAAATTCGGTTTTACAAAAAGTATTTTTTTCATAACGACTTTATAAATAAGTCTTAATTATTTACAGCTGATTTGATAATTTTAATTATATAATTTATATTTTTTTTACCCATACCCATCCAGCATGGAATATCCAAAAATTGCTCGAATATTTGTTCGCTCACTGGAAAATCACCCTTTTTATATCCAAAGATTTTTTTATAAATGGGCTGTAGGTGGATAGGAGGAAAACTTAGTCTTGTATCTATTCCATTTGAATGTAAGATTTTTTGAATTTTTTTTCTAGATATTTTTTTCGAAAATTTGATACAATACATATACCAAGTATGTCTAGTGACATAGCTTGGAACATGGGGTGTTTTAATAAATTTTTCATTACTAAATGCCTTGTTATATATTTTTGCTATTTCCCCTTTTTTATTTAAAACATTTTCAATTTTTTTTAATTGTTCAAGGCCTATTGCTGCAGCATAATCTGTTGGTCTGTAATTGTTTCCAATAAACGTATGATTATATCTTCCCTCTTGGCCTTGGTTTCTTATAATTCTACAAACTTCAGCCATTTTTTTATTATTAGTCGTTACCAAACCACCTTCTCCCATAGTCATATTTTTGTTCGCAAAAAAACTAAATGAATGCATATCAAATTGTGATCCAACTTTTTTCTTTTTGTAAACAGCGCCAAATGCCTCTGCACTATCTGAGATTAGTGGAATTTTGTATTTTTTTAATTTTTTTTTTAAGTCATCATAATCTACCGGCATTCCTTTTAGGTCTACAGTAATTATTGCTTTAGTTTTTTTTGATATTTTTTTAATTATATTTTCTGCTGTCACATTAAATGTAATTGGATCAACTTCACAAAAAACTGGTTTTGCTCCACAATATAGAATTACGTTAGCTGAGCTAATATAAGATAGAGTTGGAACGATAACTTCGTCACCTTCTTTAACACCGTGATAAGCTAATGCAGCGTGTAAAGCTGAAGTGCCATTATTAAATAAAATTGCATGTTTTATACCAATATATTTTTGGATTTTTTTCTCTAATTTTAAAACTTCCTTTCCCATGCTTATCCATCCTTTTTTAATAACATTGTAAGCAGATAAAGCTTCCTTTTTATCTATTGAGGGGTTGGCTATGGGTATTTTAATCATGTTTAAGATAGTAATCTTTATACCAATTTACTGTTTTTATTAAACCTATTTCCAAACTATTTAATGATTTGTAACCTAGCTTCTTTAATTTTTTAATGTCTGGGACTCTTCTTAATGCACTGCCGCTTTGAAGTTTGCCACTTTTAATTTTAACTTTGATATTCAAAATTTTTGCAATTCTGTTAATTAAATGTTTAATTTTAATCTCATTCTGATTTCCAATATTATAAATTTCTCTATTTTTTCCTTTATTAGCTGCTAAAACTATTCCTTTTACAGCATCATCAACATAACAAAATGATCTGCTCTCTGAGCCATTTCCTTGTATTTTAATTGCACATTCATTTAGTTTTAAACTTTTTGTTTGTTTTATTATTCTTTTTACTATTTCTGGTATCACATGTTCAAATCCCATTGAAGGACCATAAATATTATGAGGTCTAAAAATTATCTTTTTTAGATCGTCTCTTAAATAATTGTAAGTTAGCACCTCACCTAATATTTTTGAAGATGCATATGAATATCTCGGATTAATTGTATCTGGCAATTTTGCAAAAACATTTTCTGGAGTTGGCAATTTGTCAGGGTTTTGATAAATCTCAGATGATGAGGCGTATATAAACTTTTTAACATTTTTATTTGTATTAATTGCATCTAACAAATTAATTGTACCTTTTATACCAACATCCATTACTAATTTAGGTTTACTATAAAAGTTTGAAGTCCCATTAATAAAAGCTAAATGATAAACTTCATTGACGTTTTTTAATGCTTTTTTAATACTATTTAAATTTCTTATATCTCCTTTCACAAAATTAAAATTACTTTTTAATTTTTGAATATTTTTGTAGCTTCCTCTAAAATTATTGTCGAAAATAATAACCTTTTTTTTTCTCTTAATGAGCAATTTGACAAGTGCAGACCCCAAAAAACCGGCTCCACCAGTTACTAAAATTTTAGTCATTGCCTAAACCATAATAATTAATACCTTTGAATTGTTTCAATTCAATTGGATCAAAAATATGCCAAGTGTCTAAAAATATTGAAGGTTTATTCATAGAGTTTAAATACTTTTTATTAGTTAATTCATTAAAATTTTTATTGTTTGTCATAATTATCACAGCATCTGCTTTTTTAAAACCTTCTTTAAGTGATACAATTTTAATTTTAAGCTCTTTAAATAATATTGTGTTAAATTTTGCATATGGATCGTAAACACAAATATTATTTTTTTTACTTTTTAACTTTTGTAAAAGATCTATTGAAGATGAGTTTCTTACATCAGAAGTTTCTGGATTACCTTTAAAAGACATTCCTACTATAAATATTTTTGAATTATTAATATCTTTTTTAATCTTTTTTAAACTATAAGTAATTTTCTTACTAAGATAAGGCACAATACTTTCGTTTGTTTTCCTAGAAAGTCTTATCAATGAAGAGCTAAGGTTTTTACTTTCTAAATTATGAGATAATATATGAGGATCTTTAGACAAACATGGTCCACCAACGCCTGGTGATGGCATAGGAATATCATTCCTTGAATATCCATGATTTACTGATTTAACAATTTTGGCCAAATCTAGATTCATCTTTTCACTAAACTTTATAAATTGATTAATGAATGCAAATCTATGATCGCGATAAGAATTATCAATTAGTTTACAAAATTCGGCTGCCTCTAATGAGGATACATGAACTATAGAGTGAGTAAATGTATTAAAAAAATTTGCTGTTTTTTCTGATGATTTTTCATCAAAACCACCGATGATTTGAGGATTCTCCTTTAATTCTTTCAAGGCATTTCCCTCAGCAGATCTTTCAGGGGCAAAAGAAACAGAAAAGTCTTTACCTGCTTTAAGATTAGAATTTCTCTCTAACCTTGGAATAACAACATCTCTCGTAGTCCCAACTGGCAAAGTTGATCTTAAAACTACCAAATTGCCTTTTTTTAAATTTTTTCCAACTAAATCTATTGCTTGGTTTAAGTTTGCTAAAGCTGGTTTTTTATTTTTTTTAATTGGTGTCCCAACTGAAATTACAAAAATTGAAGAGTTAATCTTTTTAAAATTATTTCGAAAGAACAGTTTCTTATATACATTTTTCTCTATGTATTTGCTTAAATCTTTTTCATAAAAAGGTATTATTTTTTTATTTAACTTATTAATTAAATCTTTATTTTTATCAAAACCAATTACTTTAAAACCTATCTCCGATAATATAACCGAAAGTGTCAATCCTACATACCCCATTCCAATTACAGTTATCTCATTAGAGATCACATTGAAATTTTGTTCTTTTCCTTTAAAGGAATAATAGCCAACCACATACTGGAAACTATTGATTACCGGTAACACCACTATTCTGCTTGTTACTAATTTAGATGCCTCTTGCTCAGTTATCCGATTAGTTACAAAAGTTGATTTTTTATTGACATATTTTTCAATCTTTACATTTAATTTTGCGCCATTTAAAATTGCTCTTCTTATATCTCCATCATTAATAACACCAACAAATTTTTTTGATTTATCAATACATATCAATAGTTTTTCTTTGGTCTTTGTTAATTGAGATAAAGCATGTTTAATGCTTTTATTAGTTTGTATTAAAATCTTATCCGGATTACGCATAATTTAAATTAAACTTTTTTTTATTAAATTTAAATCATCTTTTATTTCTGAAATCAACATTCCTCGACTTTCATAAGTAAAAATAATCTTTTTGAAATTATCTAATTTTTTAAACAACTTCAGGGCGCTAAGTTGCCAGGAATTAATATTAATTCTATTATGCAAATCACTTATACAATCATTTTCTGATATATGGATTTCAAAAATTTTATCTCCATAATTATTTATAATATTTGTTAAAAATTCATTCCTATCAAATTTTAGATGATTTGCAGAAATTGCTAAATGTCCTAAATCTATCAATAATTTAAGATTAATCTTTTCTTTTTCAGCATGATCAAAAACTTTACTTATTTCCTCAAAATTACACATAAAAGAGTCATTTGTTCCATCTGGATTAGGAAAAAGATTTTCAAAACCTAAACAAACATCATTTTTTTTATCACCAAGTTCAAGCGTTTTATAAAAATTTACAAAATCTTTTTTAAACACATCAAATCCATAATCAAAGTTTTTTCTATCAGTTCCAAAAAAATCAAAATAACCTTTTTTATTAATTTCTGCTTCTCTATAGTAGCCTGGATGAAATGCATAAGTCTTGACGCCGGTTTTTTTTGCTAAACTTATGGCGTTTCTAATAATATTTTGACATTCTATTTTCAATTCTGAATTTTGTGTTAAATAATTTAAAACTATTGGGTCTTTTGGTGGAGGAAAATAATTGTGAAAAGTAAAATTAATGCCTTTGTTAATATAATTTATTATTAATTTTTCAAGTACATCATTTTCTGTATATGGATGAACTCCAGTCAGTTCAATATTTTTAATACCATTATTTAAAAATTCATTTATTACTCTATCGTAGCTTTTATCGCCTTTTAAACATGCTGTGGAAACAAAGATATTACTCATTTTATTTTTTAATTTTTGCTGGAGCTCCTATTAAAGATTTGTTTTGTTGTTTAAAAGATTTTATTAAAACTGAACCTGCTCCTAACTTACAATTTTTTTCAATAAAAGTGTCTTGTATCATTGTTGAGTTTGCACCTAACAATACATTTTTTCCTATTTTAGCATTGCCACAAACAACAGCTCCTGGGCCAATGTAAGAATTCTCACTTATACTTACATCGTGCTCTATTACAACTGAATTATGAATTACACTAAATTTACCAATTTTTACATTCGGTCCAATTGTTGCACCAGGAAATATTACCGAACCTTGAGCAATGTTACAATCACTAGAGATTATAGAGTTTTTATCAATTAATATCAAAAATTTATAGTCATCAAATTTTTTTAGAATTTTTTCTCTTAATTTAATATTAATACCTATTCCTAAAACTAACTTAATTTTTTTAATGCAACCATGGCCAGGAGGGAATTTAGAAAAAAGATCATCCCAGCTTTCAGGCTTATTAGTATTAAACTTATGGGACGCTTTAAATGTAACATAACCATTCCCAAAATTATCATCATCATAGACTAAGTGTTGTGTTCTTTTATTGTAACCAATCAAAGGTAAACAAAACTTTCTTATAGTTTGGCCGGTTAAAGTACCTTCCTTTTTTATCTTGGGAAAATTAGACTTACATAACTCAACAATACATTCTCTTACTGTCTTCATTTGCCTATTAAGAATTTCAGCTTTTTTAACTCTTTCGTTCTTATGCCTCTTGGTGATCTTAGGGTTTTTAATCCATAGACCCTCAGAGTTAGTGTGATCGTCCATAATTTCATTAACTTCTTTTCTACATTGATTAATTCCATAAACATCAAGTCTAAATTCTCCAACAGTCCAATAGTCAGACTTGTTGTTGAACCAGAAATTTTGAACAAAGTATTTTCTTTTAGTAACATTTGATTGACTTAGTTTTAAACCCTTCAAACCTGAGTTCTCTATTTTAGTTTTGATTGTTATTTGTCCTAAGCTGAAATCACTCTGAAATTTGTTGATCGAATAATCTGTGAACCTTAGTTCTGTTGGTTTATTGGTGCTACTATTTTCAAGTCCAGTACCAAGTTTGCTCTCTGTCATATTAGTATTACCATCTTTTGTTTATTTACATTCTGTCATAAGATGATTAAAAAAAATAATGATTACTGATGTTTCAAGACGCGCCTGGACTCCATATGGATTCTAAAAATGAGAGAAGAGTGGATGGACGTCCCCCCTATGATCTTCACTGGAAACCCATTAATTATAAAACCTGGGATGGTATTCTTTATGCATATGATCTTGATGGACAGTGAGGCGCAGTTAGCAATGAATCTGGGGGAGACATATTTAGTGACTGAAAATGGTAACGAAAGATTAGGGAAACAAAAACTCGATTTAGTGGTGTTATAGAACTCCATTTCCAAATCTGCAGCAAAAAAATGAAATTAATATGAAGTTTACCAAAAATTATAAAGCTAATCAATAGTTTGGGGGGGCACTTGTACCTAGTTAACTCAACGTCATATTAGCAATGTACTCCTAAATGCATTCCTAATCTAATAACTGAGAAGACAAATTGATACTACTATAAAATAAGAAAGCACAGGGTATTAAAAAAATTTTTTAAAATAATTATCCACAAGATAGGCGGTGTTTTTAAAGCAAAAGGAAATTATAATAGCCGTTAAAAAAACTGAAATTAAAAAAAAGTTTAAATCTGTTAACAGAACTATCTGAAAATCGTTAAAACCCAACATACCTTTAATTAAATTGATAGAATTTTCGATCGTTTTTGATCTAAAAAAGATAAGAGTAATATTCACATAATTAAAAGTTAAAAACCAAGCAAAAAATTTATTTAAATTGTAATCAAAATATTTATTAAATGTATGATTTATTATTAAACCTACCCCATGAAGACCCCCAAAAATTACGTATAACCAAGAAGGGCCATGCCATATTCCAGCAATTATAAAAACAAAAAAAGTCACAATCATAGATTGTGTAAAAGTTATTTTTTTTAAATATCTCAACCACGGAAAATATATATAGTTCATTAAAAAGTAGGATAAAGTAATATGCCATCTTTGCCAAAAGTTAATCATGTTAGTTGACTTAAAGGGGCTATCAAAATTTTTTGGTAATTTAATGTTAAATAGTAAAGCAGAACCTGTTGCCATATCAACGTAACCACTAAAATCAAAATACATTTGAAAAGTAAACGACAAAGACGTTAACCATGCTATAAAAAAATCGATATTATTATTGTCTATAAATCCATCATCAGCAATTAATGCTAGATTGTCTGCAATAATCACTTTTTTAAAAAAACCAATAAAAATTATAGTTATACCTAAAAAAATATTATGTTTATTAATAAATTTATTTTTTAATCTTTTAAATTGAGGCATCATATTGTTATAATGAACAATTGGTCCAGCTATTAATTGAGGAAAAAAAATAATAAATAAAGAATATTCAATAATATTGTTTTTTTTAATATTACCATCATAACAATCAACAAGGTATGTGATGGTTTGAAAAGTTACAAAGCTTATAGCAAGTGGAAAAGGTAAATTAACAAAATCTATGTTAGTATTAAAAATATAGTTAATATTTAATATAAGAAAGTCTAAATATTTTAAAATTATCAAAAATAAAATATTAAAAGCAATTATTGATAATAAAATTTCTTTTTTAGATGGATTATTTTTATTTATTAAAAACTTACTTAAATAGAAGTTAAATAAAATTGATAAGATTATTAATGGTGTTAGGTAAACATTCCACCAACTGTAAAAAATTAAACCAGATATAATAAGAATTAGCTTAGAGTCAATTTTAGTAAACTTATTCACTAAAAAAAACAAACAAAAAACAGTAGGTAAAAAGACAAATAAGAAAACTGAACTATGAAATAACATTATACTTTTTTATATTATTAGATTTTAAAATTAAAATATTATATTTATGTATATATACATATGTACTTATAATTCAATAATCTATAATAATTACATTAATAGAAATGGCAAAAATCTAATTTATTTTATGAAGTTTAAAAACAATTATACACAAGTTAAAAAAAAAGCTGAAGAAATAATTAATAAAATTAGAAATAGTCAATTTTTTATAAATATTTTACGAATTCCAGAGGTAAATACTATGCAGAATCTTTCAGTTTTAAATAATGATTTACCGAATTTTATACAGCTTATAAATAAAGATATAAAATTTAAAAATAAAGTTTTTTTTAAAAATTTGATTTAATTATGTAATCTTTTAATTTATTAAATGTATTTAATCTACTCACATCAGACGTTTTAATTTTAACATTAAATTTTCTTTCTATATTAACAATTATTTGCATATGTTTAAGGGAATCCCAATTTTTATTTTTTTCAATTGATAGCGTATCTACTTTCTTAATCTTTTGATTTAAGTTTTTTTCGAATATAGTTTTTAGTTCAGTTATTATTCTTAGTTTATTGTTCATGATGATAAGCTTTTAATTTTTGGTAATATATTATTCATATTATTTATATTATTTATATTATTTATATTTTAGTATATATTCAAAAACTTAATGAGTAAAAGTATATTATTAAATAGAATAAACTACCCTTTTTTATTTAAGTTAGATTTATTAGAAATACAAAATTTGTCTTTAAAATTTGAAAAAATAGAAAAAAAAAATTTCAAATTTAAAAAAAAAATCAATTTTTCTATATCAGCAGATTACACTACAAATTATTTAAAAGAATTATTGCCTTTATTTTTAGCAAATCAAAGTATTGATTGCACAATATTGGAAAAAGAATTTGGTTCTCTAAAATTTTTAAGCCTTGACCCTTCAAATACATTTTGGAAAAGTAAATCCGATTTTTACTTATTAATGCCATCTTCGAATAATTTAAAATATGTTCCTAAGTTGGGAGATAAAATTCATTTAATAAAAAAAAAGGCAAAACAAGATGCAAAACACTGGATTGATCTCTGGAAAAATACAAAGAAAAATATTATTCAAACAACATTTGATCCAATAAATATACCTAACTTCAGTAAATTAGACGGTGTAAAATTTGGAGGATACTTACACTATATAAGATTAGTAAATTCAATTTTAATTGAAAACCTACCCCAACATGTTGATTTAATTGATATAGAAAACTTAATTATTAAAAATGAAAGTTTAAAGTGGAATGATAATAAAATTTACAACCTAACAAAGCAACCTTATTCAATGAATACTCTACCTTTTTTAGCTAAAGATATCAGTTCTTGTGTTTCGGGTATACTTGGTTTGTCTAAAAAGGCTATTATTTTAGATCTCGATAATACCTTATGGGGTGGCGTTATTGGTGATGATGGTCTTAATGGAATTACCCTAGGGGAGGAAACTCCACAAGGGCAATCTTTTTCTAATTTTCAAGCTTATTTAAAAAGCTTATCGCAGAAAGGTATCTTGCTTTGTGTGTGTTCAAAAAATGATCCCAAAATTGCAAAAGAAGTTTTTTTAAAACACAAACATATGAATTTAAAATTAGAAGATATCAGCTTGTTTATTGCAAATTACGAAAATAAAGCGCAAAATATAAAAAATATTTCTAAAACACTTAACTTAAATTTAGATTCATTTATTTTTTTAGACGACAGTAAAATAGAGTGTGAGTTAGTTGCAAAAGAACTGCCAGAAGTAATGGTTATAAATATGGATGATGATCCATCTGAATTTATTGAAAAAATTGAGTCAGTTGGAGCGTTTTATTTTAAAAATGTTACCAAAGAAGACTTTAATAGAATAAACAGTTATAAAGGCATAAATAAGTTAAATGAAGAAAAATCTAAAAATAAAAATATTGATCAGTTTCTCAAAAATTTAAAACCTAAAATTACACTTGATAAAATAAATAATAATAATTGTGATAGATCTGTTCAATTACTAAACAAGACAAATCAGTTTAAACTAAATTCTAAAATATTTTCTTCTAAAGACTTATTGTCAAAAAAAAAAAGTTGTGTGGTAATTTCGTTTGAGGATAAATTCCAAAATTATGGAATAATAAGTATCATAGTTTATGATCACAATTTCAGAACAAAAACTTTAAATATTGAAAATTGGGTTATGAGTTGCAGGGTATTTTCAAGAAGAATTGAGAATTACATGATAAATTATTTAATCAATAAATTAAAGAAGGACAAGCTTCAATCTATTGCGTTTAAATTCGAAATAACAAATAAAAACTTATACATGCAAAATTTTATTGAAAAAATAGGAATTAAATTAAAAAAAAAAAATGATAATTATCTGATAAATACTAATAAGATTTTAAATAATAAAAAAAACTATATTACTCGAGTATAAAATACTTTTTCGTAATTATTACTATCTATAAAAAATAATTAGTTTTTTAATTAAAATTTTTATATTTAATTATATATTTTAAAAATTGAAATAGATAAATGGTGTTAAGTCATTACTAAATTTCATTGAAATTATAAAAATAACTACAATTAATGAAAATAAAAAAATAATCCTAACTTTTTTATCTTTTCTTAATTTTTTAAATAATTTAATTCTTAATTTCATATAAACTTAAAAATTTAACCAATTTGTATCATAGATAATACGCCCATAATATTTGGCACCACTTAACGTAATGTGTGCTGCATCTTGATAGAGAATATTATTATTTTCATCGAATGTTTTACATTCATTTTGCTCTAAATTGCAAGTAAAATTAAATTCATTTAAAAAAGGGATATCAAGGTTTTCAGATATTTTTTTTAGGATAATATTTTTATTTTTTTCTTTTTTATTGAGTAATAAAAAAAGTTCTTTATCTATATTATTTAGAAACTTATTTTTATGATGTGAGTATCGGTACATTAGTTCTAAAGCAGGATAATTAGTAGAAGGTAAGCTGTTGTTGATAGCGGTATTATTGATATCAAACCAAATTGCATTGCTTGATAAAATAATTTTTTTATTATTTTTTTTTATTAATTTATTAATCTTTGGAATGGATTCTATATCCGCACTATACCTACCGTACTTTCTAAAACTTGCTGCAATTAATATAATATCAGCATCTTTAAACAAATCATCATTAACAAATAAATCAATTTTTCTTTTCTCTAAGTTATTGCGCTCAAGATGATTTGAAAGATGCATTCGAAAGAACTTAAATTCAAAGTTTTCAAATAAATTTTTATTAGTTTCAAACATTAAATACACATCTTCTGAATGAGAGTTTCCTATTATAAGAATATTTTTTTTTTTTCCAGTATTGGAAAAATTAATTTTTGATTTTTCAATAGATTCATTTTTAAATTCATTAAATGAAGTTTTTAGATGTTTCAGATAATTTCTTTTTTCTAATATAAATTGAACATTACTAGGGGGAAAATTTAAATTTGGGATATTTTTTTTCACTACATTAAATTTAGCTAAGTCTAAATTGGTATTTTTTTTAAAATTTACAAAACCTAGTAATAAAAATATAAAAATATAAATCGAAATTAAAAAAAACAAAAAATTCTTTCTATTAATAGTTCGCGTATTGTTGAAAATTTTTTCAATATATTTATTGGTTAAATAACTTATAAAATAAATAATAATTAAAATAATTGGTAATAAACTTTTATATTCTAGATATAAAAAATATTTAAAAAAAATAATCAAGGGGTAGTGAAGTAAATAAACACTGAGTGATAAAGACCCTAAAAATACTATCTTACTATTTGACAAAATTTTGTATGAATAACTATCTTTATTTTCATTAAAAATAATAAAGCTTATGCACAGTAAACATGGCAAAATATAAATACTAGGGTGTGGTAATACTTCTGAAAAATAAAAAATTGATATAAAAATAATGATAAAACCGAAATTGTATAAATATCTATTTTTTTTAAAATTATTAAAAAACTTATAATTATTAAATTTAATTAACGCATATATTCCTCCTAAAAAAAATTCCCAAATTCTGGAATTTGTATTAAAAAAAGCAGCCCAGTATGGTTGGTTAAAAAGAAAAAACCGATCTGGGGTTTCAATAAATGGAAACACACGCTTTAAATTTGCTCCGAATTGAGTCAGTGATAAGCTTGTTAAAATCAATAATATAAATATGCACAAAAGAATTTTTTTATTTATTTTGAAAGGGTAAAATACAGCTAAACAAAAACCAAAGATTAAATATATTTGAAATATAATCGACAAACTCCACGTTTGTAGCAGTGGTAAATAATTTGAGAGCGGTAAAAAAAAATCATGCGTATCATTATATAAGAAATTTGACGCAAATATTACTGCGTATAATGCTTCTAAAATAAAAAAATTTATTTCTCTGTCAGTTTGATAAAATAAAACTAATAACGTTGAGATTAAAACTATAAATATTAATATCGGAAATATTCTTCTTAATCTATTCTCTATGAATCTAAAATAATTAAATGATCCTTGTTCATAATCTCTAATTAAAGTGGTTGTGGTAAAAAAACCCGCTAATACAAATAAAATATCAACACCTATAAAACCACCATCAAATAATTTAACATCGAGATTGTATAAAACAATTGATAAAACGGCAAAAAATTTAATACCTTCAAGGTCTGGCTTATAATTAGCTTTCACTTATATACTTTCATATAATTCATAATTTTTTTTTAGAATCCAAAATTTAAACTAATTTATATCAATAAACAAAGTATTCACCCGAAAATTCTTTATAAAACATATTCTAAAAATAATGGTGTATTTTTTAGTGTTTTAATGGAAAATAACAGTTGGATTAAATTAATAATGAAAAACAAAATAATTACTTTAGCTATTCTTAGAGAAGCAAGAATTGATGAAAATAGAACACCATTTTCTCCATCTCAAATATCAAATTTATTAAATAAATTTTCTAATTTAAAAATAATAGTTCAAGCATCAAAAAGAAGGTGTTTTAAAAATGAAGATTATTTAAAAGCTGGAGCTCAAATAACAGATGATTTGAGTGCCGATGATATCATTTTTGGAGTGAAAGAAGTGGATATATCAACTCTCATTAAAAATAAAACTTATTTATTTTTTTCGCACACAAGTAAAGTTCATCAATATATAGGTCAAATCATAAAAGACAAAGCTGTTATCTATAAGAAAGAACTTTTAAAAGAAATAATTAAAAAAAATATAACACTAATTGATTATGAAAATGTAAGAGAAGTTTCTGGTGAAGGGTATCGATATCTTGGTTTTGGTAGATTTGCAGGTATTATTGGCACCTATAATACATTAAATCTTTATCTAAAATTATACAATAAACAGCCACTTCCGAGAGCTTTTAAAATTAACAATTATGAACAAATTAAAAAAATAATTAGTAAGCAAAATTTTAATAAAATAAAAATATTACTTACAGGAAGCGGTCGCGCTTCTAAGGGTGCTATAGAAATGTTAGAACTTGCAAATATTAAACAAGTTTCTATTAATGATTATTTAAACAAAAAATATAATAAAGCAATTTTTTCTAATATTTCGGCAAAGAAACACATAGAAAGAAAAAATGGTAAAGATATTTCCAAAGTAAAAAATTATCTATTTGAGACAGACATGCTTATAGCTTGTCATTATTGGGATCCAAAATTTCCAAAATTTTTTTTTCCAAAACATATTAATGAATTTAAAAATTTAAAAATCATAGGTGATATAACTTGTGATATTAATGGATCGGTACCAACTACTATTAGATCTACGTCAATTGAAAAGCCTTATTATTCAATTGATATTGATTCAATGAAAGAAATTGATTTAGGTACCAAGGGTATTGCTGTTATGGCTGTTGATAATTTACCTTCAGAGTTACCGCAAGATGCTAGTGAAGAATTTGGAAGTAGCGTTATATCTGAAATTTTACCTTATTTAATTGATAAAGATGATGGTCGAATAAATAGAGCTACTACAGCCTCAAATGGTAAGTTTTGTAAAAACTTTACTTACTTAAATGATTTTATCAATTAATATTATTAACCTTTTACTAATAATGAAATATGAGAAAAAAAACTTGATTTAATTTTTTTATAATATTGATATAAAAAAGTATGATAAATTATTTTCTTCTCGCTTATCAAGGCTTTGATTATTTTAAAGAAAAATTTGATAAGACTAAATACCCAAACACCAGGCTAAGAATAATTGATAATGAAAATCAAAAAATAGAAGGTTGCGAACTTTACCAAACTAAAAAAAATATTGGGTGCGCTGGAGGATTTAATTTAATTTGTTATATCGCTTTTGAATATCTTGGTTTAGAAAAAATTATTATTGGACAAGAAGATACAATTGTTGAAGAAAAAGAAATGGAAGAATTGCTTGAAAAATGTAATGAAAATACAATTATGGGTTTGATTAAACCTCATTTTGATTTAGCTACTTTTGCTTTACACAAAAAAACTTTTATAAAAATTGGAATGTTTGATGAAAATTGTATTGATGGATATTGTGAAGATGCTGATTATAAACAAAGATGTTATTTAAATGGCGTTAAAATAGAAAATTTAGGTAAATCGGGTGAACGAAATTTGGGTATGTCTAGAAGAATAAATAAAAGAATTTACGATACAATTACTGTTAATAGAATTTATATTAAAGAAAAATGGGGAAAATCTATCAGTAAAGATGAAAATTATTCAAGTGATGGACAGCCACCATATGAATTCAAACATCCTTTCAATAAAACTAATTTAGATACCAAATTTATTCCGATGACAGACAGAATGAAAAAAATTCAAGATTTAAAAGATAATAAATTACTTTCTCAAGAAGAAATATTTAAATTGTTGATTGATCCTCAAGGAATAAATAAATCTTAATACCAAACAAAACTAATTTAAAGATTTTTGCGGCTTCATGTCCTCTTTTTTAATACCTGCAACTTTAACTGGCTTTTTCATAGCATCTCTTCTGAAAGGTTCACCAAGCTCTTGGTTAAGAATTACTTCTATAAATGTTGTAATTCCTTTTTTTTGATCCTCACAAGATTGTTTAATTGCATTTGTTGTTTCTTCCATTGTTTTAACAGCAATACCTTTTAACCCACAAGCGATAGCTACTTTTGCATAGCTTAATTCTGGATCAAGTTCTGTACCAACAAAATTATCATCAAACCAAAGAATAGAGTTTCTTTTTTCTGCTCCCCATTGATAATTTCTAAAAATAACCATTGTAATCGCTGGCCACTCTTCTCTGGCACATGAACTCATTTCATTCATACTTATTCCAAATGCACCATCTCCAGCAAATCCTATAACTGGAGTATTTGGACAGCCAATTTTTGTACCCAAAATAGATGGAAATCCATAACCACAAGGACCAAATAATCCTGGCGCTAAGTACTTTCTTCCTTTTTCAAAAGTTGGATAAGCATTTCCTATTGCGCAATTATTGCCAATATCACTAGAGATAATAACATCATCAGGCATACCTGCTTGAATAGCTCTCCAGGCTTTTCTTGGAGACATTTTATCCTTATCTCTTTCTCTTGCTTCTTTATTCCAAACTGTTCCTTTGTCGTCTTCCTCATGATCTAAACTTGATAATTTTTGTAACCAAGC
>Ga0187833_10003052_pt1 | contig 17365 bp, 12 predicted proteins | sample ETNtaG_37_FD_167968 | JGI IMG/M metagenome (GOLD analysis project Ga0187833, IMG submission 167968) | Marine microbial and viral communities from oxygen minimum zone, Eastern Pacific Ocean - ETNP2014_SV_400_PacBio MetaG (Illumina Assembly) | ecosystem: Environmental > Aquatic > Marine > Hypoxic...
CGTTATTCCAACACGGAGGAGCGACTCTATGACACTTCTCTTTCCGCCGGTGTCCTTGAGCCGGGTAAAAAGAAAAACATAGAACAGCGTATCCGAATTAAAGAAAAAATAAGGAACGCAATAATCCATTCACTGTCTCCTGACGATATCAAAAATCATCATTTTACTTTAAAACAAAAACAACCAGCAGCCTCTGTTTTGAAGCGCCCCGGATTTTCTATCTATGATTTACCAAAACGGTTTTTTAAAAACATCGACAACAAAAATAAATTGCCCGAGTGGAGCAAAAATGAGCTTTTTTTCGATGTAGAGGCCGAGATCAAATATGAGGGCTACATAAAGCGGCATTTAAAAGAGGTGGCGAAATTAAAAAAAAACGAGTTCAAAAAGATCTCTCCAAAGATAGACTATTTTTCCATGGTCGGCCTTTCTTCCGAGGCAAAAGAAAAGTTATCTTTTGTCAGGCCTGAAAACATTGGGCAGGCGATGCGAATATCCGGCATAACCGCTGCTGACATATCGGTGATGATGGTCAACCTGCTCCGCTGATGAATTACCGCGTTTCACGTGAAACGTTAATATAGTTGAAAAATATATTTCCAGAAAATATTTTAACCAGCTGCCTTGACGGCGCTGTCTTAACCGGGCTTACACATGATGCTCTTTGCCTTTTTGTAATAGAAATCAACAAGCGGTTGCGTGCTCCAATTATTCTATCTTTGGAAACATATGATTTTTCTTATATGATCTATGAATCTTTTTTACCCTTTCGAGATGTGCCCGTGTTTTTTTATCCAGAAAAGGACAAATCTGAAATGGTTCCTGGTTTCATCTCACACCGGGACCGATACCGACAGGAGACCCTTTTTAGTCTTGTAGCAAAAAAAAATCCAGTTGTTGTTACTACAAGCCGGGCGCTCGAATATAAAGATATGCCCGCGACCTCTTTAATGGCAAACGACCCCATTTATATTAAGCTGGGTGAAAAACAGGATATGGATACAGCCATAAAAAAGCTTGTCGATTTTGGATATAAAAGTGTGGATACGGTAAATGACCCTGGTTCCTACTGCAGAAAGGGAGATCTTATTGATATTTATCCTCCACACTTTGTTTTTCCAGTCCGGTGTTCGTTCAACTTTGACACCGTTGACAGAATTTCCTATTTTGATCCAGCTACGCAACTATCAACAAAAAATATTAAAATCACAACCATAAGAGGGCTGGTGAATAACGCGCATTCAAATGATAATATTGGACTTACAGAACACATTATGGGTTCGGTTGTGTTTTGGACATCCAGTCACGAAGATGGCTTCAGTATTTTCCAGAAAAACAATACCGGGCAAGCTATTGACGCCGGCACCTCTGAGATTGTATTTTTAAAAACAACAAAAAAGGAACGATTGGCTGAGCTGCAAACGCTCCTAAAAACCAATGATGACTGTCGTGTTTTTATTAGCGGTGAGAGGGGTGTTGCTGACGCTGTAAAAAAACGTATTGGTATAAACTATACTGAAATAAATCCACCAATTAACAGAGGTTTTTATTCCAGCGTTCTTAGATTTTTTGTTGTGTCTGTCGGCGACCTGTTAAAAGAAAAAAAACATATTCAAAAGTGGAGCCCGCCCCAGAAAAAAGAACAGCGGCCGCTTACATTGCAAAGCCTCACGGGCCTTGAACGTGGAGACTTCCTTGTTCATAAACGATTTGGGATTGGTATTTATCAAGGACTGGAAACACAAAACCAGCCCGGCGGCTCCCGCGAGACCATAAGGCTTGAATATAATGACAACGCCGTTATTTTTGTTTCCATAGAAAACATGGGTCTTTTACATCGGCACCTGGGCACATCCTCCAAGCCTGTCGTTTCATCGTTAGGGTCAAAAACGTGGGGCCAAGAACTGCGTAAAGCTCGAAAAGCAGTCAGAGTTGTTGCAAAGGAACTAATAGAGCTTTACGCAAAAAAGCAAAACCCCAGGCCGTTTTCCTACAGCGCAGATAAAGAGCTGGAATCTGCCCTGGCATCTTCTTTTCCATTCATGGAAACACCCGATCAGAGGGAGGCAATCAATGATGTTTTAAGCGACATGTTAAAGCCCTCCCCTATGGACCGTCTTGTTTGTGGAGATGTGGGGTTTGGAAAAACAGAGGTTGCTCTGCGGGCAATAATGAGAGCTGTAATATCAAAAAAGACGTGCATGTTTCTCTGCCCCACCACCATCCTGGCCGACCAGCATTATATCACCTGCAAAGAACGGCTTGAGCCCCTAGGTGTCTATGTTGCTTTGCTGTCCCGATTCAAAACAAGAAAAGAACAATTGGACATTTTAAAAAAAGCTTCTGCCGGCAAAGTGGACCTTTTAATCGGTACGCACCGACTTTTATCCCCCGATGTTATTATCTCTTCTCTTGGTTTACTGATTGTAGATGAAGAGCACCGGTTTGGCGTGCGGCACAAGGAAAAGATCAGGGGTATTAAGGCCCACCTTGACGTAATAACCCTATCAGCAACACCAATACCAAGAACGTTGCAACAGTCAACCGTTGGCCTGCGAGATATTACCCGCATCCAGACGCCGCCAGCATCTCGAAAGCCTATCAATACTGAGGTTCGCTATTTTGACTGGGCTTTAATCAACAGCTACATTAAGCGAGAATTGCAACACGGAGGGCAGGTTTATTTTGTACACAACGATATCCGGTCTCTTTCTTTCCTTGCAGACACAGTTTCAAAAACCTTTCCCTGGGCAGCGGTGGGCTACATACATGGACAACTGCCCAGCCGCGAACTGGAACAAAAGGTTCTTTCTTTTTTTGAGGGAGGCATCGATATCCTTGTCTGCACATCTATAATAGAATCCGGCTTGGACGTTTCCAATTCCAATTGTATGATAATCAACGGTGCACACAACTTTGGGCTTTCACAGCTTTATCAAATGCGCGGACGCGTTGGAAGGGGGGGGCGACAGGCGAATTGTTTGCTTCTGGTGCCAAAAAAACGGCTGGATCAACGCGCTTACCGCAGGCTTAAAACAATTGAGCAATATACATCTCTTGGTTCCGGTTTTGATATTTCGATGAAAGATCTTGAGATTCGCGGGGCCGGAAGTCTTTTCGGCTACAAACAAAGCGGCCATATAAGTGCTGTTGGTTTTGAGATGTACTGCGAACTGTTAAAAGATGAAATTAATACCGCTCTTGAAAAAAACGATCAGCAGCGACAGGCTGATGTTGTCTTGAATGTTGATGCCCTTATCCCGGATCATTATATAAAAAACCCATCTCAAAGGCTGGGTTTTTATGACCACCTATCAAAAGATATTTCTGTGGAAGAGATTGAAAAAATAAAAACCGAACTTCACGATCGTTTTGGTCGCCTCCCACAGGAAACAAAAAACCTGATCTCCTTGGCTCGGGTTCGCGCTCTTTTCAAAAATAAGTCAATTAGAAAAATTGAAATGAGCTCCGACAGCGCAACCTTTGAGTTTGATGACATAAAGCCCTTTGATTCTATTGAGGCTCTCATAACACACGTTGCTGATTGGGCAGTATTAAACAATTTTCTTTTTTCCTTTGCCAAAACCAAAACAGAAAATATGCTTTTCACAATTCGTTATAAAAATTTTGATTCCGGTGTTTTAGCCGTACGTTTTTTTGCCAAATTGTTTTAAAGCGGTTTGCCAAGTAATTTCTACTCATGAAGCACATTTGGATCTTACCGTTTTTTCTCATTGTCTTTGCCTGCAGCAAAAAGAGCGTCGATGATTCTATAGTTCTGGCCCGCGTAAACGACCGGGTGTTAACGGTGAACCGCCTTGAGGCTGTTTTATCACCCCAACAACGGTCGGCGGACCAAATAAGAACCTATATCCACGACTGGGTAAACAGTGCCATTCTCTTTCAGGAGGCCAAAAAAATGGGTCTGGACAAAGACGAAACCCTGATAAATAAAAAAGAGAGTTATTTTATCAAACTTGTTGTGGGGGCCTATTTGGAAACAGAGGCGAGCCCTGCAACAACGTTATCAAAAGAAAATATTCGTCAGTACTACCGGTCAAATGCTGCTAGTTTTATACGGTCGGCCGATGATGCCGTTTTACATCATTTTATAACAGACAACATCTCCGACGCACGCACTATACAAAAAAAGCTGAAAAAAAAGAAGTCTGGCAAAACAATGGATGAACTTTATTCTCTTTATGGCGTAGACACCAAAACCGTTATGAAGGGGCGACTTATAAAAGAGCTGGATGATGTTGTTTTTCGGGGCAATGGGGTGGGTGTTGTGGGCCCTGTTATGGTGAATAATAATTTTCACATCATAGAGATTGTCAAAAAAAACAAGAAGGGGACCCGGGTGGGCCTTGAGGGCGCCTATGATGAAATCTATCAAAGGGTCCTGAAACAAAACCGGGTGGTAATGATAAATTCCATTGTTGACAGCCTTAGAGAAAACTCAAATGTTTTTATAAACGCATTATACAATTGATCAAATGAAAAAACTGTTTTTTATTCTATTTACATCTTTGCTGTTTCCTCAAGAAAACACTCAATATATTGATGGGGTTGCGGCAATCGTTGAAAACCATATCATTCTGAAAAGCGACCTGGCGCAAATGATAAATATGGCTGCTATTCAACGGCGCATTGACCCTCGAACAAGTCCTGAAATATTTATTCACTTACAGAATACAATCCTTCAGTCTATGGTTGATCAAAAGATCCTGCTTGAAATGGCGGTGCTTGACTCTATTGAAGTAGGAGAAAAAGACGTTGAGACCGCGCTTGACCAGCAAATAGAAATGCTCATAGCCCAAGCCGGCAGCGAGGAGGCGGCAGAAGAAATGCTTGGACAGTCGATTAAATCCTTCCGCAGAGAATTCTGGTTTGATATGCAGGATCGGCTGATTTCCGAAAAATATCAGCAGCAACTTATGAATACCGTAAGCGTAAACCGCGGGCTAGTGAGAGATTTTTATAAAACATACCGGGACAGCCTTCCCGTTCTGCCCTTGAAGGCAAAAATAAGGCACCTTTTAATACCAATTGATCCCAGTGCGTCTGCAAAAAACGAAACCATGGACACCTTGCTCAAAATAAAATCACAAATTATTGACGGTGGTTTATTTGCAGACTTTGCAGCCGAGTATTCCATGGATCCTGGCTCTAGCAAGAAGGGCGGAGATCTGGGGTGGGTAAAACGGGGTTCAGTTGTGAAAAAATTTGAGACGGCTGCTTTTACGCTAGAGGAAGGAACAATCAGCAATCCGGTGGAAACAGAGTTTGGATATCATATAATTGAGACGCTGGAAAAACAGGGTGACAAAATAAAAGTAAGGCATATTCTCATTGCCCCAGAGATCACCGCTGAAGATAATAAGCGCGCTTTCAACTTGGCAACGTCATACAGAGATTCTATTTCATCGCTTGATGATTTTAAAAAGTTTGTTGAAAAACACTCTGCTGATGAATCAACCCGAGAAATTGGAGGTGATCTTGGCTGGCTTAATCCAGAAAATTATCCCGTGCCTGAAATCGGGCAGGCCGTGAAATATATTGATATGAATTCGTGCAGCCCTCCTATTAATTCGTCTATTGGATTTCATTTGCTATGGCTAGAAGGAATAAAGAAAGGAGGCCGGCCCAACCTGAAAGATCATTGGCCGGAACTGGAGGAAATGGCTTTAAACAAAACCAAGATGGATTGGTACCAAGGCTGGATATTGAAAGCTCGTGAAAAATTTCATTTTGAAATAAAACAGTAACCGCGTCCACATAGTTTTGCACAGTTCTTACAAATTTCGTGGAAAACGTCGGAAAATTAAATTTTTGTAATAAATATACATTTTTTTGCTTTAAACATCTCCGTTTTCAACAATAATTATTACATATTCACATCAAGTATTTATTAAAGCATAGTCCACTATAAGGTTCTATATGAAGATCTCTTTGCTGTGTTCATTCAAGTTTTCAACATACAACCACAGATATATAAATAATATAAAGTTTCATATTATATGTTATATTATACGATATTATGAAGAGCGGTTTTTCACGGATTGTATTTATTGTATTACTATTAAACCTTACCTATTTAATATTCAACTAAAAGAGGAGATGTTTTGAAAAAAACATTATTATTTATTTTTATTTTTATTTCTTTTCATTGTGGAAAACAAAATATTATTGAGTTGCCCATCACCACAAAGTCAGAAAAAGCAAAAGAATATTATAAAAAAGCCATTATAGAATGGGAGTCTGGAGGGTATGTTGAAAAAGTAGCTTATTTTGATTCAGCGCTAGCCCAGGATCCAGGCCTTGTTATGGCACTTCTCTATAATGACCACCCGAACCAACTATTAAGAAAAGAAAGAGAAGATAAAGCATACTCTTTAAAAGAAGAAGTAACCAAACAAGAACAATTGATATTGAATATCACAAAAAACATTGAAACAGGAAACCTTGACGATGCTTTAATGTTTTCACAAAAACTTATAGGGCAAAACCCTCAGTCTTATCAGGCCTATAATAATCTAGGGGTTGTGTATGGGTTGCGAAGAGAATTTCTTAAATCAAGGAAGTCTTTTGAAAAGGCAATTGATTTGAACAGTGATAACTATCCTGCGTATAGCTGGCTATGGGGTCAGTACTTTAGTGAACACGGTTCTTTGAAAATGGCACCGGACCAAAAAAAATACGTTGACGGCGGGTTGGAATATCTTAATGAACTAATCAGAATAAGGCCGGAATCAGGCGAACCCTATCATAGCAAGGCAAACCTCTACAGAAAAATAGGAGATTTTGAAAAAGCAAAACCCCTTTATGAAAAATCAATACAAAAAAGAAAAGGAACGTCTGCTGAGGGCACAGCACTAATTGTTTCAGGACACAACTATATGTTCAGTGGAGATTTTGAAACCGCAAGAGAACGATATGATCTTGCTGTTCAAAAAGCGCTTATTAAAGAGTCAAAATTCGGTCTAAATAAATATATAACATGGTCATATATTTTTCAGGATGATTATACTGGCGCAATCCAAAACATTAATAAAATAGAAGAAAAACTGAATATTCTTGGGTTTTCCGGGGAGGCGCTTCTACAGAGGGAATCGCAATTAAGCTGGCAGAAATTCGTTTGTTATGCCCACAACCAAATGGAGGCAAAAGCAGACAGCGCCTTAAATAAAAACGAGCTCTATAGAGAAAAAAGAACCGCTATTTTTCAAGATGATATAATGAATAGAGACAACAAAACAACAACTCTTTATATGAAAGCCTGGAGAGATGTTCTTTTTGGAAAGTATAATACAGCGAAAGACCACCTTAATGAACTCAGACAAATAATGGAAAAAATTAACAGCCCCACAGCTATGTATGACTATTACAATCTATTAGGCATGGTCGCTTTAATGGAGGGCAATGCGGAAGAATCTCTAGAATCTTTTGAAAAAGGAGATCCAGATGACACATATTTTTTATATTTTAAGGCGCTTGCACTGAAAACCTCTGGCGATAAAAAAGGAGCAAAAAAAATTCTTACGGACATTGCCAACACAAACTTTAGTTATTGGCAACTAGCCATTGTGAGAAACCGCGCGAGAACCATGTTGGAGAGCCTATGAAACACATGAACAAAATAACCGTTTTTACTATTGCCGCATTTCTGCTGTGTTATGGGCTGGTCTATGGGCAACAATCTGTTAAAGATCAGGAGGGCAACTACCTTGTCTGTGAAAAAATGCCGGAAATTAAAGGGGGCCTTAAGGCGCTTCAAAAAAAAATACGCTATCCCCTGCAGGCAAAATCCCTTGGGGTTCAGGGCGTGGTCTATGTCCAGTTTATTGTAAACGAAGAAGGAAAAGTTGAAAAACCAATTATTATTAAGAAGCTCGGAGCTGGTTGCGACGAGGAGGCGCTACGGGTTTTGAAAAAAGTAAAATTCACCCCGGGATATGATAAAGGAAAGGCGGTGAAAGTCAGATTTACCCTACCAGTAAGGTTTATGCTTTGATTAACAGAAAGCTTCTCGTTTTTTTGTGTTTCTCAGTAGCGGGGACGCTGCTCAGCGGAGAAAAAATATTTGAGAGGCTCACTGTAAGAGATGGTTTGTCTGAAGATATTGTACATGCTGTCTCTGATGACAAAAGAGGCTTTATCTGGATAGGTACGGACGAAGGGTTGAACCGCTACGATGGTTATGAACCCGTTATTTATAGGTCAAACCCGTTTGACACAACAGCTCTTTCTGGAAACAGGGTCTTTGGTGTTTTCAGGGATTCAGAGGGAAACATCTGGGTTTCTACAGATAAAAGTATTGATTTGTATCAATATGGAAAAAACACATTTCGCAGACACCCAACAGAAAGCAAACCGGTTTCTGTAACAGAAGATTCTCTAGGCAACATCTGGGCGGCTTCGCTGCAAAGCGGTGTTTTTAAAATAGAAAAACAAACAGGAAAAATAAAAAACTACAGGTTCAGTCCCCTGGATCCAACATCAATATCCAGCAATAATTTCGATGAAAACCAGAAAAACCCCATTATTGTTGATGAAAAACAAAATATTTGGGTTGGCACCAGAAACGGACTTAATTATTTCCAGAGGGAGAAAGATGTTTTCATGCGGTTTTTCAGCCAGCAGGAAGCATCAAACAGTCTGTCGTCAAACAATATAAATACAATGTGTCTGGATGAAAACAATCTCTGGGTCGGCACACCTTCCGGCCTGGACAGAGTTGATACAAAAACAATGAAGGTGGAAAGATATGCAGGAACAAAATGGTTTTCCATGGTGGGGGTTCACACAGTAATAGAAATTGTTCCTTTTAAAGAAGGGACCCCTATGAGCGGCTTCTGGATGGCAACCATAGGCGGTCTGGTGTACTATGATAAAAACATGTCATCATTCCAGGATATTATTCACCCGGACATTTTTGGTAGATATGTGTCAGGCATTTATAGTGATCACGAGGGAAACCTGTGGCTGAACATACCTCAAACAGGCGGCTTAATGCATTTTAATACCACCAATTTTTACCTGATGTATGGCTTTGCTGATGTAGAAAGCGATTTTGAACATATTGAAAACGACCCCCTTGACCAACAATCCATCTCGGGAAATAAAATAAATAAAATGTTTTTTGATCGACGGAACAATGTCTGGATTGCAACAAATAAGGGATTAAACAAACTTTCAAAAATAAAAAACATCTTTACGTCCCTTTCCGGAGGAACAAAAAATGAAAACAGTATTCGCGGACAGGAAATAAAACATATCGAGATAGATAAGGATAATACAATTTGGCTGTCCCACGAGAACGGCCTGGACCACATCAGCAACACGGGAGAAGTAATCGCCCAATATATCTCAGACCCCACAGATGAAAATTCATTGTTGACCCGGGAAACAGGAACGTTTGAAATGTTATCCAATGGTCAGGTCTGGATCGCATCTGAACATGGAGGCGTGTCTGTTTTGGACGCACAGAGCCAGACCTTTACTCGGCATATGCACGACCCGGAAAAAGAAAAAAGCATCATTGAAGGAAAAATAGAATGTGTTTATGAAGACGCTGACGGGACGGTCTGGTTGTCGTCCATTAGCGGGGTTTGCCGATATAAGGATAAAAAGTTTAATAGCTATATGTACAACCCCTCCCTGAGAAATAACCATCTATCCGGGGTTACGGCTTTCCTGGAGGATTCAAAAGGCCAGTTTTGGATAGGCACCGGAGCCAATGGTTTATATAGAATCAATAAATCCGATATATCTGCTGAGGAACATTATATACTTGACCCTCAAGATGAAAACAGCTTTTCTTCCAGTGTTGTCTTGGCTATCTCTGAGGATAAAAACAAAGATGTCTGGATTGGTTCCGGCGGCGAGGGGCTCTTTAAGTATAGCCGTGATAAAAACAATTTTACTAGGGTAACAATTGACGATGGCCTGCCCAGCAATACCATCACATCTTTGAAAAATGACAACGAGGGTTTCTTGTGGATGGGCACCCGCAACGGAACCGCAAGAATAAAAACACAAGAAGGAAAATTTTTAATTCAGGGCTACAACCGAACAGACGGTCTCAGTGGAAGGATTTTTTATCAGGACGCCATAGCTGTTGGGAAATACGGTAAAATGTATTTTGGGGGCCCCGAGGGAATGGCGGTTGTTAATCCTCTGGATATAAAACCCAACGAGGAAAAACCGCTTATTGCTATCACCGGCATTTTTGCCATTGACCAAAGCAACAAAAGAACAAAAATAGATTTTTCATCTAGTACAATAAACATCGATCACAAAACCCAGACACTGCAAATTGATTTTGTTGGCCTTAGTTTTCAGAAGTCAGCTAAAAATAACTACCGCTATACTCTGGAAAACCACCTGGACAGCTGGGTTGACAACGGAACCAGTAAAACAGTCTCTTTTCAGGGCCTGGATCCCGGGAAATACAAGTTTGTTTTTATGGCCAGCAACAATGACGGGGTCTGGAGTGAGCCGTCAAAAGGAACTGAAATTATTGTTCATCCACCAGCCTGGAAAACTTGGTGGGCCTATTCCGGATATGCCGGGTTTTTTGCGCTGACTGCTTTTGGGGCGGTAAGGCGCAGAGATAAAACACAACTGCTAAAGCTTGAAGAAAGCAGAAGGACACAAGAACTCGAGGAAGCGCGAGAGTTTCAGATGAAGATGTTGCCCAAAAAGTGCCCTGAAGTAATGGACCTGGAGATTGCCGCAGGGATTCAAACAGCAACAGAGGTGGGCGGTGACTATTATGATTTTTTCCCCCAGCGCGACAATAGTATTTATGTAGTGGTCGGAGATGCAACGGGCCACGGAATGACAGCGGGCATGATGGTTTCTATCACAAAAGCGGGGCTCTACGGCACCGCTCCAAACATGCCGCCTAACGAGGTTTCTAAGGGGCTGAACAGAACCATAAAAGCTATTGAACTTGGGAAAAACAAAATGGCGCTCAGCATCGCCAGATTTTGGTCCGACAGGGTAGAATTTACATCTGCAGCAATGCCTCCCATATATCATTATCAATCCAGAACAGAGGACGTGGATGAAATATTACTGGAGGGCCTCCCTCTGGGAAGCTTTAAGGGCGAAACATACAGCCAGGTGGACATTGTATATGAGCCCGGAGACGCATTTGTATTTATTTCTGACGGCTTACCCGAGGCGACAAATAAAAGTGAAAAAATGCTTGGCTACAGGGCCGTTTTGGACTGCGTTAAAGAAAACGGAAAAAACAGCGCTGAAGAGATAAAACAATCCTTGTTTGATCTTGGAACAGCATGGCTGGATGGAATAAAAAATCAGGACGATATAACAGTAGTTGTTGTAAAAAAGGAAAAAATATCTTAGTGCGCACCTTCGTTTTAAAAAAATAGGAAATATAATGAAAAAATTAAACCCGACCGTAGAGCTTACAATCCCCGTTTTGCCGGATATGGAGCTACTGGCAACCCAAACATCGGCAGCTGTTGCAAAACACATGAGTCTGGATGAAGAAAAAACAGCTGAGATTAATATGGCGCTTAGCGAGGCATGTATTAACGCCTTCGAACACAGTGGTAGCAATAGTGATATAGAAATACACTTTAAAATATCTGATGACCGCTTGGTTATCCAGGTCACAGATAGCGGCAAAGGTTTTGATAAATCTAAAGTTGATATTCCAAACATTGAGGAAAAAATATCTTCCGAGCATAAAAGAGGCTGGGGAATTAAACTAATAGAAGAATTAATGGACACGGTTCAGTTTGAATCGTCTGAAGAAGGCACAACTGTTACCATGATAAAAAACAAATAATTAGGAGAGAGGAAAATGCCGGACTTTAATATCTCTGTGAGAGAACAGAACGGGGTGGTGATTATTGATACAGATGGTTATCTTAACAACGTAGGCGGCGAAATAATTGCCAGCGAATGCTATTCACAGCTAGACAAAGGAAAAAAAGATTTTATTTTAAATCTGGAAAAATCACCAGTTGTCAACAGCATTGGTGTTTCAATCATCATTGAAATAATTGAGAAACTCCAAGATGTAAACGGCAGCCTCAGTTATTTTAATCTGGCACCAATTGTTGATAAAACATTCAGCATTATGGGGCTGACAAAATACAGCACAATATATACCAATGAGGCAGAAGCATTAAAAAACCTGACCTGATAAAAAATGCCATCCAGCCCTGAGGGCAAACTCCACCCGGACGATAAAACCAACCACTATCTTTCTGCCCTCGCAGAGCTGGGCGACATTTTAATCAATGAAGAACAAACCAGCGACGCTACAAGGTCCATATTAAGATTAATGCTGGGAATAATTATGGCGCCGGAGGGTGCCATTTTCTTATACAGCGAAAAAAGCGCAGTCTTTTATCTTTTATCGAAGCAAGGATTTGATTATACAGAACCCATTCCAGCAGATAAATATTTAATCCAAAAACTGGAATACCACGGAAAAGACTTTCTAGATAGAAAAAAAACAGAAAGAATTAAAAACAAGGCATTCACGGATGCGGCAAAAGACATGAATGCAAAACTGATAATTCCGCTGTTTTATAGAAACAACCCGCTAGGAGTGATTTTTATTGGAACCAAATTCATGGGGGAGAGCTTCACGGCCCTTGATGAAAATGTGATACGCGTTATTTCCAACCACCTGGTAAAATCACTGCACAATAGCAAATTGTTGTCTGCTCTGGATAAAAAAAGCAACGATCTGAATCTCAAACTCCTAGAACAGCAAACCCTATTCGATATCAGCGTTGCGATCAGTTCTGTTTTAGACATAGACAGGCTTGGAGATGATATTCTCTGGAGGTCTGTGGGAGTGCTGAATGCATCTAAGGGCATAATTGCTACAGCCAGTGAAAACAGCCCGATACTGAATATTTCATCTTCTTTCAACTGGGATGCCGCTAACGTGTTGCTATCCAGGAAATTAAAGATTTTTAAAGAAATTGAATCAAGCCAACTGGGCACCATCCTTGTATCTGGTCAAAAAAGCACTCTGCAAAAAAAACTTGATGAAGAACACATTATTGTAGCTCCCCTCCGGACAAAAAACAATATTCTGGGGTATATGATTCTTTGCAATAAAGAAAGCCGGTCGGGCATTGAGGGGTTTAACCAAACAGACCTGGAGCTGTTAACAGCGCTTTGTAACCAAGCGGCGGTCGCCCTTGACAATGCCCGACTGTTTAAGGACATCACCGAATCAAAACAGTTTAATGAAAGCGTTCTGGGCAGCATCGCAACGGGAGTTATTACACTAAATGAACTTGGAGAGGTTGACTCCATAAATAAGGCAGGTAGAAAAATATTAAAAATGGAAGAGGAAAACATTTTGGGCAACCACTATATGTTTCTATTTGAAAAGGATGATGAAATACTCGATCTGATTCAGAAAACAGAACTGAATGAGAAAATACAGACCGAACTGAATATTTCGTTTTTGACCGTATCTGAGGACACAAGAATAAACGCCTCTGTCTCTCCGAGGGCAGACCCTGAGGGAGGCGTTCAGGGCCTTGTGCTGGCTATAGAAGATATTTCAGACGTAAGCCGGGTTAAAAACACATTTAAAAGATATGTTTCAAAGCAGGTCGTGGATGAAATACTGGATGATGATACAAAACTGAATTTAGGTGGTGAAGAACGAGAAATTACTGTTCTGTTCAGCGATATTCGCGGATTTACCGCCATGGCAGAGAGCATGGACCCGGAAAGCGTTGTATCTACACTAAATGAGCATTTTTCAGCCATGATCGATATTGTGTTCAAGCACAATGGAACTCTGGATAAAATTGTGGGGGACCAATTAATGATTGTTTTTGGGGCACCTATCGCTCACCAGGATGATACAGAAAGAGCGATATCAACAGCTCAAGAAATGCAAAAAATGATTAAATACATTAATAAAGACAGGATAAAACGAAAAGAGGAATCTGTTCATATTGGAATTGGAATCAATAAAGGACCTGCGGTGTCTGGAAACATAGGCTCCCGGGACCGGATGGATTATACAATTATCGGCGACGCTGTAAACTTAGGCGCACGGCTCTGCTCTGCGGCGGGACCGGACGAGATATTAATTTCAAAAACGGTTTACAGCGCCGTTAAAGAAAAAATTTCCTGCAAAGAACTGGAGCCCATAAATGTAAAGGGAAAAAAAGAAAAAATTCCTGTTTACCGGGTATTGTAAAAAATATTTTATTGTTATTTTGTCCTCAGAATTCATAGAAAACCTTTTTAAAAAAAGGGTGGTTTAGGTAGTTTCTGCGATCGATACAACCATATAAAAACTGATTCATCTAACCCCGTTATTTCAGACAGGACATTAGTGAAATTTTCCACATCCAAAACCGAACTTCAGCAAGCCCTGCAGAAACTTTCCAAAGCAGCCCCCACCAGGTCTACGCTTCCGATCCTGGGGTGTGTCTTATTAGAAGCGTCTACAGAGAAAACAACACTGCGGGCCACAGATCTTGAAATAACAATACAGGTTGAAATATCCGTCAGCCTGGAAAGAGCAGGTTCCGCAGCGCTGCCCATAAGAACTCTTTTGGATATCACCACAGAACTGCCGGAAACGCGGCTGACCCTGACCGTTGACGAAAAAAACCGGGCAGAGATACAAACTGATTCCGGAATCTATGATTTGATGGGTAAGCCAGCAGATGAGTTTCCAGCCACACCGGGCAATCAAGACACCGCATCAATTCAAATATCAGCTAAATTATTGAAAGGCGTAATAGACGCTACATCGTTCGCAGTGAGCCGCGATGATTTAAAGCCGGCGCTGACAGGTGTGCTGTTTCGGTTTGGTTCAAACGGGCTCACGGCCGTATCGACTGACGGCCATCGCCTGGTGAAATATACCAGGACTGATTTTGAGCAAGGGAATTATATTGGCGACATGATTATCCCCAGAAAATTTTTAATATTTATGTCTGCTCAGCTTTCAACCGGACTCATTGATTTGTATATTGGAAAAAACCACCTCACAGCAAAATTCGGCCAGGACACCGTATTGACCAGGCTGATAGATGAGCGATTTCCGGACTATGAAAATGTTATCCCCAAGGATAATGAAAAAACATTGACAGTGGATAAAGATGTCCTTTTAGGCGCTATCCGCAGGGTTTCTATTTTTTCGAACAAATCCACACACCAGGTTGCCCTCAAACTGAGTAAAGAAGAGTGTAAAATAACCACAGAAGACCCAGAAAAATCATCCAGGGCAATGGAAAGCATTCCCGGCGAATACGATGGCGACAACCTCAACATCGGCTATAATGCGGATTACTTAAAAGACGTTGTCCTCCATATAGTTGGGGACAAGGCGGTGGTAAAATTAAATACACCGATTAGCGCAGCTTTGTTCAGCTCAGAATCAACGGAAGAAAACATTGATAGCTTAATGCTTCTCATGCCAATCCGACTGAATGACTGATAAAAGAGCTGTTTTTTCCAGCCGATGGCCATTCATCGTCTCAAGCTTGTTTCCGTTCGCAACCACAAAGAAAAAGAATTTGATTTCAGCCCGGGGGTTACTGTGATTTGGGGCGAGAACGGCTCAGGAAAAACAGCTGTGCTGGAGGCGATCAACACTTTGTCCTTCGGGAAAAGTTTTAAAACACATCGACAGCGGGAGTTGATCAACACAGAAAAAAAAGAATTGTTTATCTGGGGCGAATTTTTCTCAAACGGCCAGGAGGACCGGGTTGCTGCCAGAGTCTCGGAAATATCCGGGCAAGTGATAAAATTGAATGGGAAAAATATCTACAGCAGAAAAGAACTGCTGGGGCGCAACGTTGTTGTTGTGCTTTCTCCGGAAGAACAGAATATTACCAAAGGTCCGCCGGCGGAGCGGCGTAGCTTCTTTGACAGAATTTTTTCTGTTGTTTCCCCGGAATACCTCCAGACTCTCCAGAATTACAGCCGCACGCTGAAACAGAGAAACGCAGCCCTGCTTCAGCTTAGGGATAATATAATAACAGAGGAAGACCTGGAAACATGGGCAAAACCACTATCACTTTCCGGCTCGAAACTCTGGAAACTGCGCGGCCGGTTCATGGCTGATTTCTGCGCACTGCTGACCAGCATTGTTCAGCAATACGACAGCGAGATAAAAATGGAAATTCTGTATTCGGCCTCTGTCCAAGATGAGGAACAATACCTGAAAATAATAGTAAAAAAAATAAGACAGGATATATTACAAGGCAGGACAGGATATGGCCCACACCGCGACGATATGGTATTAAACTGGTCCGGAAGAAATATTAAATCATTCGGCTCGCAGGGCGAACACAAACTATGCCTGATTCTTTTAAAGCTGGTGGAGCTGTTTTTTATCAAGGAAAAAACAGGAACATCACCAACCTTGTTACTGGACGACCTGTTTGCCAAGCTGGACCTGGAAAGAAGTAAAAACATTGTTCATCTCCTACAGGAGCTCGAGTCATCCTCCGGAGAACCGGTGCAAACTATTGTTACTACAACAGACCTGCTTAATGTTGAGAGTAGCGGCCTGATGTCTACCAGCCCCGATCATTGTACTTATCACTTGGAGCGCTGATGCAGCATATTGCCGGCGCTATTAAAAATTTCTTAAAGAAAACAGGGCTGGAAAAGGCAATTGCCCAGCAAAACGCCCTAGAAATGTGGTCTACTGTGGTTGGAAAAAACGTGGCCAAGAACACTTCAGCGGAATCCATTGAACACGGGATACTGGTGGTTCGGGCAGCAACGCCCGCATGGAGACAGGAACTGCAGTTTCAAAAAAAAGAAATTATAAATTCAATTAATAAAGAATTAAGGCAAAAAATCATCAAGGATATCAAGTTTATATGAGTGCAGAAAAGCATACCGGGCAATATAGCGCCGAAAGCATAAAAGTATTAGAGGGCCTGGAGGCGGTAAGGAAACGCCCGGCCATGTATATTGGCGATGTGGGCAAGCGCGGGCTGCACCATCTTGTTTATGAGGTTGTGGATAACTCCATTGATGAGGCCCTTGCGGGATACTGCACTAGGGTTATTGTGATTTTTAACCCCGATGGCTCCGTGACCGTTGAAGACAACGGCCGCGGAATACCGGTGGATATACATAAGGAAGAAAAAAAGCCAGCGGTGGAGGTGGTAATGACCCTTCTTCACGCCGGTGGAAAATTTGACAAAGGCTCCTATAAAGTTTCCGGTGGCCTCCACGGCGTCGGAGTATCGGTGGTTAATGCTCTTTCCGAGTGGTTGTGGGTCGAGGTAAAGCGGGATGGTAAAATACACCGGCAGGATTATAAAACCGGCAATGCGCAGAACAAACTTAAAACGACAGGAAAGGCAAAAAA
>Ga0187833_10003055_pt1 | contig 17357 bp, 14 predicted proteins | sample ETNtaG_37_FD_167968 | JGI IMG/M metagenome (GOLD analysis project Ga0187833, IMG submission 167968) | Marine microbial and viral communities from oxygen minimum zone, Eastern Pacific Ocean - ETNP2014_SV_400_PacBio MetaG (Illumina Assembly) | ecosystem: Environmental > Aquatic > Marine > Hypoxic...
CTGGTTTTCTTAATGCTAATTTTTTCAAATCATTTTCAGTATTGATCTCGGTAATTGAGACATTGCTATAACGCTTAGATAAAATCTTTAAAATGAGTTTTTCGTCTAATACAATCCCAACATTTTTTTGATTTGCTGCTATGTCAGCTAATTTAGGAACAATAACAATTTCAATCGTTTTATCAATTTTATTAGGATAAAAATATTTTTTTTTAGAGGATAAAATACTATGCGCATTTTCCTGCACCGTAAATTTTTCCCTGTCTTTTTCTATTAAGTTCTTTTTACTCATAATAAGTGCCGTTTTCTCCACACACAAATATCTCTCGTAATGTGACAGTTTTTTTTAGATTAATATTAGCTGAATATTTTTACTAAAATTTCTGCTTTTAAAAGATTTTAAATCTACGTGATAAAAATAATATCTTAACATGAATAACTTTAACTTGAAAGGTGTTAGTTTTGATAGGCAGAATTGAGATAAAAATTTATCCTCCTTATGATCCAATCATGGTCCAGTCTTGTAACTTAGGCGAGTGGGTCTTTAAGCCATTTTCGTAGACACGTTGCAAAATAGCTATTGTAAAATAACAAAACGAGACAACTCGATACAGTTCGTAATCACAAACCCACGCATTTCTAAACCGATGCTCTATCCAATTGAGCTAAGGACGCTTTTTATTTTTTCCCAATTTCCTATGGCTATTTTTACAATTTAAAAAAATAGCAAAATAGCTAACTTACATATCTACAATTAATGGATATTTAAGGCAAATTCAATTATCATAGTGCCCTATTGATTTTATGGGCTCTTAGCTCAATTGGATAGAGCGCTACGCTACGGACGTGGAGGTTGAGGGTTCAAGTCCTTCAGGGCCCGCCAAAATCAAAAGAACAAAAAAAACTATCTCTAAAAAAAATTACAAGAGATTATTCTACATTTTTCTTAATTGCTTTTTGACAAAGACTCAAAAAAATCTTCTAAACATTTAATTACTTTATAATTACCAAACACTAAATTTTTATTGATTTTTATTTTTTTAATAACGTTATCACGAAAACTAGGATTTTTTGATAATTTAACTGCTAGATCGACATATTCTTTCTTGGAGTTGCAAATTAATTCATCCAACTTTAAAATTTTTAAAATCCCATAGGTATGTCGACCTCTCATAAAATTTGAGGGCAATGTAATTATTGGCTTTTCCAAGCTTATAGCTTCTAGAGATGTATTAAGTCCTGACCAATCTAAACTGTCTAAAATAACATCTGAATTACTAATTAGTTTCAAATAATTTTGGTACGATGTTTGAGGATAAAAAACAAAAAAATCATTTAAAAGTAAACTATTTTCCTTACACATTATTGTTATTCTTTCCTTAAACTTGCTAGCTATAAATTCATTTTTCGTTCCAACAAACCAAAATTGAGATTTTGGGTTTTTTTTTAATATTTCAAAATAAATGTGATCGTGTTGTGGTAATAATTTAAAATTACTTTGTAAATTTAAAAAAATAATTTTGTTCTTCTCTTTATTATAATTTAAATCATTTAACTCTTTTTTTTTAGGATAGTCATAATCAACACCTAAAGCAGGTAATTTAATTAATTTTTCGGAATAGTGTTTTTGAGAAGTATCTATCTCCATGCTTTCACCGGTGAAAAAATAATCTATATTTTCGAAACCAGTCGTTACAGGCACTCCATAGGCGCAACACTGGATTGGAGCCAGCTTTAAAGATCCTAAAATTTGCATCCTGGGATCCATTCCAATATCTAAAAATATTAATATATCTAGTTGATCAGAGATAATTTTATTAATTACAACATTTATATTTGTTTTATGGAAAAAATTGTAACAATTTTCCTTAATCAAATCGGTGATATAATCGTTTTCCATACCAACTTGATAAACAAAAGTTCTAAACTTGTTTTTATTTAACTTAATAATCCAGTTTTTAAATAATTTAGAAATTACATGTTCACAAAAAAAAGATGAAATAAAACCTACTTTTTTAAATTTAGAAGATTTATTAAATGCAATTTTTTTATGAAATTGCGGGTAAACATATTTCGTTAATTTATGCAAAAGTGTCCCATACCTTTTTTGTAAACTCGTAATATCATCTCCGTGGTAATGAAGATAAAAATTAGTGCTCGAACTTAAAGCATTTAAAACTTGTTTTTTCTCAAAGATATTATTTTTGCTTATTAAATCTTCAAATGATCTTAGATTTTTTTCAAAATGCTTTTTAAAATAATCTATCTGCTCAAAATTTTTGTAAATGATTGGAAACGTATTCATCAATAACCATTTTGATCTTAAATTTTCGGGTTCAAGTTCTAGTGCCTTTTTATAATAAGTAATTGAGAAATCTTCATTTCCAATTTCTTGATTGTACTCACCAAGATTATTAAGAGCTCTAACATTCTTAGGATCTTTTTCTGCTGCTCTTTCGCAATAATTTATAGCTTCTTTTAAATTTCCATTTTTGTTTAATGAGATGCTAAGGTTTATAAGTGCTGAGATCGAATTAGGATTTATATTAATTGCTTTTTTATAAAGATTAATCGATTTATCATAATCTCCTAGTTCTCTATAAATATTTCCTAAATTATAATAAGGTTTGTCCTTACTTTTTTCTATATCAAGTGAAATCGCAAATTCATAGCTTTCTATGGCTTTATTTAGATATTCTTTTTTCTTATACACGTTTCCTAAATTATTAAATGCGTCAGAGAAATTAGGATTCAATTTAACAGCTTTTTTATAACAGTCTAAAGATTTATCAAATTCAGATAATTCGAATAACGCGTTACCAAGATTATTAAAACCCTCCGCATATTCAGGATTTATTTTTACAGTTTTGTTAAATAATTCAACAGCTTTATTAAATTCTCTCAATTGAGAAAAAACTATTCCAAGATTACTCAAAGCTAAAAAATGGTCAGGTTTAATTTTTAATATTTTTTCATAAATATTTTTAGCATCAATAATTCTGCCTTTCATATGAAAATCAACAGCAATCTTGAATGATTGATCTAATGTAATTTTTTTTTCGTTCATTATTAGTATACTAAAGTTTTTCTAATTGCTTGAGACCAACCATTTAACAATTTTAACCTTTCTGAACTTTTTATTTTTGGAATAAATTTTCTGTTTAATTTCCATTTTTTTGAAATATCATTTAATGATTTAAATACGCCTATTTGTAGCCCTGCCATAAAAGCTACTCCCAGTGCCGTAGTTTCGTCGGTTTGGGATCGATAAACTTTTATATTTAAAATGCTTGATAAAAATTGAGAAAACCAATTATTTTTCGCCATTCCACCATCTATTTTAATAACCTTAACTTTTAACCCATCTTTCTTCATAGCGTTGAATAAATCATAACTTTGATAAGCTGTTGACTCGATAATGGCTCTAATAATTTCTTTTGTTCCAGTATTTCTTGTTAAACCAGACAAGACTCCCCTTGCTTTAGAATCCCAATAAGGAGCACCCAAACCAACAAAAGCTGGAACTAAATATACTCCACTATTGCTTTTAAGTGATTTTGTAACTTTTTCTGTATCGCTAGCCTTTTTAATTAATTTCATTTTATCTCTTATCCATTGAACACCCGCACCAGCAATAAATATTGAACCTTCTAAAGCATAAGTAGATTTACCATTCAATCTGTAGCAAATTGTTGTTAACAATCTATTTTTTGAATATATTTTTTTATAGCCTGTGTTCATTAATACAAATGCTCCTGTTCCATAAGTACTTTTTACTGAACCTCTTTTAAAACAACATTGACCAATAGTGGCAGCTTGCTGATCTCCTACTACAGCAGTAATAGGATAGGATTGTCCAGTAATTGATTTCTGAGTAATTCCAAAATCATCAGACGAATTTTTAACTATTGGAAGTATATGTAATGGTATTTTTAGACTTTTAAGTATTTGGGTATCCCAATTATTAGTAGTAATATTATACAACATTGTCCTAGAAGCGTTTGTTGCATCAGTAGCATGAGTGACTCCTTTAGTTAATCTCCATAACAAAAATGTATCTATTGTTCCAAAGAGAAGCCGTTTTTTTTTTAAAAGTTTTTTTGCCTTGGGTACTTTTTCTATTATCCACTTAATTTTTGTTCCTGAAAAGTAAGGATCAATAAGAAGACCTGTTTTTTTATTAATTATTTGTTCTCTTTTATTTGATCTAAATTTCTTACAAAAATCAGCTGTTCTTCTATCTTGCCAAACAATAGCGTTATAAACAGGCTTTCCTGTAACTCTATCCCATAAGATGGTAGTTTCTCTTTGATTGGTTATCCCTATAGTTAAAATATCTCCTTTAAGTTTTTTGCTTTTATTAACTGCATCAACCAATACTTTTTTCGTTTTGTTCCATATTTCTTCAGGATTGTGCTCAACCCAACCATTTTTTGGAAAATATTGTTTAATTTCTAATTGAGATTTAAATAATAATTTGCCCTGATTATTAAATAAAATAGCTCTGCTTGATGTAGTTCCTTGATCTATCGCTACAATAAATTTTTTTTTAATTTTCAATGGATTTTCTAAAATTTTTCCAATTAACCTTTAATGGTGTTTCGTTACAAATTGTATCAATCATACTGATCATTAAAGGAAGTGTACTGCGATCAAAGTCACTTTTCACTTTTGAACCAATTTCTAGAGCAAGGTCTGCTCCCTCAACAGTATCTTTAGGCATTTTTGTTTTCTTAGCTGCTCTGAAAGTCATTCCCTTTCCCAAATATTCGCCCATCTTACTATTTCTTCCACCGTCAGCACTCACATATAAATCACCAATACCGGCAAGACCCATGACAGTTTCTTTTTTTCCTTTTAATTTTTCTGTAAAGATTATCATTTCATACATGGATTCTTGGATAAGTGCAGCCGCCGTGTTCAAATAATATTTTTCTTTTATCTCGTTAGATGGATTTGGGTGACACAAACCTTGTGATGCACCTATCACCATGGAAAAAATATTTTTTATTGCAGCGCAGGTTTCTACACCCACAAGATCATCAGAAGTAAAAACATGATAATAATCAGTTGATACAAGTTGAGAAATTTGTTTTGCAATATTAATATCCGTGTTGGCAAAAACAACAGATGTATGAACTTTGTGGGCTAAACCTTTTGCTAAGCACGGGCCTCCCGCCGCAGAAATATTTGTTTCTTTTATTCCATTTTTTTTCAATAATCTTTCCATTTTGTGAGCTAGCACTTCATAGTTGTTGTTATTGATTCCTAAACCCTTAGTAAGTATTAAAATCGGAATATTGTTTTTTAAAACCTTGCTCAATTCTATGGAGGCCCACTCAATCCCTTTGGAAATCACAGCAACTACAATAAGATCGACTTTTTTATTAATCTCATCTCTTAATTTTTCAAATTTTAAAAATTTTATACCTTCGGGAATATTGCAATTTAGTGCTGGGTGATTTTTTTTTGAATTAATCTGGTCAATAAAATCATTTTCTAAATGCGTTCCTATAATAGAGACAGAATGGCTGTTGTCAGAACAAGGAAAAGAAAAAGCCGTTCCCATAGATCCTGCACCTAGAATTAATATATTAGCCATGAACTACTCTCTAAAAATAAACCTTTTAATTAAATATATAACTGCAATTATTTCAATTTTACCCAATATCATAAAAAGTATTAATGACAACTTTGTTAAGTTGTTTAAATCTAAAAAACTCAAATTTTCAAAGCCATATAATGCTGAACTTACTGTATTAGTAAGTGTGAGTATGGATAATTTAAAAGAATTTTCAAAAGTTAAATAATCGCACGCCAATATACTTGATAAAATAAATATAGAAATAATAAAAGCAAGAAAAGCTAAAAAAGCTATTTTTACATCTTGATCATCAATCTTAGCTTCTGAATTATATAAATTTTTATCAATAACATTGATTGGTTTTACCAATCGATAAATTTCTTGATAAGAAATTTTAAGAAGAATATAAATTCTTGTATACTTAAAGCCCGAAGAAGTTGATATTAAAGATCCTCCAATAACTGTTAATAATATAAAAAATAAAGATAAATCTAAATCTAAATTTGGGGAATAAGTTGTTATTCCTGAAGTAGAAACTGATGATGTAATTGTAAACAATACATTAGCAAATCCAAAGTTTGGAATTACAAAAAAATAAAAGAATAAAGTTAATAATATAATTAACAAAAACAGGTGTAGATCTTCTTGGTAATTACTAAATGAGAATTTTTTTGTAATAACATCATGCAACAAAAAGAAATTAAATATTGGTAATAATAAAGTCATAGATAAAACAAAAATCTGTAAGTTGGTTTCTATAATATTAGATAAATTATCTGTTGGCATAAAGCCGCCCGAAGATATCGTTGTGAAAGCAAGATTAAAAGCATCAAGTAGTCTGACATCAATTAGGCTATATAGAAAAATTACAAAAAAAGTTAAAAAAAAATAAATTAGTAAGATTTTAATAAAATTATAATTAAAGTTATTGTAAAAATTCCTACCAGAGGCGCCTCCCGAAATTAAATAAGCAGGTTTTATTTTAATTTGTCTTGAACCAATTGTTCCAATAGTTGCTAATAAGAACAATAAACCTCCCAACCATTGTGAACTTGATCTCCATAATATTAGAGGTTCGTCAATATTATTAATATTTTGGATAATAGAAAAACCTGTTGTAGTAAATCCAGATACAGATTCAAAATAAGAATTTAACAAACCAATGTCATAAATACTGAAAAGATATGGTATGCTAATTAAGCAAGGTATCAAAACAAAACTTAACAGAATAAAGATAATTTGATCTGCTAAAGTAATATCTTTATGATGATTACGCCCCACATAACAAAATAATGATCCTGCGATTCCGGATATAGAAAGCGTCAACAAATAAGAATTAAGGCCTACAATAAAATCGAAATAAATTGAATAAAAAATATTTAGAATAGAAAAAAGGGAAACAACTAACGAATAAATTCCTAAAAAAAATAGTATGCCTTTATAATTCATTAAACTAATGAACTTATTCTAAATAAACTTTCTACTTTTTCTAAATGTTCTCTTTTAGTTAAAAATACAACTAAATCCTTTTTTTCAAATACAAAATCAGATTTGGGTATAATTACTTCTTTTTTTCTTACAATCGCCCCTATTCTTATTTCCTCTGGAAGGTTTGAATCCTTAATTGACTTACTGATTAGTTCAGATGTTTCTAAAACTTCCGCTTCTATAAATTCATATTCCCCATCTAAAAGAGTATAAACAGTTTCTATTGTTCCTTTGTGAACATGTTTTAATATAGTTGAAATAGTTGTTAATCTTGGATCTACTAAATCGTCAATTTTAAGCGATGTTTGTAATAAACTGTAATTTTTCTTATTCACTAAAGCAATAGTTCTTTTATTTGGAGTATTTTTTTCCGCAAGAACACCAACCATAATATTATCTTCATCATCATTAGTAAGAGATAAGACGGTTTCAGCTTCCTGAATATTAGCTTCTTTCAAAACATCTTCATCTAGCCCATCTCCGTTAATAACAATAGTGTTGTTAAGTTCATTGGCAATAAATTCAGCTCTTTCTTTGTTTTTTTCAATTATTTTTACTCTAACGCCTTCTGAGTCTGATTCTAATTTTTTAGCTAAATTTAAACCAATATTTCCTCCTCCAATAATAAGAATTTTTTTTGCCATTTTTTCTTCATGACCAAACGCTGAAAGAGTTGTATTAATTTGCGAGGCATTTACTACAACAAATGCTTTATCATCAATTATCATCTTATCTTTCTTTTTAAGTATCACAAATTTTTCATCTCTAACTACTCCGAGAATATTCGCTTTTAGAGCCGGAAAATTTTCCGTAAGTTTTCCTAATTCAGTATTAACTAAAGGACAATTTTTACCTATATTAATTTCTAAAACTTTTATTTTTCCATTTGCGAACGGTACGCTATCTACAGCTCCTGGTGCATCTAATTTTCTTTGTAATGATTTGGCAACTTCCAATTCCGGTGAGATTATTACGTCAATTGGAAGATTCGATTCTCCATATAATTTTCCCCATTTTCCACCTAAAAATTCTTGACTTCTCAATCGTGCAATCTTTTTATTTATTTTAAAAATTGAGTAAGCCACCTGACATATTACCATATTTGTTTCGTCATTTTGAGTTACTGCAATAATCATATCCGCGTCTTCGGCTCCAGCTTTTTCTAAAACAGAAGGAAATGTAGCTCTTCCAACTACACCTTTAACATCCTGTGTGTCGTTAATTTTTTGAATAAATTCACTGGATTGATCAATTACTGTTATTGAATGACCTTGAACTGACAATTGTTTTGATATTGAAAAGCCGACTCTACCGGCTCCACATATAATTATGTTCATTTAATTAATGCCTTTAATACCCAAACTTTTAAGTTTTCTATGAAAAGCAGATCTTTCCATTCCCACAAATTCTGCTGTTTTTGATATATTACCTTTATGCTTTTTTAATTGCGAAGATAAATAGTTTTTCTCAAATTTTTCTCTAGCTTCTTTTAGGGGATATAAAAGCACATTTTCATCATTGTGATGCTTTGAAGAAACATTTTTCTGTGATAAGGAATCTTGTACTAGTTGATTTATGTTACTCGAATTTTCATTAATAGATAATATAGATATTCTTTCAACTAAATTTCTTAATTCTCTAACGTTACCAGGCCATTCGTATTTATAAAATAAGTCAAAATTAGTATCGAGTTTTGTTTGATTAATACCATTTAATTCAGCAATTTTTTTGGAAAAATAGTTTAACAAAAGTGGAATATCTTCGGATCTATCTTTTAAAGGAGGTATGAAAATTGGAACAACATTTAATCTATGATATAAATCTTCCCTAAAATTTCCCTTATCAATTTCTTCTCTAATATTTTTGCTAGAAGTGCTGATAATTCTTACGTGTACATTAATTTCTTTAGAACCATTAACTCTTCTAAATTTTTGATCAACTAAAACTCTTAAAATTTTTGCCTGAGTCTCCAGTGGAATTTCTGAAATCTCATCTATTAGCAAGGTTCCATCTTTTGCTTTTTCAAAAAACCCATAATTTATGGTTTCATCTTTATTTTCCGATCCAAAAAGTTCTTGTTCATATTTTTGCGGATCTAGTAATGCTCCATTTACAACAACAAATGGTTTTTTTGATCTATGCGATTGTCTATGAATTTGCCTAGCAACTAACTCTTTTCCAGATCCTGCTGGTCCAGCAATAAAAATTCTACTTTCGGTACAACTAAGTTTTGCTACTAAATTTTTTATTTTCTCTATAGAATCACTTTGTCCTATAATGTCATATGAATTAAATAGTTTGCTTTCCAATAAATGTTTTTCTTTTTTGAGGTTTGTATATTCGACAGCTCTATTTGTAAAATTTATCAATCGCTCGGATGAAAAAGGTTTTTGTATAAATTCAAAAGCTCCAAGTTTTAATGAATCAACAGCCATTTGAACATTGGCATGTCCAGATATCATAATAACTGGTACATCATCATCAATTTTTTTTAAATGAACCAATAATTCAATACCATCGTTATCTCCTTTATCTAATTTGACGTCTATAATAGCTACATCAGGTAATTTTTTATTAATTTCCAATACTGCTTGATCAAAATTGGCCGCTTCTCTTATCGTAAAGCCCGCGTCTTTTAAAATACCTGAAATCAATTGTCTTATGTCAGAATTGTCATCAATAACTAAAATCTCATTAGTCATATTATTTTGGTATTGTGATTTCTACCTTTGCTCCTTCTTTAACTGAATCAAATAAAATTGAATAATTATGATCACTTATAGTTTTAGTAACTATCGCCAATCCTAAACCTGTTCCTTTTTTTTTAGTAGTAAAATATGGTGTGACCATTTTTGTTTTATCAACTTGTTCAAAACCTACTCCATTATCAGTAATTGTAACGTATATATAGTCGCTATCATCTTCAATATCTACTGTAATTTTCCCTTTAAAATCAGTGTTTTTAATTTTTTTTTCATTAATGGACTCAATTGAGTTTTTAAATAAATTTAAAAAGACTCTATTAAGTTGCTCTTCATCACCATTTATTTTGAGGGAAGATTTTTTTTGTGATAAATTAAATTTCATATTTGTTTCTGACAATTCAAATAAATTAATTGATCTAGAAATTAACTTATTTAAATTAATTTTTTTAAAGATGGGTTTGGGTATTCTCGCAAAATTAGAAAATTCGTTTACCAATAATTCGATATCGTTAATTTGCTTTGTGATAGTATTCAAATAATCGGAAAAATTACTATCATTGCTTTTAGTTAAATACTTTTCTCTAATCCTATCTATAGACAATTGAATGGGTGTAAGAGGATTTTTAATTTCATGGGCTAATTTTCTAGCTACACTCTCCCAAGCCATATGTCTCTCTGACATAAGAAGTCTTTCTTGTTGTTTTTTTAATTTATCAATCATCGAATTAAAATTTTCATTTAATTTTTTTAATTCATCATCAGTATCAATTTTGGGCACCTTAGCATTCAAATCACCAGAACTTATTTTTTCCGAAGCACCGATTAGATTTATAATTGGCACAGTAAGCCTTGCGGCGAAATTGATTGAAATAATAATTGAAAGAAATAGAAATAAAGTGACAACTAACAAATAAATAATTCCAAAAGTAATTTTTATGCCTGTTTTACTTTCTTGTACACTAAAATAAAAACTAACTGCTTCACCTGTTTGTTGTAGATAATTAATTACTTTTGGATCCGTAAATCTCACAATATAAAGATACGTATCAATAAAATTATTTAATTTTACCAAAGCCGAAGTTCTATTGGTACTTAGATCTGAAATTCTTATAGGTTTTCCATTTAAAGATCTTTCGAACGCTTCTTCCGATGGAGGCACAAAATTTATACTTGGATCAACAATATTTGACATAATAATATTAGCCGAACTATCGAGCAGATGAACCTCATCTAATCTTCTTAATAATCTTTGAGATGTCAGTAAATTTAAAAATCCTTGAGGATTATCATAATATAATGCGGATTGATTATTAACATCTAAAACCATAAGTAATATATCTGCTTCGATAGAATTTCTTGTTTGTTCAACGTAGTTTTTTGCTAACTCAGCAGAATTATTAACTATACTTTTCATCTTGTCATCAAAATATCTTTGAAGACCAATGTTAAATAAAATGAGAGAGAATACTGCAATTATTATTGAAGGTAGCAAGGTGGTACTTGAAAAGTAAAGTATATATTTTAAATTTACTTCTGAACCTAATTTTTTTCTTTTTCGTCTGGCTAATATTTTATAAGTTTCATAAACAATTAATCCAAAAAACAATGTCAATAAAACTAAATCAGCAATTAATAATATTTGAAGATTTAAATCTTTTAACGTAATAAAGCTTTGATTTGTAAATGTAAAAAATGTTAATAGGCCAAAAATTATACAAATTAACGATGTTGCTATTATCCATTTATAATTTTTAATGATATGAATCATTTAATAAATAATAGTTAATATTTAAAATAAATATATGGCAATTATAACAAAATGAGCTTATTTCTTATATTATTAGCAGCCGGTGATAGCAAAAGGCTTAAATCTAACACCCCCAAACCCTACAATAAGGTTAACGGTAAAACGCTGTTGGAACATTCTTTGGATGTATTTCGTGATTTCAGAAAAATTAAAAAAACTTTAATCGTTTATAATAAAAAACATAAAAAATATCTCAATAAATTAAGTCTTAAAAACATTTTAATGATTATAGGTGGTAAAACTCGACAAGAATCCACCTTTAAGGCCTTAAAAAAAATTAAAAAAATAGGTTGTAATAAGGTGCTGATTCATGATGTGGCCAGGCCTTTTCCTTCTAAAAAAATTATAAACGATATAATTATTAATCTTAAAAACTATCATGCTGTAGTACCTTTAATAAAAATAAATGACGCAACAAAACGTGTTAAAAAAAATATAATTTTTAAGAATATTCAACGTAATAGTTTAAGATTTTCTCAAACTCCACAAGGTTTTACTTTCAAAAAAATCTATGAAAAGCATCTTAAAAATATAAACAAATCTTTTGATGATGATTCTGCGTTATTTACGAATGATGATGATAAAGTAGTAACTATATCTGGTAGCAAAAAAAATTTAAAAATAACTGATAAAGAAGATCTAAATATATTTAAATCTTTGAAAAAGGGAAAAACCTATTTTGGAATTGGTTTTGATATTCACAAATTAATTAAAGGAAGAAAACTGTACTTGGGAGGGATTAAAATACCTTTTGCTTTTGGTCTACAGGGTCATTCGGATGCCGATCCAGTTCTTCACGCTCTTATCGATAGTTTGTTGGGTGCTAGTAAATTAGGTGATATTGGAAAATTATTTTCAAACAAAAACAAGAAGTATAAAAATATTAGATCTACAATATTGCTTAAAAAAGTAATTGAGTTAATTAAATCTAAAAATTTTTCAATAAATAATATTGATATTAATATTATTACTCAAAAACCTAAAATAAAAAAATATGCAAAAAAAATGATAGATACAATAAGTGAGTTATGCGAAATAAATCCTAGTCAAATAAACATTAAAGGTAAAACAACAGAAAAGCTTGGTTTAATAGGAAAAGAAAAAGCTATAGCATCTGAAGTTATAGTATCAGTAATTAAATATGATTAATAAAATTGGAAAAACAATTCTAACAATGTTTGGAATTGGTTATTTTAAATACGCCCCTGGAACAGTCGCTTCGTTTATAACATGCTTAATTTTTTACTCATTGGCATCAATTGATGGCATAAACCAAATAATTTTTCCTTATATAATTTTTTTAATAATTATTTTCATCTATTCTACAATCTTGATTGATAAAATTTACAAAAAAGAAGATTCAAAAGAAATTGTAATAGACGAATTTATTGGTCAAAGTATACCTTTGTTAGCAATCAGCACTAGCAACGAATTAAGTATAAAATTAATCACTTTTTTAGATAATATAAGTAGTCAATTAAGTTTCAACTGGTTTGGGATATGGATTCTGATATCTTTTATTTTATTTAGGTTTTTTGATATTTTGAAACCATTTCCAATTAACCTTATTGACAAAAAAATTAAAAATAGTTTTGGCGTTATTCTAGATGATATAGTTGCAGGTATATTTGCAACAATATCTCTTTATATTATTTTGTTATGGATTTAAAAAAATCAAAAAAAATAGTTAATTTATTAAAAAGAAAAAAACTTAAAATTTCCTTTGCTGAGTCTTGTACTGGTGGATTACTTTCGAGTTCTATCACTTCTGTTAGTGGATCATCTAAAATATTTATTCTTGGTTTAATTGCTTATTCTAATCAATCTAAGATTAAAGTTCTTAAAGTTTCGAAAAAGATCATAAGAAAATATGGATCCGTGAGTGAACATGTTTGTAGAGCAATGGTTAAAAACGTTAGTAAAATTGCTAAAACTGATATCTCTGTTTCCATAACAGGAATAGCTGGTCCTAGTGGAGGTACAAAGAAAAAACCTGTGGGTTTGGTTTACATAGGAGTTAAAAAAGGCAGGAAAATAAAGGTTGTAAAATACTTGTTTAAAAATAAAGAACGCTCCTACATTCAGAAAGCCACGGTAAATAAATCTCTGAAATTAATTCTAAGTGCTCTTAAATAACTCTGTTGCTCTTTTTTCAAAAGCATCAGCTATTTTTTTTAAACCAATATCAAAAGTTTTAATCATTAATAAATTTAAAATTTTATTTTTTAGTTCAAAATCAACATGAAAAACTACTTCGCTATTATTACCTTTTTGTTTAAAAAACCACTTATTTTCTAAATGTTTTAACGGACCCTCGATATTAGTTACATGAATCGAATCTGAAGATTTTTCGTAAATAACAAAACTTTTGTATGTTTCGTTAAAAAAACTTTTTCCAATTGTAAGGTCAGCTGTAATTTCAATTTTGTCCCCTTTTTCATTTTTATTGTAAATTTTTCCATTAAGACACCAAGGAACAAATTCGGGATATTTTTCTATATCAAGAACCATTTTGATCAAATTTTCTTTGGAACAGGAAATTTCTTTTTTTATTGAAGCGGATGGCACTGAGATTGTTTTCCTCTCAATTGTTTCATTTCAGAAAAATCTTCATCAGCATGATAAGATGAACGTGTAAGAGGTGAAGAAGCAACAATTAAAAAACCTTTTAATAATGCCAAATCCTTAAGTTCCTGAAATTCGTCGGGATGAGCATACCGTTGTAGTGGATAATGCTTTTCTGAAGGTTGAAGATATTGACCAATAGTTAAAAAGTCTACATTTGCAGATAATAAATCATCCATTACCTGAAATACTTCATCTTTAGTTTCTCCGAGACCCAACATAATACCAGATTTTGTAAATATTGTTTTGTTCATTTCTTTAACAAATTTTAACAAATTAACTGAATCAAAATATCTAGAACCTGGTCTTACACTTCTATATAAGCTTGGAACAGTCTCTATGTTGTGGTTAAATACATCAGGACTAGCATTAACAACCATTTTATAAACATTTCCTTTTCTTAAAAAATCCGGTGTTAAAACTTCTATGGTTGTTTCTTTATTCATTTTTCTTGTTTCTAATATTACTTTAGAAAAATGATTAGCGCCTCCATCTTCAAGATCATCCCTGTCAACAGAAGTGATGACTACATGCTTTAAATTTAATTCCTTAGTTGCCAGAGCTATTTTTGATGGTTCTAATGGATCTAAAAAAGCAGGTTTGCCCGTCTTAACATTACAAAAAGAACACGCTCTAGTACATATATCGCCCATTATCATAAATGTTGCATGTCCTTTATTCCAACATTCAGAAATATTTGGACAGCTAGCTTCTTGACAAACAGTATGGAGTTTTTTTTTATTAATTGTTTCTTTTGTTTTAAAATAGTTTTGAGTATCTAAAATTCTAGTCCTTATCCAATTTGGTTTTCTTTTTATTGGATTTGTTGGATTATTAACTTTTTCAGGATGCCTCGTCTTCATTGTTTGTTACTTAATATAAATTTTTTCATTTACTTTACCAACCATGAATTTTTTTCTGTATAAAGTCTCTAAATAATCTGTATCTATAATATCAGTTAACAAATTATTCTTTTTTTCAACAGAGTTTAATTGAAAAGTAAGTGTTTTTTTTTCTTGGAAAAGTTGTTCTATTGAATTCTTTTTATCGTAATATGAAATAAGTCCTCTTTCCCCATCTAAAAGATTTAGGATGACATAAAGAAACAAGAAAATACTTATTAAAGTGAATTTTTTTTTGTTAATTATTTCTACAAACTTCATATATTTAAACTGTAGCCATTTTATAGTCTTTGCCAAGCTCTTCTATTCGCAATAATTGGTTATATTTTGCTACTCTTTCTGATCTTGCTAATGAACCTGTTTTAATTTGTGTAGCACGAAGTCCAACAGCCAAATCAGAAATAAAAGTGTCTTCTGTATCGCCCGAACGATGTGAAATTATCGTTTTATAATCGTTATTATGAGCCAAGCGAATTACTTCTAAAGTTTCCGAAAGTGTTCCAATTTGATTTGGTTTAATCAAAATTGCATTTCCTGCCTTTTCTTTAATTCCTCTAAGTAATCTTTCTTTATTTGTAACAAATAAATCGTCTCCCACTATTTGAATTTTTGGATTCAAAGGAGAATCTGATTTAGTTATTTTAGTAAAAGAAATCCATGAATTCCAATCGTCTTCAGCAAATGGATCTTCAATAGATTTGATTGGATATTTTTTTATTAAATTAACATAATAATTAATTGTATCTTCTGGTGTCTCATATTTTGAAGATCTTATTGAATATTTACCATCTCTATATAATTCATTTGCAGCAACATCTAAACATAAAGAAACATCTTTTCCAGGTTCAAACCCTGCTTTTTCAATAGATTCTATTATCAATTCAATGGCATCTTCATTTTTTGGTAACGAAGGAGCAAACCCACCTTCGTCACCAACAGTGGTTGAATATTTTTTTTTATCTAATATTAATTTTAAATTGTTTATTACTAAAAAACATACTCTAATTGCTTCTGCAAAAGTTACAGCTTTATCTGGACGTATCATAAATTCTTGTATTCTTAATGAGTTATTTGCATGCGCTCCTCCATTAATAATATTCATTAATGGTCTCGGTAAAGTACATTTTCCACCGAAAACTCGATGTAAGGAAAGTTTTTGTATACCCGCTTGAGCTTTACAGGCTGCAATAGAGACAGCTAATATTGCGTTTGCGCCTAATTTAGTCTTTTGCTTTGATCCATCTAATTCAATTAATGTTTTATCTACATCAATAGGATGATAACCGTTTAATTTTTTAGAAATAATATTATTGATATTTTCAACTGCGTTAAAAACGCTCTTGCCCAAATATTTTTTATTATCTTTGTCTTTCAGTTCAAAAGCTTCATGTTTGCCGGTTGAAGCTCCGGATGGTACCATTGCAGAATATGAACTACCATTCTCAAGAAAAATTTCAGCTTCTACGGTTGGGTTTCCTCTACTATCAAAAACCTGTCTACCTTTGATCTTTTTAATTTTTGACATTCTTTATTAGTTTATCAATTTCAAGCAATTGTTTTAATAGATTTGGCATCTTTGATAACGGAATCATGTTAGGACCATCTGATGGAGCATTATCTGGATCTGGATGTGTTTCTATAAATATAGCGGCAACACCAACGGCTATTGCTGCACGAGCAAGGTGTTCCACAAACTCTCTTTGTCCTCCGCTTTTATTTCCCATTCCACCAGGTTGCTGTACTGAATGGGTCGCATCAAAAACTACTGGATAACCATTTTTTGCCATTATTGGTAAAGATCTCATGTCAGAAACTAAAGTATTGTAACCAAAGCTGGCACCTCTTTCTGTAACTAAAATATTTTTATTACCAGAGTCTTCTATTTTTTTTGTTACATTAACCATATCCCATGGTGCTAGAAACTGACCTTTTTTAACATTAATTACTTTTCCTGTTTTTGCAGCCGCAACTAGTAAATCAGTTTGTCTGCACAAAAAAGCTGGAATTTGCAAAACGTCAACATGTTTAGAAACATTTTCGCAATGTTCTATAGTATGAACATCTGTTAGAACTGGTATACCAATTTCATTTCTAATTTTATCAAAAACTGGCAAAGATTTTTCAAGACCAGCTCCTCTCTTGCTTTGTAAACTGGTTCTATTAGCTTTATCGAAAGAGGTTTTATAAATTAAACCTATATTTAACTTTTGGGTGATATCTTTAAGTTTAGAAGCTACGTCCAAAGC
>Ga0187833_10003070_pt1 | contig 17301 bp, 18 predicted proteins | sample ETNtaG_37_FD_167968 | JGI IMG/M metagenome (GOLD analysis project Ga0187833, IMG submission 167968) | Marine microbial and viral communities from oxygen minimum zone, Eastern Pacific Ocean - ETNP2014_SV_400_PacBio MetaG (Illumina Assembly) | ecosystem: Environmental > Aquatic > Marine > Hypoxic...
GGATCAATACAAATAGAGACAGTTATTTCATTTAAATAAAAAATACGAAATCGTAGTCACTATCAAAACAATAATTACCCAAATTGAAAGATTGGCAAGAAGTTGCTTTAGTTTGGAATTTGAGTGCAAAAAACTAGGTAATACTAATATCAACACTCCAACTAGGTAGATTATAGGAATTATTTGATCAAAATCCATTCTGGGGGTTTTTTCATCAGCCAATCTTAATCGATTTTTGCAAGAAAGTTTGCATTGGTTTCTTCTTTTATTAATTTTTCATAGATTCTTTCTTTTATTTTATCTCTGAATTCTTGCACATCGTTTCTGTATTCAATAATGCCTTTTGTATCATTTACTAATAAAGGTAGTTTCAGCGTATCATAGTGCAGTTTAACAGCATAAAATGATCTGGATTTATTAGTGGCCCTTATGTTTTGTTCTGAAAAATAAAAGCTTGCTGTTAAAGTTATAAAAATAAGAATTGATACTAGATAAAATACATTTTTAATTTTTATTAACATTATTAACCTAACAATCAATTCCTATTAACAACAAACCCAGAACCAAGATCCCTAAAAGTTTCATAATAGAAATTATTAATTAGCTAATTTTAATACTCCGATTGCTGGAATAGATTCTAATACCAGTAAAAGTATATTTTTTTCTTTAACGAAGATTATATCCCTAATTCTTTCACCAATCGGTATTACATCTTCAAAAATTATTTTATCAAAATTATCATTGAATCGAATATGGTGTATACTCTGATCACCTTGGTCTATTTGGCCCTTATAACCTAATGCTCCTATAAAAAAATCATTCATAAATTTTTCATTAAAGGTTTTCGGTATTTTAATTATTTCACTTATAGCTATTGATGGAACGAAATATTTAATAGGCTCAATAAAACCAAAGTCTTTATGAGATTTATGCGTAGATATATCTTTCATTAATTTATTTTCATAACGTTCTGTTGAAGTTTTTAATTCAAATTCCGTATGTTTTCCATATGTGGAAATAGGCCATCCATAATTTTCGATAGTTTCGTTATCGGGATTAAAATTAATATTTATTTCATCACCACCCGTAGGTCCATGTTCAGTATTTATAATGATGTTTAAATTTTGATCGTAAAAGAGTCCTTGAGGATTTCGATGGCCCATAGAGACCATCTCAAATTCTTTTGTTTTTAAGTCAATTGAAATTATTTTGCCAAACATCGAATTTGTATTTTGTGCTAAAAGCATTTGCGTCATAACACCGGCTGATAGAAGAATCTTTCCATCTTTAAAAGGAATCATTCTTCCTCCTGAGTTCCAAAGAGCTCCGTGCGCACCAACAATACAATCCTCATAAGAAAAAAACTCAGTAAATTTCAAATAGTTCAAATTAAATTCTGAACTCATAATAGAAGTGTTGTAACAATTATTTGTTAGCTTTTTTATATAAGAAAAAAAAATTTTATTATTCAGTATTAATAAATCTTTGATAGTAACGAATCCATCTGAATAAAATTCTTCATTTTTAATTACATTTTTAATATTAGATCTAATTTTTTTTAAATCTAAATTATCAAATCCAATATCCTTTTTTTTAAATGAAAAAAATTCACCGCTGCTAGATGCAAAAATAATTTCATTGTCGGTTTGTTCTAAATAAGCAGCTGGTATACCTATCCATTCTTTACCTCTTAAAAAAGGTAGATTAAAAGTTTTAATATTGTAGATATTTGATTTAGATTTAATATCGCTTGTTTCTGATTCGGACAATTCCAACCCCGTAGTTAAAAATTCCTCTCTTTTAATTAATACTGCAATTCTTGAATTAAGTTCATTGATAGATTTTCCAAATTGTTGTGTTTTTTGATTGAGAAATAATATTTTTTTTTCAATTCTAATCACTCCTAAAACAAAAAGTATAAATAAAAGAATAAGGAAAAATAAAAAAAACTTAGATTTAAACTTCATGCTTTAAAAGGAGTTTTGCTGCTTGGGCATAAACAGCTCGATAAATTTGATTTATACATAGTATTAAACAAAGTAAATTACATATCAAATATTTTTGATGAATATATTGCGATTAATTACATTGGCTCAAACAATAAACCGCGTCATTTTTTTATATAACATTAAAAAAGGTATATATTATAAATTTAATTGATGCAATTTAAACGTAAGAAACCAGCTGCTTTTTTAGATAGAGACGGAGTTATAAATTATGAGAGAGGTTATATTTCTAAAATTGATCAAATTAAATTCAGAAAAAGTGTACTGAGTGGGTTAAAATTTTTAACTGAAAAAAATTTATATATTTTTATTGTAACAAATCAAGCTAGTATTGCAAAAGGTTTTGTCAAAAAAAAAGAATTTATAAAATTAAATAAAAATTTTATTAATTTTTTTTCAAAAAGAAAAATTAAAGTTACTGAAATTAAATATTGCCCCATCATCCAAATGGAATAATTAAAATGCTTAAAAAAAAATGTAAGTGCAGAAAACTGGGCAATCTTTTAATTAAACAGTTATTCAAAAAATGGGGTATTAATAAAACAAATAGTTTTATGATTGGGGATCGAAAAAAAGATAAAGTTGCAACTACAAAAAACAGTCTACGCTTTGCATATGCTAAAAATGATTTTAATTTACAAGTAAGGCAAATTTTAAAAGATTTATCATTATAGACATGACTCTTTTTGAAAAAATTAAATGTCCCGTTTGTAACTCAAAAAAATTTATTATTTTAAGAAAAAATCAATATAAAATTATAAGTCAAAAAAAGATAAAAAAATTCTATTTATCATCTAGCAACCAAATACTGCTTGATCAATTAGTTAAATGCAATAACTGTAAGCTAATTTATTTAAATCCAAGAATAAATTCAAAAATAATCGCTAGCTCCTATAAAAAAAATTCTGATAAAGAGTTTGTAAAATATAATAAATTTAGATTAAAAACTTTCTCAGTAAATTTAATGCGAGTATTAAAAATTATTAATTTTGAAAATAAATCAAATTTTAGAATATTAGATGTTGGATCTGGAGGTGGTACCTTTTTATTAGCTGCTAGAAAATTAGGATTTAAAGTGGAGGGAATAGAACCTAACAAATGGCTGGTAAGATTTACAAAAAAAAAAAATAAACTCAAAATTAAACAAGGTACTCTAGAAACAATTAGATTTAATTACAAATTTGACCTCATATGTTTTTGGGACGTATTTGAACATATAACTGATTTGAATACGACTTTAAGAATCTGCAAAAAGATCTTAAATAAAAACGGTACCCTTTTGATTAATGTGCCAGATTATGGAAGTATTTTTAGAAAGATTTTAGGTTTTAAATGGCCATTTTTTTTGAATGTGCATTTATATTATTTTAAGAAAGAAACATTAATAAAATTATTTAAAAAATACAATTTTTCTTTTCAAAGGAAAATGATTCACATTCAACTTTTACCAATCAAATACATTTTATCAAGAGCAGCAAACTATTTCCAAATATTTAATTTTATTAAAAAAATATTACCCTCACAATTTGATTTTGGAATCTGGTATAATATTGGACAATCAATTTATGTATTTAAAAATGATTCCATCAAAGTTAAAAATTAGTCAGTGGACTACAATTATTCCAGCTGCTGGAAAAAGTAGCAGATTTAAGTTTAAAAAAAATAAAATATTTTTTAAAATAAAAAACAAAACTATACTTGAGAAAATAATTCTCAAAATACATAAATATTCTTCTAAGATTGTTATAATCGCTAGCAAAAACAATATTAAAGATATTAAAAAAATAGTTTCAAAATTTAAAAATTTCAACATTGATATTGCAATACAACATAAAAGCAATGGCATGGCCACCGCAATACAAAGTTCTTTTCCATTTATAAATTCTAAATATTTAATGATAATTTGGGCGGATCAAATCGGTTTAAGCAAAAGGACTATTAGAAGAACTATGTATAGTCATAAATATAATAATTACTTTTTGACTTTTCCTATTGTATATAAAAAAAATCCGTACACATATATAAAGATAAAAAATAAAAAATTTTTAAGTCATATTATTCAATCAAGAGAAAATAATATAAAAAATAAATGTGGTTATACTGATTGTGGGTTTTTTTGTTGCGTAACAAAATCTTTAAAAAAAGAATTAAATCATTTAATTAAAGATAAAAAACAAATAGTAACTAAAAAGACTAAAGAATATGATTTTTTAATGTCGCTAAATGTTTTAACAAAAAAATATGACATTAAAATAGTTAAATCATATAACAGAAAAGATAGCTTAGGCATAAATACAATAAAAGATTTAAAATCTTTATGAAAAAAAAAGTATCTATAATTATCCCTTCATACAACGAAGCTAAATATTTACCAATACTTTTAAAAAAAATTAATTCTGTTAATTTATCAAAGATAGAATTTAAGAAAGAAATTCTTGTTGTAAATGATGGCTCTACTGATGATACTGATTTAGTTTTAAAAAAGTTCAATAACGTAATTAAGATAAAGCAAAAAAACAAAGGCAAAGGTAATGCGGTTCAAGCTGGTATTAAAAAATCAACTGGAGATTATATTTTAATACAAGATGCCGATTTAGAATATAGTCCAAAAGACTATACTAAATTATTAAAACCTTTTATGAATAAAAAAAAAATTGCGGTCTATGGAACAAGATATAAAGGCTACGGTAAATTTTCATATAATTTTTCTAATTATAAAAGACAAAATTTTGGTCCCTTTATTTTTAATTTTATTTTATCTTTATACTTTTTTCTATTATTCAGGATATTCATAAGCGATTTATTAACTGGTTATAAAGTTTATGAGAAATCTTTTTTTCGTAAAATGTATATTAATAGTTCAGGTTTTGAAGCTGATCACGAACTAACTATAAATTTGATTAAAAAAAAATATAAAATAATTGAAGTTCCAATAAAATATTTTCCAAGAACTATTAGTGAAGGAAAAAAAATTAATTTTACTGATGCTATTAAGGCAATTTTTATAATAACAAAAATGAAATTTTTTGACCAAAAATTAAAATGAAGATATTAATCATCAATCCAAATCTTGTTTGTAATTCAAAAGATAAGTTTACCACAGGAATTATTTATTTACCAATAGCTATTGCTAGTATATCTGCTGTTTTAAAAAAATTTAACATTCAATCTAAAATAATTGATCTTTTTGGTTGTAATCCAGAAAAGTTAAAAAAAGAGGATAATTTTTTAATTTTAGGAGAAGAAATTTCTAATTTTAAAAATGATATTAATAATTGTGATGCGATTTTTATTTATGCTAACCAAGTAATTAATCATATTTCGGTTATAAAGATTAGGAATCAAATTAGAAACTACAACAAAAAAATCAAAATTTTTACGTTTGAAAACACTCAGGCTGTTACCGCATATTCGTTGAGAGAAATTTACAATGAATTTGTATATGATGAAAATGATTTTGTTCTTATTGGGGAACCTGAATATAAAATAAGAGATATATGTCTTAATTTAAATAAATTTTCAGAATTAAAACAAATTAATGGATTATTGGGGAAAAATTTTCAAAATTTTAAAAGGGAAATTATAGATGACCTGAATGCTCTTCCATTTCCAGATTGGAAACCAATACCTCTAAATAACTATTGGAAAATAAAACATGCTCATGGCCCCTTAAGTTCAAACAAATATGTTTCTATTTTAACTTCCAGAGGTTGTCCATATCCATGTAAATTTTGTATTATCCCTGAAACAAACGATCGTAAATGGAGATCTAGATCAGCAAAAAATGTTGTTGATGAAATTGAAACCCTAGTGAAAGAATACAATATTACAGAGTTTCATATTGAAGATGTAAACCCAACAATAAATGAAAAAAGGACTATCGAATTTTGTAATGAAATAATTAAAAGAAAATTAAAAATTAACTGGAAAATCGTTGCCGGCACAAAGGTTGAGAGTATAAAAAAAGAAGAAACAATTAATATGATGGCTGAATCTGGTTGCAAGTATATAGCAATAGCTCCCGAAAGTGGTTCAAGGAGGATAATGAAAGCAATAGGCAAACCATTTAATATAGATCATGCTTATAAAATAGTTAAGCAAATGAATAAAAATAAAATTTTTTCACAAGCTGTTTTTGTTTTTGGTTTTCCGGGTGAAACGAAAGAGGATTTAGTATTAACAAAAAAGATGATATTTGGTTTAACCAGAAATGGTGTAGATGAAATTGCAATATTTATTGTAACGCCGATTCCAGGATCGGAAATATTCAAAAGCTTCACTGGATACAAAAATTACTCTGAACTAAACTTTTCACCTATATGGAGGTTAGATTATAAATATCTATCTAGAAAAAGATTAATGTATTATTCTTACTTTATTTTTTTTAAAATAATTTTTTTTCCACGTAAAGTAATTAAACAAATTTATAATTTTTTTACAAAAAAATTTGAAACAAAAATGGAGATGGTCCCCTATAAATATCTTAAGTTAAAATATACAAGTTTATTTAAATAAAATTTAATTTGTTGAGAAAAAATTTTATTTTAAAAAATATTGTAGTATGTAGGATAATTTAGAAACAAGAAATATGCGACTTAAGATGGTTACCATATAGGGTAACAAACACCAATTTTTTCACTTTTTATCTTTGTATTAAGTATGTGTGGTAGTAGTTTTATACTATTATAAATTAAAGTCCGCGGTTGAAGTTCAAAAGCTCACAAACATATTTGAAAAAGTGCTGCTAGTTGACAAGTCAAATCAAATATATAATATCTAATTTAATGCTTGAGATAGATGCTCAAAAAAACAGAAGAACTAGTTTTATGCATGGATTTGAAAAACCTCGTGAAGTTAGTATCCGTTTAGCCTGTGTAGAAGATGGATTAGATAACATCGGTTTTAGAAAAATAGCTGCTTACATTAAATCACTTTATTCGGATACAAAAGTAGCTTATGTACCCACAGGCAACTTAAGAGATTTAATCAAAATTATGGGTGAGAGGGGTGCTGGAGATCTTTCTGATAAGAATATTTATAACGTTGCTAAATTTTTATCAGAAGGAAATTTAATTGGCTTATCCTCAATGACACAATACTCTACAACCGTTCATAAAATTATCTCTGAAATTCGTAAAATTAATCCTTTTTCTTACATTATTTGGGGTGGCATCCATGCCATTATACATCCTGGAGATGCAATCAAACATGCTGATGCTGTTTGTACAGGTGAGGGAGAATTTGCTTTTGAAACTTTTTTAGAACTTTTTAAAAGTGGAAAAGATTACACAACTGCTCCTAGCTTTTGGTTTCGCAAAGATAATAATATAATTAAAAACCGAAATCTGCCATTAATGAAACCGGAAGAAATGGATAATCTGCCACCTCTTACATATCAAGATGGTGAATACATTTATCATCGTGATAAGGGTTTTAAATCAATAAAGTTTAATGATTTTCTAAATTATGCCGGACTTTCTTATAACACTGTATGGAGCATTGGTTGTCCATTGATGTGTACATACTGTGGTAATTCAAAATTTATCGAATATGATAGTGGTTATCGTAAACTTCGCCACTCTTCGGCGCGTACAATTATTGAAGAAATAAAAAGAGCTATATCTAAACACCCTCACATATCAACAGTTACATTTCACGATGACAGTTTCCTAGCTTTGCCTTATAAAATGCTCGAAGAGTTTGCTAACCTTTACAAAGCAGAAATTAAAATACCTTTCGTTGTATATGGAATAATTCCAAATTATGTTCGCGAAGACAAGATTGCTTTACTACTAGATGCTGGAATGAATAGAGTAAGAATGGGTATTCAGTCTGGAAGTGAAAATATTCTTGAATTTTATAAAAGACCTGTCAAATTGCACCGAATAAAAGAAGCAACAAAAATATTTAACAAGTTTAAAAAATATATGATACCTCCTGCATATGATATTATTTTAGAAAATCCTATAGAAAAACCAGAAGATACGCGAGCAACAATAGACTTGTTGTATGAAATTCCTAGACCTTTTACATTAAATATCTACGCTTTAAGGTTAATTCCAAATACTCAACTTACGAAAGATATTGAAAATAAAGGGTTCGATGTTGCTTCTATTAAAAACAGCTATCATGCTGGTTTCTATAGAACATTTGGAAACATAATGGTGTTTGCTCTCACTATCTTTAGAATTCCGCAATGGTTATATAAAATCTTACGTAAGAAAGTTTATCCAGTTCAGGAGAAACAACCAAATTATCCGATTTTATTCTGGTTAACTCGTATGATTTACCTTGTTAAGCGAGCATTTAGTCACCTACGTTTCATGGACTTTTCAATTTTACCCGGAAGTACAGGTTATTTTTTATGGAAAATTGGTGTTATTAGATTCTGGCAGCGCTTTATGTTGAAACGCTATCATTTGCTCGAAAAGGACTTATAAAACATAAGGTTCTGTTCCTTTAAAAATTACAAGACAAATTAATAATTTTTCTTAAAAAAATTTGAAACAAAAATGGATATGAACCCCTATAAATATTTAAAGCTAAGCTATCTAAGCTTATATATAAAATAAATATGAAAAAAATAAATATTACAATATTTACAGGTGGATCAGGCTGTACAGAGTTAATTGGAGCTTTAAATAATCTAAATTTGAAAACTGGCAAGGTTAAACTTAATTTAATAATAAATGGTTACGATGATGGAAAATCTACTGGATTAATAAGAGATATTATTCCGGGAATATTAGGTCCTTCAGATTTTAGAAAAAATTGCCAAAATCTTTTACAAGTTGATCAAGATATAGAACATGAAAATTTTAAATATTTTTTAAATTTAAGACTAAAAGATTTTTATGAATACAAAGATCTAGTTAATTATTTTAAATATAGGTCAAAAAAGTTAGTAATAAAATTTAAAGAAATTGAGAATTTAAATTGGAATAAATATTTAAAATGCGCCAATACTTTTTTAATTTTTGACAAATATATAAAAAAAAAGAGTGTAAAACAAAAAAAAATTAGAGATATTGCTGTTGGGAATATTTTATTTGCAGGATTATATTTGCAAAACGGTAATGATTTTAACTTAGCGCTCGAAAAATATTTAAAATTATTTGAATTAGATAACATTATTTATAATGTAAACAATGGAGAAAACCTCTTTCTTTCAGGTATCAGTGAATGTGGAAATATCATAAGAGATGAGGCGTCAATTGTAAACAATGACAAAAAATATAAAATTTTCGATATTTATTTAACTAAAAAAAAATTAGATTCATTTCAAATAAAAAAAATAAACGGACTTAGAAATTTTCAAAACAAAGTTGACTACTTAAATAAATTACACGTAAAGGCAAAATTAAATAAAAAATTGGAAAAAATTATTAAAAATACTAATGTTATTATTTATGGCCCAGGCACACAATACTCATCTTTATATCCTTCATATTTAACATCTGGACTTTCTAAAATAATACAAAGAAGTAAAGCATTAAAAATTTATATACAAAATATTGTTAAGGATAAAGATATAGTAAAAGAAAATACCTCTTCATTAATTAACAAATTTAATTATTACTTTAATCAAAAAAAATATAAAAATGAGAAAAGCAAAAATAAATTTATAGATTACTACTTTTGTCATCAAAGTGACCAAGATGATATAAATTTAAAAGGAAGAAATAAATATCTGTTTGATAACCTAAACAAATCAAAAAAATATTTAAAATTCGATTGGGAAAAGGCTCAGGGTAAACATTTTCCTAATTTAGTATTAAAAAAAATATTTCAATTAATCAATCAATCTGCTTTTGAGAAAAAATTTAAACAATACACTTCTCTAAGTATAATTATGCCATGTCTAAACGAAAGCAAAACATTAAAAAAAGTTTTAGATCGTATTTCTAAATTTGAATTTAATGATGCTGACCTAACTTATGAATATATAGTAGTGGACGGTGGTTCGACTGATTCTAGTATTAAAATTGCAAAAAAATTCAAAAATATAAAACTATACTCTCTAAAAAATAAACAAAGAGGAGAGTCTATTAAATACGCAATTAAAAAAAGTAAAGGAGATATTATAGCTATATTTCCAACTGATAACGAGTATGAAATTAATGATCTACAAAAATTAGTTCGTGAAGTTTATTATAAAAATTCAAAAGCTGTTTATGGTAGCAGATTAATTAAGTGTTTAAATCTTAGTAAACAGATTAAGAAAGTTTATAAAAACAATATTCTGGGCCATGCAATTAGCAAATATGGAGGAATGTTAATAAGTTTTTTTACTCTTTTTTTCTATAATAGATATGTTTCAGATCCGTTAACAACACTAAAATGCTTCGATGGTGAAATGTATAAAAAGTTAAATCTAGTTTCTAAAGGTGTGGATTATGATTTGGAACAATTTGCTAAACTAAGTAATAACAAAATATATATAAGTGAAATTCCGGTAAACTATAATTCTAGAAGTTTTAAAGAAGGAAAAAAAATAACAATTTTTGATGGATTTAAATGTATTTGGGCTCTTCTAAAATATAAGTTTATAAAAAATTGATAAATTATTTTTAAAATAAATATTAATAAAAAAATTATGAGAAACATAAGAAAATTTAATTCTGATTTAATCATGCTTTCATCTTTAGTTTTATTAGGATTTTACCTTCGATATCTAAATCTTTTCTTCGAAGATTATTGGTTCGACGAAATGGCAACTTTTTGGAGTGCAGATCCAAATATTAGTTTGTCAGACACTTTTAGTAGAATTGAATTTATTAAAGGCACCACTCCGCTATTTTTTCTTTTATTAAAATATTTCTCTAAATTTTTTCAATATCATCCCGACACAAGTAGATTTTTTGTTTTGATTTTGGGTATTGCTGCCATACCTATTGCATTTTTAGTATCGAGAGAATTAAAACTCAAAAAAAGCTCAGTTTTATTTGGTTTTTTTATATGCACAAATATTTACCTAATAAACTATTCCCAAGAAGTCAAAGTTTACGTATTTCTATTTTTAATTAGTTTCATAAGCATTTTTTTATTTTTAAAATTAATCAACGAATACAAAAATACAAAAAAATTTTATATACTTTCTTCCTGCTTTTTTGTAGTAAATATTTTAGGTTTTGCGACTCATCCTTTTTTCTTAATTATTATAATTTCAGAAATATCACATTGCTTATTTAAAATTACTTTAAAAAAAAATTATTTCATTAAAATATTTTTTATATCAATATTTTCATTTGTATTTTCCCTATTGGCGCTATATGACTATCTTTCAAATTTAGCTCTTTATGAAGTAAATCATTGGGTACAATCTAGTGATTATCTTAATATAAAATTCTTTTCAGATTTTTATTTTAGACTGTTTTTTGGTTCCAAAATTATGGGCGCTATTTACTTCTTTACTCTAATATTGCTCGTTTTTGCTTTTAGAAAAAAAATTTTTTCTTCAAATTATTATATGTTTTTCATATTTATAATTTTCTTTTCTTATTTCGTTCCAATTCTTTATGGTTTTATTAAGGTGCCTGTTCTTGCCAATAGATACATAATTTTTGTATTAATACCAATTTTTACACTTATATCAGCTTTAATTTATGAATTAAAAAATACTAGGATAAAAAAATTTGTCATTTCTATTTTAGTAATATCTACCTTATCAAACTTATATCTTGAATTTTCAAACAAAAATTATCATCATAAACCTGAAACAAAAAAACTTTTAAATTCGATTGCTTCTATTAGTGATAAAGAATATTCAAAAAATATTTTTATTAATAAAAAAGGTGGTGTGCCAACTTTTTTTGGTTACGTAGTTAAATTAGATGAAATTGAAAAAAACAATTTTCAAATGTTAGATTTAAATCAACTATCCTCGACAGAAAATTTTTGGCTAATTTGTTACATAGATATTTGCTTTATGGGAATTTGTTATAAAGATCTACCTAATGATTTTAGCGCTGACAATTTTGGAGAGCCATACACTTCTTGTCCAAATTTAAGTACTGGTATTACTAATGAATTTAAATTAAAAAAAGTTATAAAAAAAAATAATCCCCACCACAAGGTTATTGGAAAGTACTATGTTAAGTAAATTTAGTATTAAATTTTATAAGTCATCTATATGATCAAAAAAAATATAAAGAAAATTTTATCAGCGATGCCCGTAGCATTCATCTTTCTTACAACTAATGTATGGACACATGAATATAAAATTGGTGATCTAAAAATTATTCATCCCTATATTCTGAAAACTTACCCAGGCGCAAGAATAGCTGGTGGATATATGAAAATTGTAAACACTGGTAGCCGGTCAGACTTTTTAACTACTGTAAAGATTGATTTTGCTAAAACTACCCAAATTCATCAAATAAAAATGAGATATGATGTTATGCTAATGCAGGAAATAAATGGTGGACTAGAAATTTTACCCAATAGTTCGGTAGAATTAAAACAATGGGGTTATCATATTATGTTTATTAATATAATTAATTCCATGGTCGAAGGTGAAACCCATGATGGAACTTTATATTTTGAAAAAGCTGGAGCAATTAAGGTAATTTTTAATGTTGAAAAGCCGGGTTTTAAATTAAAACATGACAATTAAAGAAATTGAATGTCTATCAATCGGAGGAAGCGAACAGCTGAAAAAACTATTGTGAGCCTTTATAAGCTAAAAGACTATATTTAACTTGAAGAATTTAATGTTTCGTACTAAAAAACCACCAAGCCCCTATAGCTCAATTGGTAGAGCAACTAATTTGTAATCAATTGTCCTACAAATAAGTTAGCATATATCAACGCAAATAGATTCAAAAAAATTACTTTTCTACAGATTAACTACAGATCGATTTATTTTGATTCAAAAAGCTAGGAAATATCACAGTCGCAGATCGCTGCGCGATCTGCTCCTGGCACTGTAATTAGTGTTGCAAACATTATGAGCGGGCGATATGACGGCAACCCTATGTCAAAAGATTATCCTAAAAAAATGGGGCAGGATGGATATCAAGTTGAAGCGTACCCAGCTCAAGTAGAAGCTCTTTCAAAACGCATCGACAACGCTCGTCAAGCTACAGGACAATATAAATATACCAGCTGGGATAATGATCGAACTACACCTAGAGAAGATCCAGAAAAAAAGAAACGTCTTAACTATAATATTGAAAAACGAGATTTTGAGTATATTTAGATAAAAAAATCTTACACAGATGCACACAGATTCAAATTTTAAGGTTGATGCTATACTTGCATCATCGGTTTTTTAATTTATCCTGGTTTCGCTCTAGTTTCGCTCTAGTTTGATCCCTTAAAATCCTACAATTCTACCCAACGTTATATTGCTGTATGACATGGTTGTGACAAGGAATTGGGTGTAAAATTTATCTATGAAAAAGTTTCTTAAGTGCGTTCTATGGTTTGTAAAAGAATATGCTAACGTTGGTATAGCGCTAGCATTATTTATGTTGATAGGTTTGCAAATTGAAAAACAATATAGAAGCAAACGATATATTAGAAACTGCATTGAAGATATTAATCGGGTTTATGATTCTTTGAATTATTATGAAAAAGTCGAAATGTGTGCACAATTAAGATCAGGTAGTGTAGCATTTTTTAATTATCATAGAGGTAGAGTTACTAAATACATTGAAGACTTTTAAAAATTTATGAATTCTTTTTAATTTTTTAAAATTCTTAAGTTTATTTATTTCGCTTAAAGCAAGAAAGCTAATTTCTTCTAGATCGGTCAATTGAGCCAGATGCTGTTACTACTTTTTTGAAATAACTAATCACAGAGTAAAGCGGCATCCACAATGTTACAAAAAAGAAATAATTTGACGCCGTCATTTGATCAAAATAATATCTTCCGTGATACTTTATTGAATTTATTACGATATTTCCGTCAGCATATTTCAATAAATTGTAACTGACCCGTCTGTAACAGTTATCACAATTAATATGGTCAAATGTCCTGTAATCTATTACAGCAGAATTAAATTCAACGCTAAATCGATTAACACTATGACAAAACGGGCATATTATATCTATATTATATTTATGGAGCCCAGTCTTCTCGACCTTGACAATCTTTCCCATTGACTTCTTCCTTCGATACGCGGCTTCGGCAAGCACCATGAGACGCATGTGCTTATACCTCAGATGGTTAAGCGACGTTAAATTAACTGCCCCCGGAGCTGCAGGGTAGTCAGAATAAAAAGCCGGTTTATCTTTTATTAACCCTTTCTTTACGGCATCAAGATATATTGGCGAACCTGGGAGCGGCATAACAAACCCAAATCCCAAGATAGTTGATTTGAATTTCCGCGTAAATCTGATAGTTTCTTTCACCGTTTCTGTAGTTTCAGCCGGATCACCGAAAATGAAATTACCCTGCACGTCCATTTTTGCTCTTTGGGTATATTTAATTGCCCGATAAATTTGATCAGGGTTACTACCCTTTCTCATACTTCTTAGTACCTTTAAGCTGCCACTTTCGAAACCATAGCTCACACAATAACAGCCACTCTCCTTCATCTTCATTAATATTTTCTCAGTCACAACGGGCACTCTAAGCTGACATTCCCAAGGCAGATTCAGAGAACTCATAAGTTTACATACTTCATCAATTCTTTTCTCATCAACGGCTACCATATCATCCATAAATGATATGATGTTAACCCCATAATTTCGAATAAGAAATTTAATTTCATCTGACACCATTTCTATTTTTCTCATTCTATAACCTGCCTTTTTGACAACGTGTCCTATAATCCTAAAACAAAAGGTGCATTTTAACATGCAGTCCCTGCTAGAATTGATGGAGCCCACACGGCTATTAGCACCTACTAGGTTTTGGTGACTGTGGTTGACTTTATAATGATTATCAAGATAGTAACCATATTCGAATCCCTCATAGTCTGGAAAAGGCAATTCGTCTAAATTTTGAATTAACGGAGTAGAATTCGTCTTAATTATTCTATTGTTTTCCTTGAAACATATTCCAGTTACATTACGATAATCCGTTCCATTTTCAATAGTTTCTAATAAAAGATTAAAGGTCTTTTCTCCCTCTCCAACAACCAAGAAATCTGGCTCTAAATTATTTAGTATTAATTCTTCTTCGGTTGAGGCGATTCCACCACCTAAAATAATTTTAGACTTCGGGCTGTGCTGACGTATTGTTTCAATTAAAGCTTTTAAGATGTTATAATGGACAAACAGACCTCCAGTGCCGACAACATCAAATGTATTTTTCTCTAAACATTCTATCAGTTTTGATTGAACATAATGATTCATATTGAGACAATGTACATTGTATCCTTTTTCTTTCAAATATGAGGATACACTCATCAAACCATAACTCATATGATAATACTTCCCATTCGCTTTCATATCTGGCATGACAAGTAATACTTTTAATTTTGGATCTAAGTGCTTCTCGACCATTTCAAACTTTTTGAATTATCATTTTTTTGATTGATTCTTCACCATGACAATTTAAATTCTTTTTCTATCATTTTTACAATCACTCCAATCTGAGCCTGAACCACATTCACCTGTTCTTAATTCAAATCTTAAACTTTTCTTCCTATCTCTTACAGGACGTCCATATTCAGCAGAAACAATTATAACATTATGTTTCTTTTTTGCACTATTATTTTTATATTTATAATTCTTTAGGTTGTCTGCCAAACTAGACGTGCAAAACATCAAACCCAGAAAGATGTATAGAGATAGTTTTTTATTTATTCCGATTCCTGTTTCGAGATGCACTATAGGCGCACTCAGTGGTTAACATGAGAAAAGAATTTGTTGATTACTTTCATTAATAATTGTTAATCCATTATCCAACATATAATTTTTGGATAAATTTGTTTTCCCCCTTTTGTCATCAAGCAGAATAAGGGAGTTTTTATGTAAGATTTTAATAGAATTTTTGATTTCATTTAATTGATGCTCAGATGCTTTAGGATATTGCGCGTCTAAAGAATCTAGATATAAAAAATCAATTTTTTTTTTAAAATTTCTAAGAAAGGAAACACTGTCCTTTAAATAAAAAGTTACTTTATCTTTAAATTTATTAGTAAATTTTTTTGCGTTTTTAATGTTTCTCGGATTAATGTCACATGCATGCAAATGTCCATCAACATATCTAGCATATTCTGCAAATATTAGAGTACTCATCCCATCTTTCCAATTGGCCTTTGTAAAAAATAAATAATTTTGCTTTCCCCTAGCAACACCAGTTTCAACAATAATTTTTAAATTTCTTCTAAAAGCCTCTTCAAGTGCAAATTTAAAGAAATCAAATCTTATATTTTTTGGAATGTTGTATTTGTTAAGGAAAAACATAATAAAATTTTAATTCATTAGTTTACATTCTTACGGGTCCATACATAATCTATTGTAAATAGATGCTACATGCCAACACTTTTTTAATTTAAGATATCAACAAAAGTTTTTTCATTTTGGATAGCGTTTAAACTTGGGTAGACGATTATCAAGTTTATAATAATCTAGTTTTCCTTTGACAAATGTATTCATTTTGGTTTTTAGTTTGGTTGGTCCATTAAGCATCCCGGCCGCAATTGAAATATTGTTGCTACCTATAAACTTAAAAAATAAACTTGCTCCGCACTTCCTACAAAATCCTCTTTTGGCTTTTTTTGAAGATTTAAACCACTTTAATGTTCTTTTTTTTAATAATTTAACATTCTGTTCCTGAACATTTGTATACGCCGCATAATGACCATGTGTCTTCATGCACTGAATGCAATGGCAATTTTCAACATCCCGATGATATCCATGCGTTCTCAATTCTATGCCGCCACAAAGACAACTTGCTTTTAAAGATAGTTTTTTCATAAATATAATTCTATACCAGATTTTTCGGATGCAATAGTGGACGCAATCTGGACTCGGTCAGGAACGACTTTTTAGCTTTGGATCGAATTAAAATACTGATAGATTCACGTTAAAAGAAAAAAGGTCTGGGGCACCAGTCAATGGAACGCTCCTTTCAATATATGTTGAATGATAAGTGAATACAAAAAAACCGATACTTCTAAAATTATAGATATTATTAATGATGCTTCCTTAAGATACAAAGGTATTATTCCCAATGATTGCTGGCACCAACCATACATGTCAGAACGTGAATTGATTGGTGATTTTATTGATGGAGTCCGAATGTACGGTTATCATCATAACAATACATTAATCGGAGTGATAGGAATTCAGAAAGTAAAAGACGTTACTCTTATAAGACACGCGTATACTTTAACTT